>Ga0115572_10000968_pt1 | contig 23626 bp, 17 predicted proteins | sample COGITO_mtgs_1206_FD_88681 | JGI IMG/M metagenome (GOLD analysis project Ga0115572, IMG submission 88681) | Pelagic marine microbial communities from North Sea - COGITO_mtgs_120607 | ecosystem: Environmental > Aquatic > Marine > Epipelagic | place: Germany:Helgoland, sampling site Kabeltonne... | reverse complement strand
ATTTGGAGATTCATGAATTACGTGATAGGTATACTTATAGGTTTATTAGTAATAGGTGTCTACGCTATTATTAATTTAATGCGTAAGATTGATAGAGTTGAAGATGCTTATATTGATGCATCTAATATTAATGAAACATTATACGGAGCTTTACGCGAGATGGTTGTAAAGTTAAGAGAGATAGATGATAAAGGGTCTTTCGAGTCTGATGATGAAGTAGGTGCAACATTTAAACAATTATATGAAACAGTTAAAGCAGTCGATGAAGTGTTCATCACTAAAAACGAAAAATAGTATGTCTCCAGTAGAGCAATTTTATAAAGTTATCGAGCATAGGCGTGAAGATGAGATTAAGCAAAAGCTTATCGAGCAAGTTGAAGGTGTAAAGAAGAAGCGCGGTCGACCTAGAAAAAATAAAATGTACTTCACGCAAGATACAGAAGATGCGATTATTGCATATAATAATGAATCAAGTAATGCACTGCGTAATAAAGTGTTTAATGATTTTATATATAAGCCATTATTTAAGATGGCAGAGAATCTAATTCATAGATATAAATTTTACCACTTTGACGCACCGACTGTTGATGTTCAATATGAAGTCATCGCTTTTATACTTGAAAAGCTTCCTAAGTATACTCAAGAGAAAGGTAAAGCATTTTCTTACTTTAGTATTGTAGCTAAGAATTACTTGATACAGAATAACTACAAGCACTATAATCGTAAAAAAGCAAAAGCTCCTGTGTTAGAGATAGATACTAATAGAAGTGTTGTTAATGAAGTAGTGCGTGAAGAAGTATTATCTGAGACGCAAGACTTCTTTCATTTATTTATAACACATTGTACAGATAATATTGATACAATTATTAAGTATAAGAGAGATGTACCAGTAGCGTATGCATTATTAGAGATATTTACAAATTGTCATAACATAGAGACGTATAATAAAAAAGCTTTATATATTATGGTTCGGGAAATGGTTGATGTGAAAACACAGTATATAACCCGGGTTGTTAATATATTAAAAGACGAGTATAGTCGACTATATTCGTTATATAGAAGTAGATAGTGCACGATTTACTTCATGGCAATATTGCCACTTAATAATTAAATAAAAGGAGATAATTATGGATTCAGTAATTAAGCAAGTCTCAGGATTTTTCACAGGTTTAACAGCATTATTTTTAGCAGTTATACCAGTACTAGTTCTTTGGACGATCTTAACTGGTGGTGCTGTATTCGGAATGGATGTAGCAGCTAACTTAACAACCTTCATTACACGATTAGGTGATAGTGGATTTGTAGGTTTAGTGGTACTAATATTACTAGCATCATTCTTTACGAAGAAGTAGTTTTTGAATTACAATAAAGGAAAAGCGCTTTTATAGCGCTTTTTTTTATTTGTATATTTATATATAAGGAGTAATTATGAGTGAAGAGTCAGAAGAGGTATTTAGTGGTAAGTCGTTTAAAAACTTGCTAGAAGATATATATAACAATTCTAAGAAGAAGGAAGCGCAAATCCAAATTCTTATTACTGAACTTAAACCTATGATTAAGAATATCGGTGATGCGATAATTATCGTTCCATTAATAAAGGATTATATGGAGATAGCAGTAAAGAATGATGAAGCATTAATTAAGATGGCTGCTATAGTTCAGAAAGCACAGAGTAGAGTTAGTAGTGGAGGTAGCGATGGCTTATTATTAACTGAGCAAGAGAAGCGTCAATTAATGGAAGAAGTTGAAAAGGTAGGTGAGAGTGTCGAGGTACGGAAGTAATTATAAATCAAAATCTGTATTTGAGCGTAATCAATCTACAATATCAGATACACCTATTACTACACCTCTTACTGTAGGATCTGTAATTGATGTAGTGTCACAAAATAATAAGAGTATAGGTGATATACTAGTAACTATAAAAAAAGAAGATGGTACTTTTAAGAATGAAGTAGCATCTCCTATGTCACCTCACTTTATATCACTACCGCTACCAAACGAACGCGTTACATTAATGCAAGATACATTATCTAGTAAATGGTATTATTTAACATCTATACGAAATGGTGGATATGTGAATCATATGGGTAATGCTATTAAGAGGGTATTTGAGAGAGATACATCTACGCTATATACAGGTAAAACATTTGCACCTAACCCGTCACTGCGAACATTAAATTTGTATGAAGGAGATACAATCCTGCAAGGTAGGACTGGTCAAAGTATACGGTTTGGTAATAAGCAAGAAAGTACACAGACTCCATGGAGTGTAGATGGTGAAGAAGGTACACCTATAATTACTATTAGATCAGGTGTAACACAAATTGAAGATCTAAATACAGATTTTTCTTCAATATATTTAACAGCTGGTCAATCATTACCAATAATATTAAAGAGCGCATTACCAGTAGAGTACACTAGACCAGATTTATACGATAATAATCAAATTATAATAACTAGTGATAGGTTGACAATGTACACACGAGAAGATGATATAGTATTATCAAGTGCTACTAATATAGGATTATCTACATCTAAATGGGCAATTGATATATCTACATTATTAGATCAAATCGCGTTATTATGTGATCACGTTATTACATTATCAAAGCATATAAGTGATCAAGGCCTATACTCTGCAACATCTACTATGATATCGAGTGCACCTGGATCACCTACAAGCCCATCGAATAATGCACCGCAATTTAACACGATATTTAATGAAGCAGCATCTGTTAGGAGCCAATTGCAGCAGATAAAAAATAATATAGATAATATGAAACAGTAATACAAGTAGCGTATATTTATTATATGATAGTATTATTATAGGAGATTATATGAAATCAAAACAAATTGCACAGCTAATTCGTAAGATAGTTAAAGAAGAAGTGCAGAAAGAAGTACGTAATATGTTGTTAGAGCAAGCATCGCGTCAAGTAGCACATGTAGATACGTTACCGAATACGCAAGAAGTTCAACCAGTCGTACATGAACATAAGCAGTACACATCTAACTCTGCACTAAATGATATACTTAATGAGACAGTAGAGTCAACAAGTTATGAGACATTAAAAACATTTAATTCAGATGATGCGAGAGCTGGATTTGCATCGATGCAACCTTCTATGAACGCAGCACACGTAAATCCTATACCTAATAAAGATGTAAATGGTGCACCTATTAACCCTAATAAAGTAACACCAGATGTAATGAAAGCATTAACACGAAATTACTCGGAACTTGTAAAACGATTTTAATAAAAGTACTATATGCCTAATAAAAAGATAAATCCATTAGATTTTAAAAACGATGTAGCGATCGGAGTAGGATTACCTATGAATTCAAGTGTAGGAGGATTCAAATCAAACTACTTAACAAGTGATCAAATACATACAAATCTTAAGAATTTAATCTTGACTATGAAAGGTGAAAGATTAATGCATCCAACATTTGGATCTGTTTTATATGATATATTATACGAACCTGCAATTCAGGGCGATATATCTTCATTAGCATTACAAGGTATCCGAGAATCTGTACAAGAGTGGATGCCATATATCACTATAGATGATGTAGATGTACGAATTAACGATAATACAGCTAGTATTACGGTTAGTTATAAAGTTAAAGAGTTAGATATTGCAGAAATTTTAGATGTAAGTGTTAGGATGTAATTATGGCAGAAGTTAAAAAAGATGTAAAATATATTAATAAAGATTTCTCTGAATTTAGAGGTAATCTTGTTGAGTTTGCGAAGAATTATTTTCCTAAAACATATAATGACTTTAATGAAGCATCGCCAGGTATGATGTTTATTGAAATGGCATCTTACGTAGGAGATGTATTATCATATTATACAGATTATGCGATGAAAGAAACGATGTTGAATCATGCGCAAGAGAAGAAGAATATATATAATATAGCACAGACTTTCGGGTACAAACCTAAAATAGCTTCAGCAGCAAACGCAACAGTAGATGTATTTCAGTTAATACCTAGTATAGGGTCAGGTATTGATTCGCAACCTAATTTTGATTACGCATTCACATTAGAGTCAGGTGCACAACTATCAACACCTTCTAATATTGTTTTCAGAACAACTACTCCAGTAAATTTTGCGCACTCTAGCTCTAACTCACCTACTGATGTTTCAGTATATCAAATCAATAGCAGCACAGGTCAACCAGAGCAATATTTATTAAAAAAATCTATACCTGTAATTAGCGGTGAGGTTAAAACTAAAACTATAACTGTAGGTTCAGCTGAACCATATTTAAAGGTATTAGTAGATGATGAGAATATTTTATCAATAGAATCTGTCACTGATAGTGATGGTAATCCGTGGTATGAAGTACCTTACTTAGCACAAGATACTATATTCGCAGAATCAGTTAACTCAGCAGCACAAGATCCTGTAATGAATCAAGACTCTACAGATGCACCGTATATTTTAAAATTAAAAAAGACAGCACGTCGATTTATAACACGTGTAACAGCAGACGATAAAATAGAAATACAATTCGGATCAGGTATATCATCAAATCCAGATGAAGAGATAATACCGAACCCTGAAAACGTAGGATCTCCCTTACCTGGTAATACTAATAATTTAGATACATCCTTTGACCCTGCCAACTTCCTTTACACAAATACATATGGTCAATCACCGTATAATACTACATTAACTATTACGTATATTGTTGGATATGGATTAGATGCAAATGTATCGAGTAAGAGTATAACAACAGTAAAATCTAAGACTATATCATTTGATGGCAGTAAAACATTGCAGAGCGGATTAAAAACTACAGCAGAGGGATCTCTACAAGTCAGTAATCCATCACCAGCTACAGGTGGTACAAGTATTGAATCGTTAGATGATGTAAAAAATAATGCACTTGCTAACTTTAGTACGCAAAATAGGATGGTAACTAAGGAAGATTATATTGTACGTGCCCTATCATTACCTAGCAAATTCGGTAATATAACTAAAGCGTTTATTGCGTCAGACGAGCAATTAATTAGTCAGAATAAGAGTTTAGTTACAACTAATAATCCTTTAGCAATTAATATGTATGTTTTAGGATACGATCAAAATAAAAATCTAGCAGTAGCTAATACTGCGACTAAGCGTAATATTAAAACGTATTTATCACAGTATAGAATGCTGACAGACGCTATAAATATTAAAGATGGATACATTGTTAATTTTGGTGTTGATTTTGAAATAACAGTATTAGCAAATCAAAATTCGCAAGCTGTACTACTGAAATGTGTTCAAGCTTTAAAAGATAAATTTAATATAGATAAAATATCTTTCAGTACACCTATAATATTGAAAGATATATATATTGCGTTAGCAAATGTAGATGGAGTGCAATCTGTAGTTGATGTTAAAGTTGTTAACTATTATAATACATCTCAAGGTTATTCTGGTAATAGGTATTCATTTGAATCTGCAACACATAAAGGGGTAGTATACCCGTCACTTGATCCTTCTGTATTTGAGATAAAGTATCCAGATACAGATATTAGAGGTCGAGTCGTAACATATTAAGGTAATGTGATATGATTTATTCAATTTTTCCATCGAGAGATGCAACTATATATGAGAATTCAGATAAAACTAACACGGGTATAGATGAAATACTAGAGTTAACAAAAATTGTATCCTCATCGCTACAGCCTGGTATATCAAATACTAGAGTACTTATTGATTTTGATACTACAGCAATATCACAATCAATTGTATCAGGAGAGATAAGCGGATCAGATGGTAATGATCCAAAATACTTCTTAAAAATATATAATTCAACGCAGGATGAGATACCTTATACATACACATTATCTGTTGCTCCTATATCACAATCGTGGGATATGGGTATAGGTAAATCAACTTATCTACCGCTTACTCAAGAGGGAGTTAGTTGGAAGTATAGAGATGGTATAACGGTAGGTAGCGAATGGGCCACTCCAGGATGTACAACAGTAACAGAGTCTGGGTATATAGTATCACAAACGTTTAATAATACAACGTATGATATTGAGATGGATATATCAAATATTATAACTAGCTCTTGGGTGACAGGACCACTAGCATATCAAAATAACGGTATACTACTTCAAAGAACAGGATCAGAAGAAACTAACGGTACTAGATATGGTTCATTAAAATATTTCTCTAAAGAAACACATACTATATTTTCACCTCGATTAGAAGTAAGATGGGATGATAGTGAGTTTAGTACAGGATCACTAAATAGTTTATCACAAGATCATATTGGCGTATTTACAACTAACTTACGTAGTGAGTATAAAGAAGATGAAAAAGCGAGAATACGATTAGATGGTAGAGAGCTTTACCCGGTTAAAACGTATGGTACAACAGCAACTACACCTTCTCCTAAGTATATTCCTTCATCATCTTACTACTCTATAGTAGATGTATCTACTAATGAAACTATAATACCATTCGATACATCATATACTAAAATTAGCTTAGATACCTCTGGTAATTACTTTAATTTATGGATGAATAGCTTACTACCAGAGCGATTATACAGGATTGATATTCGAATCGATCATCGACAGTATACTAATCAACGTGAATATTACTCATGTAACACAGTATTTAAAGTTGTGAGGTAGATATGGCTTATTCGTTTGATTATGAAGCGTTTGTAAAAAGATTGAAATCCAACCCTGAAGCTCAAAAGAAACTTAATAGTAACATGTTTACTGTATCTGCTATGCCTATGCCTGGTGATACACCAGAGTCTGTGGCAGCTAAGACAGCAAAGATGGTTGAAGAGCAGAAAGTGCTTAAAGCAACTCCGAAACCTTCAAAAACACAAAATGTAGAAGATTATAAAAAAGAGATAGAACGAGAAAGTAGGTTATCAGCATTACAGTTGGTAAGAGCCCGTGGAGTTGATATATCTCAAGACATATTATTAGTTAATGATAGATTTATGATCACTAATGAACTTGAGGATGGTAATCCAAGATATCCAAGACCTGCTCAAGGTCGAGGATTAGATTATGAAGATCTACAAGAGTTGCTTGATGATACTATATATGAATTATTACCTATACCAACATCTTTACAATTACCTGTAGATCCACCAGTAAGTGGTAACCCTGCAATCAACAAAATATATATAGCGAACTGGGGCATGTTAGCAGATTTCGGAGGCTCTACAGATGCCACTAAAGATATATCTGATAAACTCGTTAGACGCGATAATCACTACTGGCCAGCTATATATGGTATAAATCCTGTATATAGATTCTTCACCGGTGACAATCCGCTATTCTATGTTTATAATCCTGTTAGTTACATCCACCCTGAAACGCAAGAAGCTGTTCCAACTGATGATATCATATGGAAGATAGATGGTCAAGAAGTTCGTAGAGGTAGATATTTTCAAATGTATGAAGTATCACCCACAACTGCGAGGAAAGCGTTAACAGTTGAAATACGTAACGAGGTAGGTGTTAAGACAGAAACTATATTCTATGAAATTGCAAATTCTGATGATTTTTCTGATGTAGAAGGATTCTCAAGTACGTATAAAGGGAGTTTTGTATATAATCCAGATGGTAATAGTGGTCAAGGAATGGCTGAGTTTGAAGAAGGAGCTACAGTTGTTCAAACAGTTACAGATCCTGTTACAGGTGAAATAACAGAAAAGGTGACACAAGTTAACGACGCGTATGAGCCAAGATGGGTTAAATTTAAAGTTAAATGGAATGATTACGGTAATGGTAGGAATAAAAAGAGAAAGTTTAGAAAAAGCACTCCTAGTGTGAAAATTGACGGTGTAGAGTATAATAACGGTAAGCTATATAAGAATATTACAGGAGCAAAGTACGGTAAACACAACGGTCAGAATATGCAAGATACAACGTATTACGTACAAAAACCACCTGGACCATTTAAGTTAGATGTACGTACGCATTTTGATTATAAACGAAAACGTAAACGTCAATTTAGTATTACACTTGATTACAATATTAAATTACAAGATCCTGCAGGTACCATTATAGATTTAGGTACATTAAATGTAGGTAAGAAAGATTTTGGGAAACGGTAATGGCTAGACGAGGTAGAGGAAGAGGTAGTTCAAGTAGTAGTCGTAGAGGATCTGGACGAGGTAGAGGGAGAGGTAGAAGCTCAAATACTGCAGCGAGTAGATCAACACGTGGTATGAGTAGAGCTCAAAGACGAGAAGCAGCAGCAGCAGCTCGCGAAGCATCAAACGCATTACGTGATAATATAGTAAATGATAACGTGCAAGCTAATCAACCTATCATATTAGATACACCTGATGTTGTAGAACAGCAAGCTCTACAGTATGAAGAGCGAGTACGTCAAGTAGTAGCTGCAACTCCACCTCCACCTAGATCTATTCCGGATGAAGAAAAGGAAGGCGCATTTATTGATAGTAATACTGTTATATACTTGAATGATGAAATGCATAGTGAAATGCAATATGCACCACTATACATTCCTGTAAATGAAAGTATAGATTATGCTGCTATAGCAGTGTATAGTGGAGAGACAGAAGTAGCTTCTACCAACTTAAGTATTACAGATGATATAATTAGTATAAATAATTCACTAGCAACAATAGATGTATTACGACTTGTACGTGATAAACTAGGACTTGGTAACGGTCAATACGATATAGAGGTATGTTTATATAGAAATTATATATACAATCAAGAAGATTCAACTGATATCGGTGAAGTGCAGATAGAAGAAGTATCACCTACACGTCGTGAAATTAGAGTAAAGACATCACTTCCGAAATATTATAACACTGTTGAAGAGTGGGGTAAAACTCCACGACTACGCAGTGAATTTGAATATCAAGTAATTTGGCCAGCTATATTAAAAGATAACACGCGCCGAATTAACATATTATCTACAAACTGGGTACCTCTAAATCTAGAAGGTGAAGTGGAAGATCATATTATATTCCGATTAGTTGATCCTTTACCGCGTAATGTTAAAGTAGGTGATCAATTTCAAATCACTCGCGATATTGTTACACCATACGTAATACCTGTAACTGTAGATCTTGAGAATATAGTAACAGAAGAGTTCAACGAATTACGAGGTCCTAACTATAAGGCAATTAATTTAAAAGATAAGCCTGGTAAGTCGTCTGATTTTGAAACATGGACTACTATACTTGGTACAAACGCAACAACTAAACAAACAGTATTAGATACATATATAAGTAGTTCAGATAACGTAGAGTTAAATATCGATTATCGTAGATACGATAACTTTATACACTTTAGTTCTGCAGAAGAGAGATTAAAAAACTTTAAATATAAATTAGATCTTATCGAGCATTATACCTCGCAATCAACTATTGTATCAACAGGTCAAGCAGGTAAAGGTCAATCTGCAGCTACAGGATCTGCAGAATTTTTGCAAAATAAAGCGATGTATGAGACTAAGCGTGCTAACGTTATAAGTGGTTTTGATGGGTATGAAAAGTACTTGTATTATGAATCGCATTCAACAGAAACAACATCGTATGGAGTATTCCCTGCTGCAACTTGGCCAAAAGGTACTACTAGTAAGCCATACACATTATTACACACTACTAGCTCAGAAGGTAAAGTATGGTATGCATCACAATTATCATCTGCTTCTATTTACGATAGTACAAATGATAACATACTACGCAATACTGTACCTCAACATATACAGCAAGATACTAATAGTAGCAACTACGTGCTATTTACAGATATGATCGGTCAACATTTTGATAAAGTATTTAATCATATTGATCAGATAACTAATATAGTTGATAGAGAAGAATCTGTATATGATGGATTAAGTAAAGATTTAATATATGATGCTGCAAAATCATTCGGATGGACTTTACAACCTGGATTTGATAGTAGTAAGTTATGGGAATATGCACTTGGTACGGATGCAGTAGGTAGTTATGCTTCAGGCTCAACAACAGCAGTAAGAGATGAATCGTATTCACATCAAGATATTGAGAAGCAGACATGGAAGCGTATATTAAATAATATACCGTATTTACTAAAAACTAAAGGCACATCTAGAGGTATAAAAGCACTACTTAATACGTACGGTATACCTAACACTATATTGCGAGTGCAAGAGTACGGTGGACCTGCTCCAACTAGACTATTAAGTACACGGAGAGAGATTGAAAAATTCTCATACGCACTTGATTTTTCTGGTTCTAGTCATATTAGTACAGTGCATAGTAAATTAGATGCAGATAACGATGCTTTCAGCTTTACTACTAACACAGACCGATTTACATCAATGTATGAGTTTAGATTTGATACCGCTACTACACAAAGTATGCATATAGTATCAACAGATGAAACCTCTAGTCTTGGCGTTAGTAAGTTCGAAGTCATTTTAGAACACTCTAGCTCAGCTGCATATGATTCAGATTATAGAAAGTATGGTAGATTATTATTTAAAATAACATCTGGTAGCGCTAATAGCGGATTTACTACAATGTCAACTGACTATGCACCATTCTATGATAATGATTGGTGGAATGTATCATTTGGTACACAAGAATATATAACAGGTCCAAGTACTAGTCAACCTACTTTTGAGATTAGATACGCAAAGATTGGTGAACATGCAGACGATATAACGCATAGTGGATCTACAACATTTACACCTGCTGATGTATCTGCAACTAAACAAGCATTTAATGAAATGTGGGGTAATAATCAGAATATGCTATGGGGAGGTACAGGCTCTGGACTATCTACTGCGATGTATAATGCATTCTCTGGATCTATGCAAGAGATTAGAGGGTGGGCTGAGCATATTAGTGATAATGCTTTTTATCAACACGCACTATCACCGATCTCGATAACTGGTGACACAATTGAAATGGCATATAATGATTTAATAATGAGATACCCGCTAGGTACAAATAACAAGAAGTATAATCACTCTACAGTTACTACTCTCAGCGCTACAAGCTCAATACCTAATACATTATACGCAACTCCTTTCATCGCATCTGTCAATACAAACGCTACCTTTATAGGGTGGCCTGATACTATATCATATAGTAATAAATCAGAAACATATTATGTTGATGTACCTAACACAGTAGGCTCAACTGCTAATGATAGTAAAATACGTATAGAGGATAATTCGCTTCGAACAAATCAATTAGCGTGGGATAAGAAATTTGAAGTGTCACCGAACGATACAAATCCTTTAGATTCTGACGAAGTATCTATTGCATTCTCACCTCAAGATCAAATCGATACAGATATAGCTATGCAATTCGGTGGATTTTCATTGGATGATTACGTAGGTGATCCTCGCGATAAGTTCAATAATAGATATAAAGGGTTAGAGAATACTCGAAATTTATATTTTAAAAAATATGATGATAAATACAATATCTGGGCATTTATACGAATGTTGAAGTATATAAATACAGGATTCTGGAAGCAGTTAGAGAACTTACTTCCAGCACGTGCAGATGCAACAGTAGGTATTATAATACGCCCTAATATATTAGAGCGACATAAAGTTAAAGATGTAGGTTCTATATCTATTACAGATAACGCATATCACGCACAAATTACTATGCCAGATCTTGCAACTGTAGCAGGTGAAATACCTTACCAGCGAGTTAATAATACAGATTTCGGGATATACACTGCAACACTTAACGTTGTTAAAACATTAACACCGCAATCACATACTAGTACAATTGGATTAGATGATATAAATAATTCGCAAGGTAATAGTTCTACAGGTTACCATCGTCTTACAAGAATAGGCTCCAAAGTCTCTTCTACAGCATTCAATACACCTTCAGAAGATACAGTTGATGGAGCTCCTGTTGTTGAGTTCATGCTAACAAATCCTAATAAATTATATGCAGGTGAAAATTCAGCACTGAATATAGTTGAAGAGAGATACGGATCAGGTCAACCTAGAGGTGGAAGAACAGAAATGGGAGACCTAACAGTAGAATAACAGTTGATTATTTTAAAAGATGTATATTTATAATATATAACAAAACATGGAGTTGATATAAAATGGGATATTTAGATAACAGTAGCGTAACAGTTGATGCAGTATTAACTAAACGTGGAAGAGAATTATTAGCTAAAGGTGAATTTAATATAACACACTTTGCATTAGGCGATGATGAGGTTGATTACTCGCTATGGGATGTTGGACATGATAGTGGGACAAACTATTATGGAGAAGCAATAGAGAACTTACCTATGCTAGAGGCGTTTAGTAATGATCCGCAAGCACTTAAGTATAAGCTTATATCTCTCCCAAAAAATACACAAGTATTACCTGTAATAACACTACAGCAGTCTAGTATTGTATTGACATTACCTGGACAATCTAGTGTAATTGCACCGCAAACAGCTAATGTCACTGACGGTAATAGATCACTAGGATATACATACACTATAGCAAACGCAGACATACTAACTCTAGCTGCAGATCAATTGCAAGGTCAATCGAATTTAGCTAGAAATAATCAAGCACATACACCTGATGGTAATCAATCATCACACACTATCACTGCTTTATCTGCTAGATTAACTGCTAGATCAATAGCAACAACAACGTCTACAACATTAACAATCACTGCTAACGAGACCGGTGGTACAATCACTGTACCTGTTACTGTTAATGCAGATACTAATCTTACTGCTGGTCAAATCAGTTAATAATAAGGGATAGCAAATGTCAACATTTACACAATTCGATTCAGGTGATATAGTACAAGGTAATGTATCTAAAAATATAACATCAGGTTTATTTAGCGACGGTGCTGGTAGCATGACATCATTCTTTACATCATCTACGCAAACATCATCAGCAGCAGGTACAAATTACTACTGGGATGTATATCATCAAGATCCAAACGTAGCAGCTACAAGCGCTACAGCAACTGTACAATTCCAAATCGCGTATGGTCACTATGCAGGATCCGGATCCTATTCTGCAAATAGCACTACAGGGTTTTATCCTTCAAGAGCTGTATATAGTCAATTTAGAAACTTACTCCTAGATTCACCAACTCCAACTACTAAGTTTAAATTAGCAGATAATACTACTGTCAATAACGCTGTATTTATAACATTAGAGAGATCTAGATTTAAAGAACAAATTGATAAAGGAGATTGGCATATTCAATTCTCTGGAAGTGGAGATATAAAGCATACTGTTGTAGATGATAGCTCTGTAGCAGCTGCTACTACAGAAAACGGACATATTGTATATAATGTTATAAGCGGTTCATCAACCGGTCCAACACTATACCAATCTGGTAGTGATTATGTGTATTGGGGTAAAGTATACCCTGAATTAGGTGTTATAATGTTAGATGGTGAGCGTATGGTAGGTAATAGTATTCCTGTAGCATCTGGACTTAGTTTAGGTACTGCATTAAGCATATCTGATTTCGGTGATTCAGCTGCAGCTAATGATGTTGTACATTCAAAAGTATTTAACTCATTAGTAAACTTCACAGGTAGAGCAGATGAAGATATTTCATCTACATTCTATTTTGTAAGAGCTAAAAACAGTGAGTATAATTTTTCTACAAACGAAACATTTACAACTGGTGATGCAGGTCGAATACGTCACACAACTATGATTGGTGATCCTCAAGTATATATATCAACAGTAGGATTATACAATGCACAACGAGAGTTATTAGCAGTTGCAAAACTTAGTAAACCATTGCTCAAGAACTACGAACGAGAAGCTACTATACGAATTAAACTAGATTACTAAAGGACAATATGTCTAGGCTTACCTATAAAGCACTTGATCCTAAAAGATCATCTGTAATAGATTACACCGCGCATAAATCGTGGACTATTACGGATGAAACAGCAGCGAGTTTTGGTGTGAAAGTATTATCTGGATCATACTCATCTGGTGAATTTAATGCTGCAACTGATCCTAAAACAGATGGATTCTACCAAACAGCTATATTCAACTCAATACAACATCTTTATTATAGTGATCCTAACAATACCACTATATCAAGCGATAGCGAATTCTTAAGCACACAAGAACGTGAATTATTATCATACGTTCAAGTATGGAGTATACCATCTGAGATATATGGAAAGCGCATTAAACCTGGTAGTGTATATATTAATGCAGCAGAAGATTATTGGGATGATGGAGAAGGTAACTTATTTACTGAAACAGTATATGATAAATCTGATTATAAAGATATTATACCTCCTCTACCTAAAAACTCGTATGTATATTTATCTTTTGATGAAGAGAGAGAGATCGCTGTTGGTAGTGAGATAGCTGACAAATATAAGTTAAAATATCGTAGCTCTGTTCCTAAAAATGTTGAAGTTCGTAATGGTGTAATGGATTACGGTAGAAAGACAGGAACGCAAATTTATGCACATCCATTTGAATATCGAGCTATTAAACTAAACGGTTCAGCATCATTAAGCTCAGGCTCAGAGAGTATTATTGAGTTAGTTGGTAGCAGGAATCCTTACTCAAGTGATTGGGATAATGATTTCTGCATTAACATGTGGGTAAATATACCTCCATCACAGAGTGTATCTCAAAGCTATACAGGGCATTATAAAGGAAGTGATAATATTAGAGGATTAGAAGCTCATACTGAAAACGTTATTGCATCTAGTCGAGGATTTACAAATAATCCGCAAGATGATAATATTACACCTTGGGAAATATCTGTTGTAAATCATAGTGGTGATGCATCTGAAATTGGAAAGATATATGCTAGAAGGGGTAGATATGATAACATGCTATTGCTTTCATCAAGTAATGCACAAAATATTGGCGGTGATGTATGGACTCATGTAATTTTTCAAAAAACAGGATCTAATATACAATTGATGGTTGGTAGCGGCTCTACAGATATATCTTCACCTCCACAGAAAACATGGTCTACAGACACTATAACAGGTAGTATTATCTCAGCTATAGATCCTTTATTAAAATATGATACTAATACCAATGTAGATGTATGTATTGGAGCTAGGAGATCAGGGTTCAAGCAATGGAAGAGAGGAAGTAGTTATTACGATACTATACCGTTCAATCCTGCATACACCTTACCGTTTTCTGGATCAATCGATGAATTTGTAATATACAATAAAGCATTAGATACTGGTACTACTCAAACTATTGATAAAATTCATAATGACTCTACTAACCCAATTGTTGGGAATATATTCTATAAACACGGTATAATAACTCTAACCAGCCCTTTTAAAGAAGGTACTACAGAAGCAACTGATAATTTTACTCTGACATTTTCTGGTTCACATGATATTACAGCTCATTCTTATAGATGCGTTATTGAAGATGGTGAGTTTAATATGACGTTAAATCCAACAGCGCGTGAAGGATATAGTTTAAATAACCCTCGTGCGCAATCATTTACAACTGGTTCTGATTTTTCACCCTACATTACTACAATTGGATTATATAATAATATGAAAGAACTTTTAGCTATAGGGAAGTTAGCACAACCAGTAAAGAGTCCGCAAGATTTTGATATAACATTTGTAGTACAATTCGATACATAATATATGAGTCATTGGTTATATAAAGGTGAAGCGTTTACAGACGCACCAAACGAATATTTCGGTTTTGTTTATCTAATAAAAAACAAGAAAACAGGTAAGAAATACATCGGTCGAAAATATTTCGGTACAACTCGTCGTGTAAAAGTTAAAGGTAAAAAGCGTCGTAAGGTGATACGTAAAGAGTCAGATTGGGCTACATATCAAGGATCATCTAAATCACTGCAACAAGATATTAGTAGAATAGGTAAGAGGAATTTCGAGTTCACCATATTAATAATGGGAGAAACAAAAGGTCAAGTTAATTATCTTGAAGAAAACATCCACCATCGTTTCCACGTATCTGCTAGCGATGATTTCTATAATGATTGTATTGGCCCAAGGAGATTTGCTAAGGTACGCTTTGATGAAAATGTAGCTAAAAAAATTAATGATATAGTTGTGTAATCTTTAATTTTATCTTATATTAAGGCATGGGATTATTAAGTATACTAGAGACCGTATTAGGTAGATCTAAAAAAACGTCAGGTAATAATGTTTCGTTCAAGTGCCCTTGCTGCAATCATTATAAACCTAAATTAGAGATTGATTTATCAACTCAATTCTGGCATTGCTGGGTTTGCAATGCTAAAGGACGTAAGTTATATACTCTATTCAAAAGAGCTAATGCATCTAAATCACAAATTGATGACTTGAATACAGAAGTAGGTAACTACGTACCTGTACGTGAAAAAGCTAATACTCAATCAGTAGCACTACCGCCAGAGTTTCAATTAATACTTAACGGTAATAAGAATAATCCTGAATTTAGAAATGCGTTACACTACTTGAAAGGTAGAGGAATAACTAGAGAGGATATAGTTCGTTATAATATAGGTTACTGCGAAACTGGTGAATATAGTGGTATGATTATAATACCTAGCTATAATGATAATGGTATACTAAATTTCTTCACCGGTAGATCGTATTATAAAGATGCAACCTTCAAGCATAAGAATCCTAAAGTTAGTAAAGATATTATAGGGTTTGAGTTATTGATAAATTGGAATGAACCTATAACTATTGTTGAAGGAGCATTCGATGCTATAGCTGCTAAACGGAATGCTATACCATTATTTGGTAAAATAATATTAGATAAATTAAAATCTGCTTTAATAAGCAATAACGTTAAAACAGTATATATAGCACTAGATACAGATGCAAGGAAAAAAGCTTTAGATATATGTCAATACTTAATCGATAACGGTGTAGCAGTACATTTAATAGAGTTACAAGATAGCGATCCTAGTGATCTAGGGTATTCAGAATTTACAAAAATATATAATACAACTGGTCCATTAACAGGTAGTGGGTTATTATTAAAACAAATGGGAATGATAATTTGAAAATACATAATATCAATGTCGGATTCGATAATCTTGATAAAATACTTCATGTCGCAGATATACATATACGAAACTATCAACGGCACGCTGAATATAAAGCTGTGTTTAAAGAGTTATATAAAGGTGTAGATACTCTACCAGAGAACGCTATTGTATATGTTGCAGGAGATATTGTACACAATAAAACAGATATATCACCAGAATTAATATCATTAACATCTGACTTTTTAAAGAATCTAGCAGATAGACGTCATACGATTGTTATTACAGGTAATCATGATACCAACCTCAATAATACGAGTAGGTTAGATGCATTAACACCTATTATACATAACTTAAACCATCCTAAATTACATTACTTAAAAGATTCTGGTGTATACAATATAGCAAACGTACATTTTACTGTATTTAGTATATTTGATCCTCCATCCGAATTTATTAAAGCTAGTAGTTTCGATGCACCTACTAAAATTGCATTATTTCATGGACCAGTACAATCCTCTAAAACAGATATAGGGTATGAGGTTACAGGTGAAGAGTATACCGCCAACCTGTTTAATGGATATGACTTATCACTATTAGGTGATATACATAAACGACAATACGTCGATAAAGCAAAAACTATATGCTACCCAGGATCACTTATACAACAGAATTTCGGTGAAGCATTCAAACATCACGGATATGCTATATGGGATGTTGCAAAGCGTACTCCAATATATATAGATATATCAAACAAGTATGGATTCTACACAATCGATGTTAAAGATGGTATATTACCTAACATTGATGATATACCAAAGCAACCTCGACTTCGTATCAGAACAACTAATACAACTGAAGCAGAGCTCAAGAGTATTATTAAAGATATAAAAAAGAAATGTCGTGCAAACGATATAATCACTATCAAGCAAGATAAAATAAAAGGTATAGCTACTACATCTAGAACCTTAACACGCGATGTTAGAGATATAAATTATCAAAATAAGTTACTGCAAGATTATATTGAAAAGAATCACGATGTAGATACTACACTAATGCGCCAAGTTAAATCTATTAATAAAACGCTCAACGATTCGTTACTTAATGAGAATATCACTAGAAACGTTACGTGGAAGATGAAGTCATTTGAGTTCTCTAATATGTTTAGTTACGGTGAAGGTAATACGATAAATTTTAGTAAAGCTAAAGATGTGATCGGATTATTTGCTCCTAACCATGCAGGTAAATCCGCTATACTCGATTCACTAGCGTTCTGTATATTTGATAGATGTAGTAGAGGTAAATCAGCTGCAGATATAATGAATAATACTAAAAATACATTTCACTGTAAACTTGAGTTAGAGATCGATGGTGTCGATTATTTTATAGAGAGAAAAGCAAAGCGTATACTAAAAGGGTGGCAGAAAGGTAAAGTACGTGTAGATGTAGATTTTTGGTATATGGATGAGGAAGGTGAAAAGATATCATTAAATGGAGAGCAGCGTCGAGATACTGATAAATCGATTCAAAGTTATTTAGGTGAGTACGACGACTTTATACTTACAGCATTATCTGTTCAAAACAATAATACAGGATTCATTGATAAGTCGCAGTTTGAAAAAAAAGATTTACTATCACAATTCCTAGATATTACAGTATTCGAACAATTGTACGCGCTAGCTAATGAAGAGATACGAGATGTGCAAGCTTTGTTAAAAGATTTCGGAAACACAGATTACTCTCAAGATATAATAGATAAAGAGAATGAGCTTGAAAAAAGCGAGCTCCAATATAAAATCCTTCAACAAGAGAAGGATCAAGTAGAGTTAGATATAAAGGTATGTAGTAAGGAAATACTCGATCTAACTAAGTCTTTACATAAGAAGATACCTTTAGATAATCTAGATGAGCTAGAGCGAGAGACACGATCTAACGAGTTGAAGATTCATGATATAGATAATAGATTACAATCAGACGAAGATATTGCAAAACAAAATAAGCAAGCAGTTATAAAGTCAGAACAAATCGTATCGCAATATGAGTCGAGTGATTTAGAAGATCGATATGATGAGTATAAAACATGTTCACGTAAATTACAATCTCTACATCAAACAAAAGAGATGTTGAAGAAAGACGTATTGCATAAACAGGAAAAGTTAGATGCAATAGGTCAATTCGATCCTAACTGCTCATTCTGTAAAAACAATGATTTTGTTAAAACAGCTCATGAAACTAGAGATAGTTTAGAGCAAGATAAAGTCAAGGCTCGTGAATTGATAGCATCTATAACTGAAAGTAAAGCACAGTTAGATAGCTATGCAGGTATAGAAGATGATATTATTAACCTTAATAATCAGAGAAATACTCTTGCAAAAATACAACGTGAGCGAGACGCAGGTAGAATAGCTTACTACCAAGCGAAGGAAGTTCGTGATAAGATAATTACACGCAATATAGAGTTACAAGTACTGATTGATAAGTACCATAGTAATGTACAAGCTATTGAAGAGAATAAAAGTATAAATAATGAAATCACTCTAAAAGAGCAAGAGCAAGAATCTTTAAAACACCTCCGTTCTACAATTGATGATAAGCGTCAATTATGCTATAGTGATATTAATGTATATAAGACAGATATTAAAAGTATACATAATCATATAGAGAAAGCACATAGCTTAGAAATTAAATTAAAAGCCTATGAATATTATTTAGATGCTATAAAAAGAGACGGTATACCATATGAGATTATATCAGACACCCTACCGTATATTCAAGAAGAAGTTAATAATATACTATCACAAGTTGTTGATTTCGAATTAGAGTTTGATGTAGATGGTAAGAATATACTGACGTATATAAAGTATAATAATCAAACATGGTCGTTAGAGATGACGTCTGGTATGGAGAAGTTTATATCATCACTAGCTATTAGAGTTGCATTAATAAATATATCTAACCTACCTAGACCGACTTTTTTAGCAATTGATGAAGGATTTGGTAATTTAGACGCTAACAATATTAACTCTATGTCAATGTTATTTGATTACTTGAAAACGGAATTTGATTTTATACTAATTATATCACATATTGATGTTATGAGAGATATGGTAGATGATGCTATCGAAATATCTAAACAACACAGTCTAAGTAATGTTATTTATTAGTAATCATATATTTATATAAGATACTTGAAGTGAATTCTAGTAGATACAGAGGTAAATATGATTCAAAGGCAAAATACGTATGTAGGATTGCATAAGCAACCTATACTAATAGTCGATAATACTGATTATTCAGATTACTTTAGAATTGACGAATTTCCATCAGAATTAACCTCTGGTAAAAATATGTTTAAGATATATGGTAATGATGATCTTTTAGAGAAAGGGTCTGAGATACTTATAGAGGTTATAGATGAAACAGGTAAACCTGTATACCATCAAGTAAATAAATACCGCGACATTTCTGGTCACCGGGTTATTAGTATTTTTGTTTATGATACTGCGTTAGCTGGTATCTGTAGAGTAACTATATTAGGTGTAGCTACAAGGCGACCAAATGGTAGACGAGTACCGAGAAACTGGGAAGGACGACATAATGTCAGGTGGAGTAGATTCGTTGCATTAAATCCAGATAAACCAAACCTATCACGTATTATCTTCGAAAACGCGCCCTCGATTAAGGTTGAAGAGATAAATCGTGAATACATGTATTACGATTTTAAGATAGGTGATAAAGCTTTTCAATCACTAACGCAAGGTACAATAACATCATATGCTCCTGAACCTAAGATTACATACACAGGATACCACAGCTCTGCCACAGCAGTTATAAAATTTGCAGATCACGTACCAGTAGAATCTGGTGGTGGCTTTAACCCTGACATGCGGGAAGTGCTATTACGAGTAGGTGGATTAACTACCGCACACTTTGATGCGCATGCTAGAAAACGATATGGTAATGATGTTGAAATAACATATCTTGATCCCCTAGCTTGGGCTAAGAAAGGTATGTTAGACTCTGGTAGATACGGTCACATTAAACCTTTATATATGGATACGGAAGGAACATATCCAGATTGGCAACCTGTTGTTCTTGAAGTTAAAGATGATAATACATTACTTGTTGATGCCTTGATTGTACCTGTTCAAGTTAGATACCCTGCAGGTGGTATATTGACAGAAGCAATGGCGCCAGACTTTCTTATAGATTATCCTAATCATACTAACTTTACAACAAGTTATCATCAAGTAGGTACTGACACAGCTGGTAAAAGTAATATACAATCATTTGCTAGAATGACGGTGAAAAATTTAGAACCTGTATCTGGTGATGTGTATAAAATTAAAACATATATGAGAAGTCAAGGATTCGGACCTTATACTATGATAGGTGAAGAAGAAGTTGAAGATAATAATCTTATGAATGATGTTAATGCATCTACTCCGTATAGAGGAGCTGGATATTTTGCTAATCAAAATATAGTTGATAATTTATGGTCTACAACAGCTACATGGGGCTCAGTTAATGCTACACAATCTAATTCCCCTATAATGGGTGGTGTTATGATTACTGGTAGTGGTAATAAGCCTGGCGATCTAAATCCTCGATACAGTAAACCTTGGTCCACACAAGGTATAGTGTTTAAGAGTAATGTGACTATCGATGTATATGCTGGTAATACTTATAGTATAACATTTGAAGCAGCTGCTGAAAAAGAAGTAGGTCAAACTGAGCCGAGTACTCTAGAGATGTGGATATCTGGATCTAATGTTGAGGAGAGTGATGAAGTTGCAGCAGGGTATTTTGGATATTTAGCTGCAAACCCAAGTGGTACAGGTTTAGGTAATATTAGAGCTGCAGTTCTAAGATCTAAATTAGATTCAGCTAATAGAGAGCAGTTAGATCTTTTAGGTAGTAATACTATCGCTAATCAATACGCTAAAAAGATGACAAATGAATGGATTGCAGCAAAAGGACCGGGTGGAGCTCTGAGATTTGTTCAACAGAATGCTCTTGCTAACGCTCATATACCTAGCTCTAGAACTCAGAATAGATATAAACTTACTCTACCTAGCAAATTTACACCTAACGAGCAGCAAGTTGTACCTGGTATTGTTACCAAGCAACTTGTACAATATGCTTACACACCTACAGAGGATGGTAATATTAATATTAGATTTAACACGTATGCAGGTAGGTGGTTTATAGGTAATGTAGAAGTACGTGGTGAGCGACAAACAGGATTTACACCTAACCACACTTTTTTAGAATTTCCTATACCTACCGCACAGCAAGATGATGTATTAGATTTTAAGTTTGAATTTTACAACCGTAATATGGAAGAATCTAATTTAGCTCTAACAGTTAATAGTGTTGACTTTTCTGGGAGTAATTTATATATAGATGGTGCAAATAATGAACTACCCGGAACCTTAAAAATTGGTGACGGTTTTGTTATGGAAGGATTCGACGGAACAGTATAACTATGGCAAATTTAAGAACAGGAGATTATAAAGGATTTAATTACGCGACCAGCTCTCAAGATGGCATCGGCTCTGGATTAATGCTTTGGTCTGGATCAATGATATTAAATAGTGCAGCAGCTTACACAAGCTATTCTGGTGTTGGTTTAGAGCTAATCGGTAATAGTGAATCATATCTACGGTTCGCTACTTCAACATCTACACAGACAGGTGAGATAGATATACGAGCACAAAAATTCTTCGTAGGTACACCTACCACTCAATTTATATCTGGATCAGGTGATAATATAGAGATTAGTTCTTCTAACTTCCATCTAACACCTAGTGGTGATATAACTATGTCTGGTACTATAACAGCAGATGCAGGTAACATAGGTGCTTGGAAGATTATAGATGGTAAATTAAGTGGTTCTAATGCAACTCTAGATGCTGTCGGAGCTGCACTATACCATACAACTAAAGGTCCTGGTACAGATACAGCAGCTGCTTTCGATCAAGTTAGAGATGAATATTATATTGATTTTACTCCTGATGAAGGTCCTACAGCTACCGCAGGTAAATATTATGTAAAATTTGGACCTAACTTCGCTGTAAGTGAAAGTGGTCAGTTATTTGCTAGTGGTGCAGTTTTTGAAGGTACTATTACAGCCTCTGCAGGTAAAATAGGTGGTTATGATATTGGTGACCATACACTTACAACTACAGGGTTTGAAATAGGTGATTCAACGCAAACGTATGCATTAAGTTCAAGCAAATTTCAAGTAACACATGGCGGTAATATCACAGCTTCAGCTGGTAAAATAGCTGGTTGGGATATTACTGGTACCACTCTCCGTGCTCAAAGCTCTGTAGATAGTAATCAAGGAATATTGCTCGCAGGTGGTGCATCACCTAGTATACGTGTTGGTGAGATCGACGGCGGCTTACCGAATGTACAGATGTTCTACACCAATAATAATAATTACGGATTTCGCATTGCAGACATAAATGCTCTTGCTCAAGGTACATCTCGTATGTACTTAGGTAAAGATTCGGGTAATGATAGATACGAAATCTCAGGATGGTCTTTAGGTGTTAATGAACTTACTGGTGGTAAAATGATCATACGTAAAGATGGTACAATTGAATCAAGCGGATTTGCAAGTGATGTACCAGGCTCTGGGT
>Ga0115572_10000966_pt1 | contig 23665 bp, 16 predicted proteins | sample COGITO_mtgs_1206_FD_88681 | JGI IMG/M metagenome (GOLD analysis project Ga0115572, IMG submission 88681) | Pelagic marine microbial communities from North Sea - COGITO_mtgs_120607 | ecosystem: Environmental > Aquatic > Marine > Epipelagic | place: Germany:Helgoland, sampling site Kabeltonne... | reverse complement strand
GATATAAAGCCTTCGAAGTTTGATGCGTTCATCGGAACACAAAAAGAGTATCCTTGATAGCTATCAACTCCTGATTCAGAAAGTATTTTAAGCTGGCTCTTATCATCTATCCCTTCGGCAATCATTGATATATTAAGGCTGTGAGCGAGTGCTGAAAAAGCCATTAAAGAATTCTCACCTTGGGCATTAGATAGCGACTCTATTAATGGTTTTTCAAGTTTAATGGCTGTTAGATTAAATTTAGAAAGAGAGTTAATAGAGGTGTTACCTAGACCAAAATCATCAACAAAAATATTGATTCCTGAAGTTTCTAACCGTTTAAAGCTGTCTTCGATACCGTTTTGATCACTTGAAAGTAGCTCTTCGCTTATCTCAAGAGCTAATGTATTTTTCGGCATATCTAGATTGGAGGTTATGCGTTGGATATGACTGATCAATTGCTGCGAAGAGAACTGGCAATTGGATATGTTAATGCTCATTCTTGCGTTTTTATGGATTAGGCCAATTTCTTTCCATTGTACCCATTGCTTGCATGCTTTCTCAATTAGCCATTCCCCGACCGGAATAATCAGCCCTGTTTGCTCCAATAAAGGCATGAAATCTTTCGGTGGTACGGTACCAACTTTAGGATGCTGCCAACGTAAAAGAACCTCAGCGCCTTCGATTGTATTGCTGTCGGTACTTGCAATTGGCTGGAAATGAAGTTCAAGTTGGTTTTCTTGAAGGGCTTGTTGTAAGCCTTCTTGAAGAACCATTTTATAGCGAGCTTGGGCGGTGAGCTCCGATGTGCAAAATTCAAAACGTTGTCTTCCTTTGCTTTTTGCTCGATATAGCGCCAAGTCAGCTTTTTCAATCAGGCTATTAGCATCTTCATTATCGCTGTCTGAAATGGTAATGCCGATGCTGCAGCCTATGTTAAATTCATGCTGCTGCCATGAAAATATATTAGATAAAGCATTGAGTATATTTTCGGCAATGGTGCCCGCATCTCGGTGGTCTTGTAAATCTTCGATGACGACAATGAATTCATCGCCTCCTAATCGAGCGACCGTATCAATTTCACGAACAGTGTCTTTCATCCTTGCACCAGCTTCGCGTAAGATTGCATCGCCCGCTGCGTGTCCCCAAGTATCGTTAATCGGTTTGAAATGGTCTAGGTCTACATACATGACTGCGAGTTGGCGCTGGAAGCGTTTACTGCGTGCCAGGGCCATGCGTAAACGATCCATAAGTAATTGGCGATTAGCGAGGCCAGTTAAAGCGTCAAAGCGTGCCTTATGGCGCATTGCATTATGACTGCTGGTACGCTGAGTAACGTCTCGACAGCTTAATAAAAATCGGTTTCCAATTAATTTACTTACGTTAACTTCTAAGTAACGATTGCGACCTAAGCTATTTTTAGCGGCGAACAAGTGGCCGCTACAAGGCTGACCTTGATGGCAAAGTTTATTAAGCTGCCTGCGAACTGGGTGGTTGGTTTTGTCTGTTAACTCAGGAAATATTTCATCAAGGTAGGTGTTTTCCCATTGCTCAGCGGCACCGGAAAGGCAAGAGCTCATGTTTTCATTGATGCTAAGAATCACACCATTATTATCGACTATGATTTGTCCTTCAGATGAAGTGCTGCCACAATTTGTTGGTAAGCCTTTGCTACCTATGCCTAGGTGATTGAGTAACCATTGAGGCGCATTGGTTCGGGGAAGCTGTACGACACTTTGTTCATTGGGCTGATCTGTAAATAGTACAATGCGTTTACTGCAGTCAGCAATATCGGGCTGGCGATTAGCAGCATCAACTAAATATAGAGTATCTTCTGTCGTCAGGGAACTCTTGCTAGTATTGCGTGCAGCTTGGATGTTTGCTTGTGATAACTTGGCTTCTAACTGCTGGGCCCACTCGTCATCTTCACTGATGATTATACAGTCCATTAATTGTGCTTCTTAGTAATCAGGCTCTTTTAAGCCTAGAAGTTATTGAGTAATTAGCGAGTTATGGGTTATTTATTAAACAATAAAATACTACTAAAGCATTAGATTTGCTTTATTGACAACTGAAAAGGTTTTTCTTTTGAATTATAAAAAAACAGTTGCTGCGAATAATGTCATTGTAAGTTTTGCTGCTTTCGTGGTGGTTATTGCAGGCATGAAAGCTTCTACCGAGATATTGGTCCCTTTTTTATTGGCCGTATTCATAGCCGTGTTATGCACGCCGTTAATGGTTTGGTTAAAGGTCCGAAAAGTTCCTTCTTCCTTGGCGGTGCTCTTGGTGGTGGTTATGTTCTTTTTATTAGCTGCGACTTTTGGAACTGTAATTGGTGCAAGTCTATCTGCATTTTATCAGGACCTTCCTGATTATGAGCAAAAACTACAATTGCAAAGCCAAGCTGGCGTTAGTTGGTTGAAAGGAATGGGCGTTGAAGTTGATCAGTCCATTATAAGAGACTACATAAACCCTAGTGCTGCAATGAAAATGGTGGCTCAGGTCTTTAGTGGATTAGGCGGTGTGCTAACGAATGCGTTCTTAATTTTATTCTCAGTCGTTTTTATTTTAGTTGAGGCTTCTGATTTTCCGGATAAAGTAAGGCGTGCTCTAGGTCATCAGACGACAGCACTAGAAAGCTTTCAGCGATTCAGTGACTCAGTGCAGCGTTACCTATTAATTAAAACACTTATTAGTATCGGGACAGGTATTTTCGCAGGTGTTGCCTTGGCGCTTATTGGTGTTGACTACGCTGTCCTGTGGGGATTGATTGCCTTCTTATTAAATTATATTCCAAATATTGGTTCTATTTTAGCCGCTATTCCACCTATGTTAATTGCAATGATTCAATTGGGGCCAATGAGTTCGTTATTGGTTGCAGGCGTGTATGTGACTATTAATACTTTGTTTGGCAATGTAATAGAACCTAGATTTATGGGGCGCTCACTAGGATTATCGACCTTGGTTGTTTTTGTCTCTTTGATTTTTTGGGGTTGGGTATTTGGCCCTGTGGGTATGTTGCTTTCTATTCCATTAACTATGGTAGTAAAGATTGCGCTAGAAGGTAGTAAGCAGCATCACTGGATGTCGGTCTTATTAGGTCATTAAAAGATGATTTCAGAACAGTAAATCGAGTTAATGCGTAAGGAAGGGTAAAAAGCTTACGCTTGTTTTATTGCAGGCATTACACTGCAATAAAGAGGTGAACATATGTATCAAATTTTATTGATTGATGATGATTTTGAGTTGGGTGAATTGTTGCAAGAATACCTTGCAATGGAAGGTTATCAGTTAACGGTCCGCCATGATGGTGAATCCGGTTTAGCGGCTGCGTTGACGGGTGAATATGATCTTGTCTTATTGGATGTAATGTTGCCTAAAATGAATGGTTTTGATGTTTTAAAATCATTACGTCAAGAATCTATGCTGCCTGTCATTATGCTAACGGCTCGTGGAGACAGTGTTGATCGCGTTTTAGGGTTAGAACACGGTGCGGATGATTACATCCCTAAACCGTATCATCATCATGAGCTGGTGGCGCGCATTAAGGCTCTATTCCGCCGTATTGAAGCGGGACAACCTAAAGTCGCAAATGCTTGGTTGCAGGTAGATGGTTTAAAGCTACATAAAGCGACTCGTTCGGTAAAGCTTAATGAAAAAGACGTTGAATTAACGGGCGCTGAATTCGGTGTTTTATTAACCTTATTAGAAAGTGCTGGGGAAGTTGTTGATAAAGAAGTTTTGTCGCAGAGTGCTTTGGGGCGTCGTTTAAGTGCTTTTGATCGCAGTATCGATATGCATGTAAGTAATTTGCGTAAAAAACTGGGTGATAGACAGGACGGTAAGGCTTATATCAAAACGGTTCGTGGCCAAGGCTATATTCTTGTTCAAGATTAAATTAGGTTTAAACCATGCGTTGGCATAATTCATTATTCATTAAAATCTTCTTATGGTTTTGGATTGTGGTTGTTCTTTGTATGACAGTCGCAACGCTTTCTTTTCAATGGTTGCAGGATGATTATCATCGTCCGCTGGAATTGCGCGAGCAGGACTTACTGCAGCGTATTGCTAAAAATATGGAACCGCTGAAAGTCGAGAAGCGCAATTTGTGGCGCAAGCTTCAGCCTGGTTGGAATAGTATTCGATTTGATCTGACCGAACTTAATGATATTCCTCATGATATCGCTGAGTTTTATGAACACGCTGTGGCCGAAAATCAATCATTATGGGGTCAGGAAGATGGCTACATAATGATGGGGCCCTTGATGAATGGGAATGAGGTTTATATTGCCGTAAGTCGTTTCCACTGGCGGCATTCGATTGATGAAGGTGAGCGCTGGTTGATTCCGCTATTAGTGGTTCTAATGGTTTCTCTATTATGTGCGGCTTTAGCATGGCACTTAACCAATCCCATCAGGCGCCTTCAAAAAGCAACGAAGCAATTAAGTGCAGGTGACTTTGACTTGCCTGAGTTGCGTTCTCATTTAAATAGGCGTGATGAGCTGGGTGACCTATCGGTTGAATTTATCGATATGGCGGATTCTTTACAGCGCTTATTACACAGTCATCGTCAGTTGCTGCGTGATGTATCTCATGAGCTTCGCTCACCTCTTACACGTCTTCAGATTGCTTTGGGCATTGCGCGTAAAAAAGATAGCGATGATGTTTTGCGAGCTGAGCATGATCGTATTGAACGAGCAGCAGGGCAAGTTGCTGACCTTATTACACAAATTTTGGACTTGGCAAAGTTGCAGCAAACCGGAGATTTGACGACGCAAAGACTCGATTTAGTAGAGCTTTTTAAGCAGTGGGTACAAGATGCAGAATTAGAGCTAGAGAATAAACAGTTATCTGTTAAGTGGAATTTAGCCAGTTCTGAAGTTTTTTGCTATATCGATGCAGTCTTGATGCAGCGAGCTTTTGATAATGTGCTGCGTAATGCTATCCGTTTTAGCCCAATAGGCGGTGCATTAACGATTAGTTTAGAAAACAAAAATGGGCAGATTAAGTTTAGTCTTACGGATCAAGGCCCTGGTGTTGAAGAGAGTGAATTAGATAAGATCTTTGCGCCTTTTACTCAGGCAGACAGCTCGCGCGATCATGCTTCCGGTGGTTATGGCATTGGCTTAGCGATGGTGAAAAGTATTCTTAATATGCACCATGGTGTTGTTATTGCGAGTAATGTTGCAGAGGGTGGTCTTTCTGTTAAATGGTCTTTGCCGGGTCGATTTAAGCGCTAAGTGACTATTTGATTTCACTCTATAGTATGGGTTTTTTCTACTAAGCTTGATTCCCTTTGCTATATTTTGGTACATTCGTACAACAATAAAAATAAAACAGTGTAGCGAGTAAATCATGTCTATAAGATTCTTCTTGTTGAGTCTATTAATTAGCGCCCCATATTCATCTTGGGCTATTGACCCATTTACCATAGAACTTTATCAAAGTAGTTGCGTGATTTGTCATGAAAATGGCGCTGGTGGTGCACCAAAATCGTTTGATGACAATGTATGGCAAGACCGCTTGGCAAAAGGCAGTGACGTATTACTTCAGAATGTAATCTCAGGCTATAAAGGCATGCCTCCTTTGGGAATGTGTAGTGATTGTACTCAAGAAGACTTTGTCGACTTGATTGCTTATATCTCGACTGAGCAGGCTGAGGAATAACCATGAAGAATTTCAAACTTACTCGTCGAGATGCTTTAAAAGCGACAGGAGCGAGCTTGGCTGCCAGCGCAGCTCTAACATCTGGGTGTAGTGAAGCTCCTAAGAGCGTCTCTGGCCCGAAATCTATTAATGGTGTGATGCCATGGTCTAATTGGGCGGGCAATCAAGTGTGTTATCCAGCTGAGCGAATGCGCCCTCGCAATGAAGAAGCATTGGTGTCCTTATTACGAGAATCTAGCGGTAAAATTAGAGCAGTGGGTGCGGGTCATAGCTTTAGTGCGCTGGTCCCTACCGATGAGACAATGTTATCGATGGCGCGTTTTCGAGGCGTTAAGGATATAAATTACGAGACTAAGGAAGTTACCGTCGGAGCAGGAACGCGTTTAGCAGCGCTGGGTGATGCTTTAGCTGCCGAAGGGCTAGGCATGATTAATATGCCTGATGTTAATACTCAATCCCTTGCCGGTGCGATTGCTACCTCAACGCATGGTACGGGTCAAAAGTTTGGTTCTCTATCACACTATGTGACGGGGTTGACTTTAGTGACGGCGGCAGGTGATGTTTTAAAATGCAGTGCCTTAGAAAATAAAGATGTGTTTGATGCTGCTCGTTGCAATATAGGCTCATTAGGTATTATTACGGATGTTACTCTTCAAGTTCGTGATAATTATTACTTAAAAGAGCGTTCTGAAATGCTTCCGCTAGAGGAGGCATTTGAGAAAATGGAGAAAATGCGCCTAGCAAAACAACATTTCGAAGCCTATGGTTTACCTCATTCCAATCATGTTCTGGTGATTGAATTTTCTGAAGTGTCGAAGGAAGAATCAGATGCTAACCAGAAAGAGGAAAATAGCAGCGATGTCTACGAGTCTTTTAGAACCCTAGCAGGTGTGATTGAAGCAGCGCCTTTTTTGCGAGGTGCTGTGATGAGTATTGGGCCTCGAACTGTTGAGATAGAAGAGCGGTACGGTGCTTGGAACGAGATATTTGGTAATGTGCGAGATATTCGCTTTAACGAAATGGAATATACCGTGGTGGCAGAAGACGGGCTAGCGTGTTTTCGTGAAGTACTGGATACTATTAAAGAAAAAAATATCGATGTTATTTTTCCCATTGAGTTTCGTTATATCGGTGAAGATGATATTTGGTTGAGTCAGTTTTATAAGCGAGCAGGTGCGGCAATTTCCGTACACAATTTTCATGATAAACCTCATAAGGCCTATTTTAGTGAAATGGAAGCGATCTTTGATCGCTACCAAGGGCGACCGCATTGGGGGAAGTTGCATAATAAAACCGAAAAGGAATTTTCTGTACTTTATCCTCAGTGGAATGCATTTAAAGAGCTTCGTCAGCGCTTAGACCCCGAGCGCCAATTTATTAATCAACACCTCGAGACAATTTTCCCTGTTTAAGCATTAAACTTGGGTAGTATCAAAAAATGATCAATTTTTAGCAGATTTTATCTGCTTTGCTGGATTTTTGGACAAAACTTTGGTATCTATTGTCGCCACTTTTATACGAGCCAAACATTTTGTTTGGTTTTGTTTTTAGCCTCCATCGAATATTACGGAAATTGGAAGAGCAAAATGTCTGAAGATATGAAGCAATCTGCCCTCGATTATCATGAGTTTCCAAAGCCAGGTAAGATCAGTATCGAACTGTCTACACCAGCTCAAACAGCTCGTGATTTAGCCTTAGCATACAGCCCTGGTGTTGCTGAACCGGTTAAAGCAATCGCTGCAAACCCAGAAGATGCATACCGCTACACAGGTAAAGGTAACTTAGTTGCTGTAATTACTGACGGTTCTGCAATTTTAGGACTGGGTAACCTTGGTCCATTGGCATCTAAGCCAGTGATGGAAGGTAAGTCTCTATTATTTAAGCGTTTTGCTGGTGTTGATTCTATCGATGTTGAAGTTGAATCTGAGAGCCCACAGGCTTTCATTGATACCGTTCGTCGTATCGCTAATACCTATGGTGGTATCAACTTAGAAGATATTAAAGCACCTGAGTGTTTTGAAATTGAACGTACTTTGATTGAGCAGTGTTCTATTCCTGTTTTCCATGATGATCAACACGGTACTGCGATTGTAACTGTTGCGGGCATGATCAACGCATTGGAAATTCAAGGTAAGAAGCTTGAAGAAGCTACCATGACTGTTCTTGGTGCTGGTGCTGCTGCTATTTCTTGTTCTAAGCTTTTGATCCTTGCGGGTATGAAGCCAGAGAATATTTTCATGTGTGATCGTAAGGGTGTAATTCACTCTGGTCGTGACGACTTGAACCAATATAAAGCAATGTTCGCTGTTGATACTGATAAGCGTACTTTGGCTGATGCAATGGAAGGTGCTGACATCTTCTTGGGTCTTTCTGGTCCTAACTTACTTGCACCAGAATTGTTGAAAACAATGGCACCAAACCCAATTGTTTTCGCATGCTCTAACCCAGATCCAGAAATTGCTCCTGCTCTTGCACACGAAGTTCGTGATGACTTGATTATGTCTACAGGCCGTTCTGACTTCCCTAACCAGGTGAATAACGTTCTTGGTTTCCCATTCATCTTCCGTGGTGCTCTAGACGTTCGCGCTACTGCCATTAACGAAGAAATGAAGCTAGCGGCAGCTTACGCAATTGCTAACTTGGCAAAAGAGCCAGTTCCTCAAGAAGTATTAACTGCTTATGGCGTTGAATCTTTGGAGTTGGGTCGTGAGTATATTATTCCTAAGCCTACTGACTCTCGTCTATTAGGTGCAGTATCAAGCGCAGTTGCTAAAGCCGCTGTTGATACGGGTGTAGCTCAGCTTCCTTATCCTGCTAACTACCCATTAAACTCTGTTGACGATATCTAATATTAGATACATTGATGAGTTTTAGGTAGACATAAAAAAACCGGCTTAGGCCGGTTTTTTTATGCGCTGATTTTAGTGCTGATTTTAGTGCTGATTATACTGCTGGATAAGCTTAACTCTTAGAATAGCAGGCCTGGTGAGTCTTCTTCATCTTCGGTTAAGTCTGAAGGATTGTCATTTCTATCAGTGGCTGCAGGAAGCTCTTCTTCTTTAAATAGCTCGAAGATGGCATTTTTCTGTCCAGGTAGAGCTTGAAGGCCCGTTTCTGGATCGATTCTGACACTTAATATGCCTGCAGGCTGAGAGAAGGGTCTCTGCTCTTTGTCTTTAAGCATTTCTCCCATGTAATCAACCCAGATCGGTAATGCAGTATTGCTACCAAATGCCCAGCGCCCTAATGTCTTGGGCTGATCAAATCCTACCCATACACTGGTAACCAAATCACGATTGTAACCAGAAAACCAAGCATCTTTTTGATCGTTGGTTGTGCCTGTTTTACCCGCTAGATCATTTCTTTGCAAAGCCAATGCCCGCTTTCCTGTACCGCGCTTGATAACGTCTTGAAGCATATTGTTCATTAAATAATGAGTGCGTTCATCCATAACTCTTGGTGCAAGAATAGGAGTTTTAATACTACTTTCAACTTCTTCAGCTTCAATTGCGCTTAGTAAAGCATTATCAGTAATTTCATCTTGCTGAGTGCTCATATTAGGGTCTTCATTACTTTCTAGTTCTGGCAAGCATTTGATACAGGCTATTGCTGGGTTGGCGACAAATACCGGTTCTTCACTATCTCCGATTTCTATTCTCTTTATAAAGTAAGGCTCAATCTTAAAGCCTCCATTGGCGAGAACACTATAGCCGGTTGCTAATTCAAGCGGGGTCACTGCCGATGCGCCTAGAGCTAGGGAGAGATCTTTGTTTAATTTTTCACGAGGAAAACCAAAGGGGGATATATAATTAATGGCTCGGCGAGGACCAACTTGCTTTAAGATTCGGATCGACACCAAGTTTTGTGATTTATAAAGTGCTTCGCGTAATCGAGTTGGGCCATAGAATTTACCGCTGGAGTTTTTTGGGCGCCACGTGTTTTCTAAGCCTTTGTCTTTGAATACTACTGGTGCGTCATTAATGATGCTGGCAGGAGTAAAGCCATTGGCCAGTGCTGAGCTGTATATGAAGGGTTTAAATGCAGAGCCTGGCTGTCGGTCTGCTTGAATCACTCGATTGTATTTGTTGAGGCTGTAAGAAAATCCGCCGACTAACGCTTGAATGCCTCCGTGCTGCGGGTCTATAGAGACTAAGGCACCTTCTGCTTCCGGGATTTGAGCCAGTTGAATTCCAAATACTTCGTGTTCGGTAAACCAGATAGCCTGCCCTTGCTGCAAGACTGAATGAGTATTCTTAGGTTCTTTACCGACTCTGTTGACGTCAATGTAGGGTTTGGCCCATTGAATGCCTGCAAACGGCAGCCAGCGCCACTGTTTTTGGCGTGTGAATATCATGGCGCCTTCATCAAAAACTTCAGCTACGATGGCAGATTCAAGTAGCCCGTATTGCCCTTTATTATTTAATACAGATTGCCATTTACTGAGTGTCTCAGGCCAATCAATATCTTTCGATATATCGAGATCAGTCTCCCAATCTAGGGTGATTTCGTTATCAAATGTTTGTAATGCAATAGGCTGTGAGATTTCAATGTTCTCACTTTGACGCCAGCCATGATCTCGGCTGTATTTTAGTAAACCTGCTTGCAGAGCCTGCGCTGCTTTATTTTGAGCTTTGCCGTCAATTGTTGTAAATACTCGATAACCTAAGCGATAAATTTTATCGCCGTATTCTTCGAGTAATTTCTGGCGAACCATTTCAGCAATATAAGGGCCATCAACTTCAGGTTCTAGTCCGTGGTAGCTAGCCGTAACCGGTGAAGTAGCCGCTTCATCAAATTGTTGCTGGTTGATGAAGTCGAGTGTGCGCATGCGTGCTAATACATAGTTGCGACGCTCCTTGGCACGCTTAGGGTTGTTAATTGGGTTTGCTGCTGAGGGGGCTTGTGGCAACCCCGCAAGCATTGCAAGTTGAGCCAAATTAAGTTCAGAAACTGATACGCCGTAATAAACATGAGCAGCGGCTTCAATTCCATAGGCCCTTTTGCCGAGATATATTTTGTTTAGGTAGAGTTCAAGAATATCCTCTTTTGATAATTCTTGTTCAATCTTTAAAGCCAGCAAAATTTCTGTAAATTTACGACTAAATGTTTTTTCGCTGGAGAGGTAGTAGTTTTTTGCTACCTGCATGGTGATGGTAGAACCACCTGATTTCTTTTTCCCTGTTTTGATTAATTGGATCGCTGCTCGGGTAAGGCCTTTAATGTCCACGCCGTTATGCTGGAAGAAACGATCGTCCTCTGCTGCAATTAAAGCATCAACAAATTGTTTTGGTATTTCATCATATTCTAATGGGCGTCTTCTTTGTTCACCAAATTCACTGATGAGTTGGCCACTTTGAGTGTAAATTCTGAGAGGAATTTGCAACTCAATGTCATTGAGAGACTGAATATTGGGCAATTGTGGTGTTAAATACAGATATACCGCTGAAATTAGCAAACTAGTTCCTGAAAAAACGGACACTATGAGCCAAAATAAAACTTTGGGGATGGAACTGCTATTCATCATAACGAATACATGTATGCTGCTGATTGTTAGGCCGCTTACAACGGGCTGGCTTATTATAAGGCTTTTTTGTTCTTTTAATAGGATTGTGCTTATAATGAGTTCAATATTCATGTGATGAAATAGCTTTGCTCCGCAAGTCTGTGAATTTGATGGGGAAACACCGTGTTAGCAGGCCTTTTAAAGAAAAAAAATAAAACATTACTCGGCGTCGATATAAGTTCGACATCGGTAAAGATTTTGGAGTTGAGCCAGAGTAATGGCCGCTACCAAGTGGAAAGTTATGCTTCAGAACCATTGCCGTCGAATGCTGTTGTTGAGCAAAGTATCGGTGATGAAGAAGCAGTTGGCTTAGTAATTAAGAAAGCGTTAGGGAAAGTACGAGCAAGCAGTAAGAATGCTGCTATTGCTGTCGCTGGATCCGCTGTGATTACCAAAAATATTGAAATGAATGAATCACTTTCAGATGATGAGATGGATTACCAGATTCGTATTGAAGCTGACCAATATATTCCATACCCTCTTGAAGAGGTCGCATTAGATTGGCAGATTCAAGGTCCTTCTGAAATACCTGGCAATGTTGATGTGTTGCTTGCTGCTTGTCGCCTTGAAAATGTAGAGTTGCGTAAAGATGCACTTGAAATCGGCGGTTTAGAAGCAGGCATTGTGGACATTGAGGCTTTTTGCACAGAGCGTTGTTATGAGTTGGTGAAATCACAACTCAATGACGAAGGTGATGATGTCGAGACGGTAGCGATTGTAGATATCGGTGCGACTATGACAACCTTGAGCGTTCTGCATCATGGTAAAACTATCTATACGAGAGAACAATTGTTTGGTGGTAAGCAATTAACCGAAGAGGTTATGCGCCGCTATGGGCTTTCTGAAGAAGAAGCAGTTAGAGCTAAGCTTGATGGTGGCTTACCTGATGATTATGAATCAGAAGTATTAGATCCTTTCCGTGATTCTGTTGTGCAGCAAGTTAGTCGTTCATTGCAATTCTTTTATTCTTCTAGTCAGTACAATGATGTTGATTATATTGTACTTGCAGGTGGTACCTCTTCGATAATTGGTCTTGATCAATTAACTCAAGAGAAACTGGGTGTGTCGACGATTGTAGCTAACCCGTTTGTTGATATGACTCTTTCTCAAAAAGTGAATGCCTCATTGTTAAATAATGACGCGCCATCTTTGATGATTGCGTGTGGTCTGGCTATGAGGAGTTTTGATTAATGGCTAAAATTAATTTACTGCCGTGGCGCGAAGAACTCCGCAAAGAACGACAGCAAGAGTTTTTAAGTATTATTGTTGCGGTATCTCTGGCAGCTGCCGCTTTGGTCTGGTTTGTGACTGGCCAAGTTGAGAGTCAATATAAATCGCAGCAGTATCGTAATTCTTTTATACAAAAGGAAATGGCGGTCTTAAGTGAGCAGATAACTGAAATTCAAGCTTTGAGAGACAAGCGTGAACAGTTGTTGGAACGTATGCAATTGATTCAAAACTTGCAGGGTAATCGCCCTATTATTGTACGTTTGTTTGACGAAATTGCTCGTTCCATACCTGATGATCTGTACTTCACTAGCCTCGATATCAAAGGTACTCAGGTGACTGTTAAAGGGCGAGCAAAGTCTAACAATAGGGTTGCGGCCTTGATGCGTAATTTTGATGATTCAGATTGGTTTGATGCGCCAAATTTAATTAATGTGAAGGCTGAAAAAAATGGCTATAACACGTTTGAGGTAACCATGGTTCAAGTGGACCCTAAAAATAAGAGTAAGGAGGACGAATAGTGGCTAAAGATAATAAGTTCGACCTTCAACCTTATTTAGACAAAATTAACGAATTTGATATTAATGATATCGATTGGGAGAATATGGGATCTTGGCCACTTGTGGGTAAGGTTGTTTTTTGTACGATAATTGCTATATCAATTTTGGTTGGTGGTTATTTTATGATGCTTGAACCGATGCAAGTGAAGCTCAATAGGGAGTCAAAGAAAGAAGTTCAGTTGAAGAAAGATTTTGAAAATAAAGCATTTCAGGTTGCTAATCTTGATGAATATCGAGAGCAGATGATAGAAATGGAGCAAAGTTTTGAGTCTATTCTTAAGCAGTTACCACGTGATACAGAAGTCCCAGGCTTAATTGATGATATTTCATTGGCGGCCCTCAATAACGGTTTGGACTTAAAGGTGATCTCACCTCAGAGTCAGGTTATTACCGAGTTTTATAGTGAGCTTCCAATCCAGATTGAAGTAGAAGGCGATTACCACGAGCTAGGTGCATACGTTTCTTCGGTAGCTTCTTTACCTCGTATTGTGACCCTGCACGATTTCTCAATCGGCACTAAGGGTAAGGATAGCGATACGCTATCATTGAAAATCTTAGCTAAAACTTACCAATACAATGAGGGTGATTGATATGAAAAAACTCATATTGTTAATGCTCACCTCAACATTGGCGGCATGCGGAGTGTCCTCCGGAACAGGTGATTTAAAACAGTTTGTTGATGGTGTTATGAGTCAGCCAAGAGGTGTTGTTGAACCTTTGCCTGTGTTTGAGCCCTATGAAGCTTTTAGTTATAAGGCAACAGGGCTTCGCTCTCCATTTGATTTACCGGTTGATTTGGATGAGGTGTCAAAAATTGTAGCGCCAACATCGGATGTTAAACCGGATTTTAACCGCTCAAAAGAACAACTTGAAGAATACTCGTTTGGATCTTTATCTATGGTAGGGACTATCAAGCGTGAAGATGATCAGTTATGGGCTTTAATATCTGTCCCCAGTAGTGGCATTCACAAAGTGAAGGAAGGTTATTATCTAGGGCAGAATCATGGCAAGGTTGTTGGCATTTCTCAGCAGCGTATCGATATTATTGAAATAGTACCAAATGGTATAGGTGGCTGGATTGAACGTCCGCGCTCGCTTGTATTGGCTGGTGTGGAAGGGGAATAGAAAATGAGTCACCGTATAAGTAAGGCAGCACAGGTATTTGTTGCTGTGATTCTGGCATCCATAACAAGTATGCAGAGTTATGCTTCTGATTTGGTCGATATTAAATTCACAGCACTACCTGGGGATGTGACCCGGATGGAGCTTGTTTTTGATGGAACCCCTCCTGAAGCGGGTGGTTATACTATTGAGAAACCTGCTCGTATTTCTTTAGATTTACCGGATGTCACTAGTAAATTAAAAAGCAAGTATCATAAAATTGGTTTTGGAAATGCGCGCACGGCAACGGTAGTGAACACAAAAGACCGAGCACGTGTCATTGTAAGTCTTGCTGAATTAGTACCTTACTCTATAGAAAGTGCTGGTGATCGTTTATTCGTTTCCATGGGGAAGGCGGTTGATGTATCTCAAAATATTCAACAGAGTGTAGCCAGTGTTGATGGTGAAGGAAGCCGTGTTAATAGCGGAATAAGTGATGGCGCTGATAGTTCAATTATGAACGTTGATTTCCGTCGAGGTGAGCAGGGAGATGGTCAGGTTCAGGTTTTATTAACGAACCCAAAAGCCAATGTTGATATTGATCAGCAAGGTAAGAAAATCATTGTAACGCTTAAAGATACTGTTCTGCCTGAAAATATGAGACGTCGCTTGGATGTTGTTGACTTTGCAACGCCGGTGAAGTTTGTTGATGCAAATATGGAAGGGACTGACACCGTTATTTATATTGAGCCTGAAGGTCAATATGATTATCTTGCATATCAAGCAGATGGTGTTTTGTCGGTTAATATTAAGCCAATTACTAAAGCTGAAAAAGAGAAGTTAGCTAAGTCTGAGTTTCCTTATACGGGTGAGAAGCTTTCGTTAAATTTCCAAAATATTGAAGTGCGTGCTGTATTGCAGCTAATCGCTGATTTTACCGGCCAGAACTTAGTGGCATCAGATACGGTAGGTGGTGGTATTACATTACGCCTACAAAATGTGCCTTGGGATCAAGCATTAGATCTTGTTTTAAAAACCAAGGGTTTAGCTAAGCGTCAGATGGGTAATGTTCTTTTAGTTGCTCCTGCTGAAGAAATTGCGGCCCGAGAGAAGATTGAGTTGGAGGCTGTGAAGCAAGTAGCAGAGCTAGCTCCGTTATTATCCGAGTATGTTCAACTGCGTTATGCTAAAGCAACTGATATTGCGACATTATTGACATCTGATAGCGGTCTTATGTCAGCTCGTGGTACAGCTGTAGTTGATGAAAGAACTAATACATTATTGATGAAAGATACGGGTGATAATCTTGATGCAATTCGCGAAGCGATTGCGTTGCTTGATGTTCCCGTTCGTCAGGTATTGATTGAAGCTCGTATTGTGATTGCCAATACGAGTGTAGGTGAGAAATTAGGTATCCAGTGGGGTGGCGCAGGTTACAAAGATGATGGTGATGCTTTATCAGTGATCGGTGGTAGTCAGACAACGTTAAGCGAAGCTAATCAGATATTGATTGACCGTGCTAATGGCGATGATCCAAGTGATATTTCTTATCCAGATGCTTATATGGTGGATTTAGGTGTAAGTGATGAAGGTGCAAGTTCGATAGCGGTTGGTATTCAAACATTTGATTATTTATTGGATCTAGAGCTATCAGCCGTTGAGACAGATGGTAATGCAGAAATTGTTTCTCAGCCGCGTATTATTACAGCTGACGGGCAAACTGCCAGCATTCAGTCAGGTACTGAAATTCCTTATCAGGAAGCTAGTTCAAGTGGTGCAACTTCAGTATCCTTTAAATCTGCAGTGTTAAGATTAGAAGTAACACCGCAAATTACACCAGACGATCGCATCATTATGGACCTGAAGATTAATCAAGACTCTATCGGTGAAGTGACTTCAGCGGGTCCTACAATTGATACTAACGCTTTGGAAACTCAGGTATTAGTTGAGAACGGAGAGACTATTGTTTTAGGTGGTATTTTCCGCTCGGAAGAAACTAATGCGGTAACAAAAACACCTTTCCTAGGTGATATACCGTACTTAGGTGTATTATTCCGCCGTACAGAGTTCACGGAAGATAAAGCTGAACTATTAATCTTTATTACTCCGCGTCTTGTTAAAGATACTTTGAGTACGCGTTAATACTACATGTCACAAACGTTGAATTTATATTTAATTGGGCCGATGGGAGCTGGAAAAAGCACCATTGGCCGTCTTTTATCTAGCGAATTAGAATTAGAGTTTATTGATTCCGATCGTGAAATCGAGCTGCGTTGCGGTACAAATATCCCTTGGATTTTTGATAAAGAAGGCGAGTCTGGTTTTCGTGATCGTGAAGAGTGTGCGATTGATGAGCTAACTCAGAGAGAAGGGATTCTACTGGCTACCGGTGGTGGTGTTGTTATGCGCCCTGCTAATAGGGCTCATCTCGCAGCTCGGGGCACGGTTGTTTACCTACGAACCTCCGTTGAGCAACAACTTGCCAGGACCAGTCGAGATAAAAACCGCCCCTTGTTACAAACAGAAAGTCCAAAGCAAGTTTTAAGCGATCTTTTTGCAATTCGTGATCCTCTTTATCAAGAGGTGGCGGATATTGTGATTCAAACCGATCAGCGAAATCCCAAAAATGTCGTGAATGAAATTATCAAGCGACTTGTAGAAAGTAATATTATTGATGACAGTGATGAAGACACTTACCGTTGATCTCGCCGATCGAAGCTACCCCATATTTATAGGCCAATCGTTAATCAATCAATCTGAATTGTTCGCACCTTACATTAAGGGCAAACAAGTTATGATTGTTACTAATACGACGGTTGCCCCTCTCTATTTAGATCAAGTTAAATCTGCATTGACGGAATATGACGTTGATGAAGTCATTCTACCTGATGGCGAAGAATTCAAAAATCTTGAAACGCTTAATCTAATTTTTAATGCCTTGCTGGAAAAGCGTCATAATCGCACGACAACTCTAATCGCTCTTGGTGGTGGTGTTGTTGGTGATATGACAGGATTTGCTGCGTCGTGCTATCAGCGTGGCGTTGATTTTATTCAAGTGCCTACAACCTTGTTATCACAGGTTGACTCTTCTGTGGGTGGTAAAACCGCAGTGAATCATCCTATGGGTAAAAATATGATTGGGGCTTTTTATCAGCCTAAATGTGTTATTGCCGATATATCTGTACTAAATACATTGCCGCAGCGTGAGTTGTCAGCGGGTATTGCAGAGGTTGTTAAATATGGTTTGATTTGTAATAGCAAATTCTATCAGTGGCTGAACGTCCATATGGAAAAGTTGGCGAGCTATGATGCTGATACTTTGGCGACTGCGGTTGAGTTGAGTTGCTTAGATAAAGCTGCGGTAGTTGCTCAGGATGAGAAGGAGGGCGGGATTCGTGCAATTCTGAACCTTGGTCATACATTTGGTCATGCGATCGAGACAAATCAGGGCTACGGAGTTTGGTTGCATGGGGAGGCTGTTGCTGCTGGTATGGTTATGGCAGCTGATATGTCATGGAGACTAGGTAATATAGCTCAGTCTGAAGTGCATGATTTACAAGGTCTGTTAAAGCGCGCTCAACTTCCATGTGTCCCACCTAAAGAAATGAGCAATCAGGATTTTATCGATTTGATGCAAGTGGATAAAAAGGTGCTTGATGGAAAGTTACGTCTAGTTTTACTTAGTGCAATAGGTGAGGCTGTGGTGACTTCTGACTTTTCTGCTGATACATTACATCAAACCTTAGCTGCTGGTGAGCAGTTAGGTTTTTAATTACCGGGTATTAAGGAGAGGTGCTTATGGACTCTGAAGCAATGACTGCGCTTGATGATGTTGATCAAGATATTAATGCACGCTTAAGCCCTGCTGCCCCTTTCTCTCCAGCTTCTTTATCTGCTTCACAATACAAACAGTTAGAGCTATTGCAACACTTGTCCCTTTACAGTGAATTAGTTATTTTATTCAGTGGTGAGAAGGGAATGGGAAAAACTTTTATTGCTAAAGCGTTAATTGCAAGTCGAGAAGATCCTGATCAAAGTTTAATGATAGAAGCAGATTTTCTGCTGTCTTATTTAGATATTCTGCAGCAAGTCGCACAACATATCGATCTTGCGGAACTGGATAATGTTGAAACTTTAGAACTTCAGATTGTTCAGCGCTGTCAGCAGTTGCAAGAAGATGAACAAGGTTCTTTTTTATTGTTAGTTGATAATGCTGATCAACTAACAAATGAAGTATTATTAAACCTTAATCAATTAGCATTAATGATGCCCAATGCATTGCATGTCATGTTTTTGGGTATGCCTTCATTAGAGGAATTATTACTCAATTTACCCGAGCCTCATGCTCCTTTGCATACAATGCAGACCGAATATTTAACAGAATCTGAGTCTGAAGTTATTTTGCTTGAGCAGTTCCCCCAGCAAGATTGGAGTGGAGAGCAAGTTGATTATATGCTCGCACAGGCAAAAGGAAATCCGGGTAAATTAATGTATATTGCGCAACAGCTTGCTGAAGGTGCAGTGTCCATAGATAAAGAGGAGCAGGAAAGAAGATCCAAGTTTCCTGTTACGCATATCGCAGCAATGTTGTTAGTTGCGTCGGTTTTGGTGGTGTCGTTTTTATATAAAAATAGCCAAGTAGATCTTGTTGATGCAACAGAAGTTACGCAAGTAGGAGATGCATTGACCACTTCGGCTCCTTCTCTTGAGTTAGATGTAGAAACTCAAGTATCAATTGATAATATTGGTGCCGTAGAAAGCGATACGGAAGAAGAAATTGATTTTAATTTTGTTGAGCCTGTTGGTGTAGCTTCAGATGCTAATATAGCGTCTGAAAATACAGACTCTTCGGTCGATAGTCCCGTTGCAAAGCTTAGTTCTGTAGAGGGCGAGGTATTAGCGAAATCAGATGCTGCAACAGTTAATGTTAATTACACAGCAGATGAGCAGCGATTATTGAGTGCAAAGTCTTCTGTGTTTGTAACTCAGTTATTTGCCTCTTACGCTGAAAAGAGTGCGAAGATATTTATTCAGGGTAATAAATCGACAATCAGCTCTTTGATGTATTACCGCGCTGAATATAAGGGAAAACCTTGGTATGTTGTCGTGTCAGGGCCATACGAGTCGAGAGCTGCTGCAAAGGCAGAAGTCGCTAAGTTGCCTGCAAAGTTACGTAATCAGAAGCCTTGGGTGCGCCCTATTGAGCCGATTCAAGTAATTTTGAATAAACGTTCTTGATGTAATAATATGAAAACTTACTAGCAATATACCCTAGATATATCTTACAGGTTGGTTGAATATCAGCCAGTATAACCATCTAAATTTGTGACCTGCGCCTCATACGTGTAGAATGAGCACCCTTTTGACTGTACGCAGCTCATTATTTGAGCGCTGGGCGCTTCTAAGCCCTTGAATTTACTGAATTTTTTTGTTGATGAGAGCTGTTCTATGAGAACTGGTCTATATACTCCAGGTGACTTTAAAGATAACTGTGGTTTTGGTTTGATTGCCCATTTAGAGGGCCAAACTAGCCATAAGTTGTTAGAGACGGCGATTAACTCCCTAACCTGCATGACCCACCGAGGTGGTATCGCTGCAGATGGTAAGACCGGTGACGGCTGTGGGATGTTAATTCAAAAGCCAGACTCATTCTTGCGTATAGTCGCGCAAGAGCAAGGCGTAACTTTGCCAGAACAGTATGCAATCGGCATGTTGTTTATGGACCTTGACGATTCTATCTATGCGGAGCAGAAAGCTGCGCTAGAGAAAGCAATGTCAGAACAAGGCTTGAAAGTATTAGGCTGGCGCTCAGTGCCGACTAATAACGATTGCTTAGGTCCAATGGCGATTGATTGTTTGCCACGCTTCGAGCAAGTATTTATTGCTGCTGACGAAGCTCAAAACACTGAAACCTTAAGCAGTGAAGCTTTTGGTGTTAAGTTGTTTTATGGTCGTCGCTTTGCTGAAAAAGCATTAATTCAATTTCCAGATTTCTACATCGCGAGTCTGTCGGAAAATGTATTGTCATACAAAGGCTTAACTATGCCTGTTGACTTACCAGCATTTTTCCTAGATTTGGCTGATGAGCGTTTGGAAACCTCTATTTGTGTTTTCCACCAACGCTTTTCAACGAATACGCAGCCGCGCTGGCCTTTGGCTCAGCCGTTCCGTATGTTGGCGCATAATGGTGAAATTAATACCATTAGTGGTAACCGTAACTGGTCTAACGCACGTAGCAGCAAGTTCCGTAGTGACTTACTTCCGAACTTAGAAGAGTTATCGCCAATCGTAAATACCACAGGTTCTGACTCATCCTCAATGGATAACATGTTAGAGCTGTTGGTTACTGGTGGCATGGGCTTATTCCGAGCTGTTCGTATGATGATTCCGCCTGCGTGGCAGAATGTTGAGACCATGGACTCCGACTTGCGTGCATTTTATGAGTATAACTCAATGCATATGGAGCCTTGGGATGGACCGGCTGGCTTGGTATTGACCGATGGTCGTTATGCAGTTTGTGGTCTTGACCGAAATGGTCTTCGTCCTTCGCGCTGGGTAATTACAAAAGACGGTTTTATTACTGTGGCATCTGAAGTAGGTGTTCATAATTATAAGGCTGAAGATGTAGTGTCTAAAGGTCGTGTTGGTCCAGGTGAAATCCTAGCGATCGATACGCAGACTGGCACTATTATGGATGCAGAAGCTGTTGATAATTTATTGAAGCAGCGCAAGCCTTATAAAAAGTGGCTAAAAGAAAACAGTGTTCGCATTGAGTCACGTTTGCAGTTGCAAGCGTTGAACAAAGGGCAGCCAGTAACAGCCGATCAATTAAAAGCGCATCAAAAGCTTCAATTGGTCAGTTTCGAAGAGCGTGACCAAGTATTACGCCCAATGGCAGAAGCGGGTCAAGAAGCTACAGGATCAATGGGTGATGATACGCCTATGGCTGTACTGTCTCAGCGTGTTCGCCACGTTGCAGATTTCTTCCGCCAAAAGTTTGCTCAAGTAACTAACCCGCCAATCGATCCATTGCGTGAAGCGATTGTAATGTCGTTAGAAACTTGTATTGGTGCGGAAAAGAATGTTTTTGACGAACAGCCTGATCATGCGGAGCGTATTATCTTAACGTCTCCTGTTCTTTCGCCGTTAAAATTCCAAGGTTTGAAGAACACAGGTAATTCTGCGTTTAAAGACGCAACGATTAAGTTGGCCTATAAACCTGAAGTTGGTCTGAAAGCGGCGATTGAAGCTGTTGCGGCAGAAGCTGAAAAGCATGTTCGCGATGGCGCTGTAATTTTGATCTTAAGTGATCGTGATGTTGTTGAAGGTGAGTTAGTTATACCTGCGGCAATGGCAACGGGTGCTGTTCACCACCACCTTGTAGCTAAAAGCTTGCGTTGTGATTCAAATATCGTTGTTGAGACTGGCGCTGCGCGTGATGCTCATCACTTTGCTGTATTGCTGGGCTTTGGTGCGACTGCCTTCTAGCAATGGTTGGCATACGATATACTTGAAGACATGCACAGCAGCAAAGAATTGCTGGGTGACCCTCTTAAATCGCAACAGAATTTCCGTAAAGGTATCCGTAAAGGCTTGATGAAGATCTTGTCTAAAATGGGTATTTCTACCATTGCTTCTTATCGCGGTTCTCAATTGTTTGAGGCGATTGGTTTAAGTAAAGAGATTGTTGATTTATGCTTCACTGGCGTTAGTAGTCGAATCGAAGGTGCTACATTCGCTGATTTCCAAGAAGATTTGGAGTGGGTTGAAAAGAATGCTTGGATTGCTCGTAAGCCTTTAGAGCAAGGTGGTTTATTGAAGTATGTGCACGGTGGTGAATATCATGCATATAACCCAGATGTGATTCAGAACATTCAGCAAGCTGTTCAACAGAATGATCAAAAAGCTTATGACCGTTTTGCCGATTTGGTTAATAACCGTCCGGTAGCAACAATTCGAGATCTATTAGCTTTGCGTAAAGACGTTAAAGCGATTGATATCTCTGAAGTAGAGCCTGTTAGCGAAATTTTTAAGCGTTTCGATACTGCTGCAATGTCTTTAGGTGCTCTTTCCCCTGAAGCCCATGAAGCACTAGCGGAAGCTATGAATGAGTTAGGCGGGCGCTCAAACTCTGGTGAGGGTGGTGAAGACCCTAAGCGTTATGGCACAAATAAAAACTCCAAGATCAAGCAAATTGCATCTGGACGTTTTGGTGTAACGCCGCACTACTTATCAAGTGCAGATGTATTGCAGATCAAAGTAGCCCAAGGCGCTAAGCCTGGTGAAGGCGGTCAACTGCCTGGTGGTAAGGTAAATAACCTAATTGCTACGCTACGTTATTCTGTGCCTGGTGTTACATTGATCTCACCACCACCGCATCACGATATTTATTCTATTGAAGATTTAGCCCAGCTAATCTTTGATTTAAAGCAAGTTAATCCAACTGCGCTAGTATCTGTGAAACTAGTATCAGAGCCTGGAGTAGGTACGATTGCAGCGGGTGTAGCGAAAGCTTATGCTGACTTAATTACTATCTCTGGTTATGACGGTGGAACAGCGGCTTCGCCACTAACCTCTATCAAATATGCAGGTTCCCCTTGGGAGCTTGGTTTGGCTGAAGCGCATCAGGCATTACGTGTAAACGACTTGCGTGGCAAGGTTCGTGTTCAGACTGATGGTGGATTGAAATCTGGTTTAGACGTTGTCAAAGGCGCTATCTTGGGTGCTGAATCTTTCGGGTTTGGTACTTTGCCAATGGTTGCTGTAGGTTGTAAATACTTGCGTATTTGTCACTTAAACAACTGTGCAACGGGTGTTGCAACGCAAAACGATAACTTGCGTGATAAGCACTATATTGGCACAGCAGAAATGGTTAAAAACTATTTCTATTTTGTTGCTGAAGAAATTCGTAGCTGGATGGCCCAAATGGGCATTCGTACTATGGAAGAGCTTGTTGGCCGTACTGATCTATTAGAAATGATCGAAGGTTCAACTTCTAAGCAGCGCAATTTAGATCTAACGCCATTGTTAGCTAATGATCACATTCCTGCAGATAAACCTCATACGGTTGAAGTTGAACGTAATGTACCGTTTGACCAAGCGGTATTAGCTGAAGAAATGCTTCAAGCGACTATTGCTGTAATCGAAGCCAAGAAAGGCGGCGAATTTAGCTTTAAAGTAACAAACTGTGACCGTTCTGTTGGTGCTCGCTTATCCGGTGAAATCGCCAAGCGTCACGGTAACCAAGGTATGGCAACAGCCCCTGTTAAGTTAAGTTTAATGGGTACTGTTGGCCAATCTTGGGGTGTATGGAATGCTGGCGGCTTGGAAATGCGTCTTGAAGGTGATGCTAACGATTACGTTGGTAAGGGTATGACTGGCGGAAAGTTAGTTGTGTTCCCACCGAAAGGTTCTGAATTCAAATCACAAGATACCTCTATTGTTGGTAACACCTGTTTGTACGGTGCAACTGGCGGTAAGTTGTTAGCAGCGGGTCGTTCTGGTGAGCGCTTTGCTGTTCGTAACTCTGGTGCTCATGCGGTTGTTGAAGGCGCAGGCGATCACTGCT
>Ga0115572_10000959_pt1 | contig 23739 bp, 9 predicted proteins | sample COGITO_mtgs_1206_FD_88681 | JGI IMG/M metagenome (GOLD analysis project Ga0115572, IMG submission 88681) | Pelagic marine microbial communities from North Sea - COGITO_mtgs_120607 | ecosystem: Environmental > Aquatic > Marine > Epipelagic | place: Germany:Helgoland, sampling site Kabeltonne... | reverse complement strand
AATGGCGATGTTGTACAGAATAATGGTAACCGATTCCAAATAACAACTGGTAACGATAATGTTCATATTACAGGTGTTTGTAATTTAACAATCGATTCGACTTGTAATACAACAATCGGCGGTGATTGGAATATTAATGTAGCAGGCAATAAAAACGAAACTGTTGGTGGTAGCGTAACAGAAACTTATACTGGTAGTCAAACAACAAGTGCAGCATCAATGGACATCGATGCAACTAGTGGTAATATCGATATGGATTCATCAGGCGACATTTTATTAAACTAGGAGAATAATATGCCAGGCATTACAAGAAAAGGTGACTCACATCAAGGGCATGCAAGTCCTACTCCTAACCCGTTTCATAAAACAACTTATGCTGCAGGTTCTCCTAATGTAAAAGTAAATGGTAAAGATGCAATAAGAGAAGGAGATTCTACTGGTTGCGGAGATACAGCAGTAGGTAAAAGTAGTAGAGTAATTGTAAATGGTAAAGGTGTTCATCGTATTGGTGATTCAACAAGTGGTCATGGTAGCTGGGTTCCGAATGCTTCAGCACAAGGCTCAGGAAATGTAATTGCGGGGTGATGAATGGCTAAACCAAATTATGTATCTTTATTAGCACAAATAGCAGCAGAAACAGATCCTACTGCTAAGGCTGCATTGGAAGCTCAATGTTATCAGTTTCCAGAGCCATTAACAACTGAAGAAGAAAATTTATTTAATTATGTATCGACTGATTATTTAGAAGATACACCAGGAACAACATCGTCGTATATTGGAATATACTATGGAGAAGACGGGATAATACAATGACAATAACGAAAAGAGGAACAAAGGGTAGTGCGCTAACTTATAATGAGATGGATGAGAATATCCGAGATCTCTATGAGGACACTACGATTAATCGTGTATTTACTAATGCTTCAGGCAGTGGATCAGATGTACAGCATTTAACGTATGCAGCACCATCTAATAGCGCGCTAAATGATCACGATGATCCAGGATTTATAACCGTTAACTATAATACGCGTCTTAAAATGGCCCAGGTAGATGAAGATGGTGAATCCTTTTGTTGTGCGAATATGTTAGATATGAAAAACCATAATATTATTGGTGTTAATCATCTTGCATTTTCTGACTCTGGCCCAAGCGAAGGATTAATATGGGATAATACTAAAATATTCGAATCACCTGATGATCTAACTACTAATGGACCTGGTAATTTACAGTTTATATACGACGGCAATAGAAAGCTAACAGTTAATACGCACGGAATTGATGTTGTTGGTACTAAAATACAGCTTACAGGTGCAAATCCAGAATTAGTGCTGAAAGATACCAACTCGACAGAATCTCAATGTGTTATAAAGAACCATGATGGAACTTTAGACCTTAAAGCTGATGTAAACTCAGAAAGAAGTAATACTAGGATAAGATTCTACACTGATGGTACACAGCACATGGAGCTTAAAGGCGGCCTGTTTGGCATAGGCGTTACTAGTCCTCTTGCTAAACTCCACGTAAGAGGGTCAAACTCAAGTGCTACTGATGTCGCTGATGGGACTTTAATAGTAGAACAGGGTTCAGCACCTTCTATACAAATTCTTTCAGCAAATACACAAACTCAGTCAATAAAGTTTGGTGACCCCGAAGATGGTGACGTAGGGAAAATAAATTATTCTCACGCTACCAACCACATGGCTTTATTTACAGACGGCACAGAGGCTATACGTATAGACTCATCACAAAACGTAGGTATAGGTACTAGTCCAACTGAAAAATTAGACATAGATGGTGATTCAATAAGACTACGGCAATCACAAACACCCGCATCAGCATCTGCAACAGGTACTCAAGGACAAATAGCTTGGGATGCAAATTATATGTACGTATGTACAGCCACTGACACTTGGAAACGTGCTGCATTATCTACTTGGTAATAACTAAACGAATCGCATAAAGCGTATAAATACTATTATGGCTTATACTTATACTTCAACAACGTCGACTGTAATCACACCAACTGGTACTCAGACTATTGTCACACCAGTAGATTCTGAAGGTGCAACTGGTAGTGATGGTACAGTTACGTCTGTTATAAGTAATGCACAAAGTTCTTCGATAGAACGCTACAGTGATTTAAATTTACAAATGATTCCGCATCCACAGAAAAAAGATGTTCTACCAGTTATTGGTGAACAGGCTGTAAAAAATGCAATACGAACTTTGTTGCTAACAAATTTTATGGAAAGACCTTTCCAACCAACAATGGGTGCAAATTTAAGAAGTTTATTATTTGAACCTAATGATGCGGTTACACGATTAGCTCTAAAAGATGCAGTAAGAAATGTATTACAAAAACACGAACCAAGAATAGAAAACATTAACGTTGTTATTGAAGCAACTAATGATGAAAACTCATATAGAATTACTGTAGTGTTTAGTATAAAAGAAAACGATTCAATACAAGATATTGAAATCAATTTAAGACGATTAAGGTAAAGAGATATGGCTACCAATTTAAATGTTACAGAACTTGATTTTGATCAGATAAAAGACAACCTCAAAAACTTCATGAAGTCACAATCTCAATTTAAGGATTATGACTTTGATGGTTCTGGTCTAAGTGTCTTATTAGACATACTTGCATATAATACACATTATAATGCAATGTTGGCACACTTTGCATTGAATGAAGCCTTTCTTGATTCTGCTCAAATTCGTGGTAACGTTGTATCACGTGCAGGTTTGCTTGGATATGTACCTCGATCAGTATTAGCACCAAGAGCAACGGTAAGACTAACGGTCGATGTAACAAATAATGATTCTATTAATCTACCAACAACACTAGTAATAGAAAGAGGTACTAAGTTTACTACGGTTGTTGATGGTGTATCATATACTTTTTCTTCATTAGAATCTCAATCAGCTATTCGAAAAGATACAACAGTTGATAATGTTATTAATAAAACGTTTACATTTGATGCTATACCTATTGCTGAAGGTACGATCCGTTCATTATCGTATCGTGTTGATAACGATATTCAAAACCAAAAATTCCAAATATCAGATGCTGATGCTGATACATCGTCATTAAGAGTACGAGTTCAAAATAATCAACAGTCTGAAAGATTTGATACATATCAACTATTTACATCTTTACAGGATGTTGTTTCAGATACTCAAGTATATCACTTACAAGAAAATTCAAGTGGCTATTATCAAATATTTTTTGGTGATGGCATCATTGGTAAAAAACCAGTTAACGATAATATTGTAACTCTTGATTATCTTGTAACACAAGGTATTGCTGCAAATGGTGCTAACACCTTTGACTTAGTTACAGCATTCCCAACATTGAATGAACCTGAAATTACAGTTGCTACGATTACAAAGGCAAATGGTGGCTCGACTGCAGAAACAACAGAGTCAATTCGATTTAATGCTCCTATTACTTTCCAGGCACAAGATCGAGCCGTTACATCTCAGGATTATGCAGCAATTATTCAAAAGAACTTTCCAAACATCGAGTCGATATCTACATGGGGCGGAGAAGATAATCTTATTCCTGATTTTGGTAAAGCATACATTGCAATTAAACCGCTCATCGGTGAATCATTAACAGAAAACGAAAAAACTGAAATTAAAGCTATCATTAAATCTAAAAATATTGTATCGATAACTCCTGAATTAGTTGATCCAGAATTTACAAATGTTGAACTCGATGTATTTTTTAAATATAATCCATCACTCACAAGTCGATCTATTTCTGCACTGGAATCATTAGTAAAAGATGTTGTACTAGATTACAACTTTAACCAGTTAAATCGATTTGATGGTGTATTTAGACATTCAGAATTGTTGTCACTTGTCGATAATGCAGATCCAGCAATTACAAGTTCTACGATTAGGCCTTTCCTCACAAAAACTATTATACCTTCTGTCAGTAGAGTTAAAAATGATTTTAAATTAACATTTGCTGGAGCTTTCTTTATTGGAAAAGGGAAAGGATATAATATTAATAGTACAGCATTTAAACTTAATGGTGTAGATCATTTCTTTGGAGATCTAGAAATACCAGACTCAGAAAATAGAACTATTATGATATATAAGATTGTTAATAATGAAAATATAATTGTAAATGGTAATGTAGGTTTAATTGCGGCTGAAATTGGTGTTGTTACTTTAAATGATTTTGGTCCGGACGATACAACTCCAATTACTATTACATTATCACCTAATTCATTAGATATAGCACCGAAAAGAAATCAAATTATTAATGTCGATTCTTCTAAAATTATTGCTAAGGGATCTATCGACAATATTGCTTATTCTGGTTCATCTGGAACACTTGAATATTCAACTACAAGCAGAATGAGATAATTATATGTCCCACTCAAGTTTAAAAAATCTAGATTCGTTTTCAAGAGGATATATTGAAGATGTACGTTCAAATGTAGATTTTGATACAACTCTAAGAGCTCTTACCGGTAATGCAATAGAAAACTCTTTGATAATTCAATTAACAGGACCACCTGTTAATATTGTTGATGGAAGCCCTTATTCGGAATTAGAAAATTCAATCATTGGTAAAGTGATATCAGGAAAAGGTATTAGTGGAGTACCTCGAGTAACAGGAATATCTGCTGATGGTTTAATAATAACAATTGATCAAGCTCAGACACTCGGAACCGCTAACCTCCTAGTTGATCCTGATGGTGAAGTAAGTACGACTCAAACAAGTACTGATATAATTGCTCTTACTTTTAGTGATGCTAATTCTGGTATTGATCAATATGAGTTAACCGGTTCTGCTATATCAAGATCAAAAGAAAATATCCGAATTGAAGATCTTGTTCCAGAAGAATTATTAGATTATGCTACTAATTCTGCTTATGGTGGAAATCAGACGGGTGGTATACGTGAATTTTTAGAATCATATTATAAGTTCATGAACCTAGAAGAATTTACATATAAAGCTTTAGATGTATTTGAAGATGTTGTTATCGATAACCAAGCTATTTTTAGAATTAATGTACCAAATAAATTTTTCCAAAGAAATTTAGTAATAGGTGCAAAATTCTTTGATGCTGATGGAATACCATTGCTGGTTGGAGATGAAGATGGATCTCCTTCTCAATCTGGAGATGCATTATTATTAGATGATACTGCTCGTTTAACAGTTGGTAAAAGTTATCAAATTACTGACTTAGGTAATGGTACAATTGCAAATATTGCAACTGGATTAAATAATATATCTGGTCAAGAAAGAACAGAATATGATATAAACGATGTTTTTACTGCTACAAATGATGGTACAGGGTATGATGCAACACAAGGATCTAGTCCAGTAAGTGTAAGGCTTCTCGTTTATCCAGAAACAGTTGATGATATTTTTACTGGAAATATTAGTCTTAGTAATGCTAATGAACTACCTGGTCGGTTAGGAGAAAGTGCTGAACCAACTGGTAGAACTGTAAATATATACAATTTGTCACCAAGATTAAATAAACGTAAAATGCGAATGGAAGTTTACGTTCTTAATTACGTTAATTCAGGTCCATCATATCGTCTAAATACAATTGAAGATTCATTAAATTTGCAAGAAGCTCAGGAAGAGTTTTTAGATTATATGCAGAAGGAAATTGCTCCTTCTTTAGATAAAACTTCACCGGTTGACAAAAGAGCAGTATACGAAAAAATAATTGATTTTTATAAAATACGAGGTTCCTTTGAATCAATTGAAACATTTTTTAAGCTATTATATAACGAACAAGAAGTTCAAGTTAGCTATCCTTGGGATAATACACTAAAACCTTCTGATGGTAAATATGATCCAAGGTCTGCAATTGCTGCTAACTATAAATTCTCAGAAATAGTTGAATCAAGTGATAATGCAAATAATGATTTATTTGGTAAATCGGTTTCTATATCTGGAAAATCAATTGCTGTCGGTGCACCGAATGAAGATTCGAATGGCACTGATTCTGGTGCTGTATATGTTTTTACTACAGCAGACAATGGTAAAACTTGGGCTCAAGAAGCTAAGATTGTAAGTACTACGACAGATGCCGATGTAAACTTTGTTGGAGATCATTTTGGTAGATGTGTATCTCTAAATGGTAATACATTAGCTATAGGCGCGCCTGAAGATGAAACAACTCATGGCGTGGCAGGTACTGGTTCAGTTGAAATTTGGGATCGATCGGTTGATATAAACGGAAATAATATTTGGCGATTTACCACTAAAATTATACCTGGCGCAAGTGACGGTATAAATTTCGCTGCAGGTAATGAATCAATTTCCTTAGACAAAGATTATCTTGCAATAAGCCATGTTGATTATGCTGCATCAGGGCCAAGAGGTGCAGTTGTATTATATAAAAGAACTGGATCAACCTGGAATAAATTACAAACAATAACAGCTCCAAATGTATTAAATTCAGGAGCTTCTCAAAACCATGGATTTGGTGAAACTGTTGTAGTGCGAGGAAAATATCTTGTAACTTCTTTCCAAAATTATTCTACGCCTTCAATTGCAAAAACTGGTAGAGCAGTTGTTTACTTAAAAAATGAAATTACAGGACAATACGAATTAGATAACATATTATCTCCAAGTAATGATATAGCGAACCAAACTTTTGGATATGCTATTGATATTACGAATGTTGAAAATGGAACACCGCGTATTGCTTTAACAAGTCGTGATAATCCATATCATACTGTTTATATTTTCGAAAGAAGTGAAAATGCTGTAGGAATATCATCATGGGTTGCCATTAATTCTTTGCCAAGCTATGTTATTCCTTCTATTAGAGATAATACCACTTACGGAATAATTGTTAGAATAAGTGGAGATAATCTAATTATTGGTGAGCAAGGGTTTGATGATGGTGTTATTACTGATAATGGTAAAATATATCACTATGAATTTAATACTGACACAGAAGTTTGGCAACAAAAGGAACAATATAGAGGAGATACTACAGTTGTAAACCATAACTATGGATTTGCAATAGATATATCTCATGATGAATATAATTATCTAGCTGTTGGTGCACCAGGTAAAATAGATGGTACTGGAAATCAAAAGGGTTTTTTAAGAACTTATGATCGTCCCGCGTTTGCTGGTAATTATACTACTGCTGCAGGATTTTTATCAGAAAAAAGTATAAAGGTACACGACTCTGATTTTTATCAAAAATTCTCTTATGTTGTAAAAGTTGCTCGTAACTTATCACAGTGGAAAGAGCCTTTTGATAAGTTAGTACATCCAGCCGGATTCAAATATTTCGGTGAAGTATTAATGGTTATTCAAGCAGTGCGGGCTATATTAGGTGATGATAATCCTGATACAACTGTAGGCATTGGTACTGATACACAAGTATACGAAAATGCATATAGTGCATCTCCTGCATTTAGAAGAACGTTCTCATCGATGCCAGGTGTTCAGCCAGGCTATATTGGCATTGAAGATATTGGTTTGCTTATTCAAGCAATTGCTTCTACCTTTGGTATTATTGGTATTGCTCGAACAAATAGAGATGCTAAACTAGCTATGAAGTCTGTCACACAAAATGGCGGACTAATTGATATATCAATTGCAGAAGCTGGGCATGGTTATCCTTCAGTACCTGCTATTACTTTAAGCGGTGTCGGATCAGGAGCAACTGCTACTGCTACAATAAACTCTAAAGGTGAAGTTGATAGAGTAATTATTGCTGGTGGGCATAATTCGTTTAACATTGGTGGTATCGCTACAGATTCGGGAAGAGTTCCTGGTACATACACAAGCGTTACAACTGGAGGCTCTCGATCTTCTGGTAGTGGTGCGAGTGGTGTAGTAACAATTGTTGTAGATTCTAATGAAGATATTCACAGTGTTACTTCAACTACAGCTGGTAGTAATTATGAAATAGGCGAAATTATTACAATACCTGGTTCGGCTGTTGGTGGTGGTGATTCATTCACATTTACAGTTGCTAGTGTTGGTACTGGTTATACCATAGGTGGAACTCTTGTTGGAATACAAACACTTGCACAAGAAAATGCAGATGATGGTCTTACTGGTGATAATGAAATTGTTGCAAGTAAAATTGGTAAGCTTAATTCAACATCTTTAGGTTTAGATTTAGTTGGATTAAATAAAAAGGAATATGTCACTACACCATTAGTAACTATTTCTGCTCCTGATGCTCTTGGAGCTGATGGTAAACCTCTAACAACAAACGTACAGGCTACTGCGACCTTAACAAGAGATGTAACAACTAAGCGAATAACTGGATTTACAATTACTAATCCTGGATTTGGCTATTTAAATGATGCTACGATTAAAGTAGAAAGTCATACTGCAAAACGTGCACCTGACTATATGCACAAAAAAATTATACCAGCTAATCATGATGTTGAAATACAAGCAACATTGTCAGAAAATAGTTATTTTGAGCGTAAAAATTATATACCAATAACTGAATATAATGTAAGAGTTGCGTCTAAATCAGGGGATGCTGTAGGTAATGCTTTCTGGCTTAATAATGTTGAGGCGCCGGTATTAACATTAACTCGAGGAGCAACATATAGATTTTTGTTGGATCATCCAAGTAATAGTAATAATGCTCATCCGTTTGAATTTTCTAGAGGACCAGATGGTATACATGCTAATGGACTTGCATACGCAGTTAATATAACTGCTGTTGGACTTCCAGGTACAGACGGAGCTTATATAGAATTTAAGGTTTCGGAAAATGCGCCGAATTTATTATATTATTATTGTTCAAATCATACGGGTATGGGTAACACTTTAAATATATTTGGTAAAAATATGGCTAAAGAAAATCCAGCATTTTTAGGACAAAAGAAATTCCAAGGGAATTATCAAATACACAACTTCGATGAAATTACAATCGAAGATATTTACAACTCAACTGCTGATGGAACTAGTATAAATAATATAAACGCACAAGCTAGTTTATCGAATGCAATTACGAATAAAACACTATAGGAAAAAGTCATGGCCGCTATAATTTCGGGAAATTTTAGATCACTTAATGCTGCAGCTTTTGTTGATGAAGTAAAGGGTGATAGAAGTAACATATACATTGGATTAGGTAAAACTAGTCCATGGGGAGGCACTACTACTGCTAATACAAGTGATGCAGATGCACCTACCCCTACTGATACATTAGATGCAATCAACGAAGCTCGTCAGCAAATGATTGGTATGAAGTTAGTAACTGATAATGACATATCACATGTTGTACCAAGATATGATTGGGTTGCTGGAGCAGAGTTTGTTGCATGGGATTCAACTGATCCAGCTATTTACGATAAAGCTTTTTATTGTTTAACTCCAGATTTTAAAGTTTACAAATGTGTTATTGCTCCCGTTTCAGGTGGTGTATCAGATGTACCAACTCATGTTGATGCAAATATTACTGCAACTTCTGATGGTTATTATTGGAAATACATGTATACTATTCTAGCGGCTGATTCAGAAAAGTTCCTAACAAATTCTTATATGCCTGTTAAAACTTTAACAGAAGAAACTAAAGCTACAGTTGCAGCATCAGTTTCTGGTTCAACAACATTTACAATTGATTTCGAAAATCCTAGAATTATGAAAGGTCAAGTAATTAGTGCAACAGGTGGAACTATTGGTGCTGATACAGTAGTAACTGAAGTAAGTGGTAAAACAATAACAGTATCTGCAACTGTTACCTTGTCTGATGGAGATATTGTAACTTTTGGTGATTTCCTTGTTACTGATCCAAAATATTCACAGCAGCAATCACAGATAACTTCTCGCGAACTTGGTTCAGCTCAAGGTGTACATAGACTAAAATTAATTAATGGTGGTAGTGGTTATAATAATGATGGTTCTGGTACAACTTTAACAATTACAGGCGATGGTAGTGCGATTTCAACCGATGGTCAGATTAGTTCCAATTATATATCTGGTGGAGCATTTATCGGTGATATTATTGTTAGCGCAGCTACAACTGGAGGTTCTTCTGATAATGTTGGTGCAGATTTTAGTGTTGCTCAAGCTTCAATTACTGGTGGCGGTGGTACAGATGCTGAATACCTTCCAATTATTTCACCTCGAGGACGCCCTGGATTTAATACTTCACATTCAAATGGTGGTCATGGTTGTGATCCAGTGTTCGAGCTAGGTGGTTTCTATGTTGGCATTAACGTTCAAATAAGTGGTACTGTTGATACTGAAATTGCTAATACACAAGACTTTAGACAAGTATCACTTATACGAAACCCTCTTGTTGGTGGTCAAATTTCTACTAACCCAGCAAGTGCTATTAACACACTAAAATTCATAACTTATGGTAGTGGCTATGATGAAGAAGCACTTACTTTATCACAGCTTGTGCAACAAAATGATCATGTAGTTGAAAACACTAGCTCTGGTTTTAAAGGATATATAGTTAATGTAGATACAGCTGTTGATAAAAGAAGAATTTATTATTTCCAAAATGATTTAACCGGTTATGTTACAGGTGAAGATGCTGATATGGTAATTAAAGTTGCAGGTCAAGAACAAACTGATTACGCGTTGTCTGCAGCAACTCATGATATTGCATTTAATCCTGCTCCAAGTAGCTTTACTGCTGGATCTGGTGAAATGTTATTCCTTGAAAATCGTGATCCGATTCAAAGAAGTACATCTCAAATTGAAGATGTTAAACTAATTATAGAATTTTAAGAAGAGACTTATAAGATATGGCAATTACAACTGTAAATAGAAATCCTAATAGTGCGTATACTCTAGACGATTTCGATGAAACTAAAAACTATCATCGAGTATTGTTTAAACCAGGAGTTGCTGTTCAAGCTCGCGAGCTTACACAAATGCAAACCGCCATACAAAGACAAATCGATTATCATGGTCAATATACATTCCCCGATGGTGCTCGTGTTGTTGGTGGTAAACCTTCTATTGAGTTAAACTATGACTATATTCAGGTAGAAGATACATTTACAACAGGCGGTACAGCATACGTAACTTCATCATATCTTGCAGATTATAAAGGTAGTACTATCGAAGGTACAACAAGTGGAGTAAAAGCAACAGTACTTCAAGCAATTAACGCAGTAGGTACTGATGCAAATGATTCTACAAAAACTGGTATTTTATCTGATCCAACTGGCGATCCTATTACGTTATATGTTCAATATACGTCTGGTGATGGCGATGCGGCTAATGGTACTGGTGGAACAAATAAAACCTTTTTACCCGGTGAAATAATTAAGCTTTTAAATTCATCAGGCAATGAAATTACTACAAAGAAAACACGCGTAGGTGGATTTGGTAATGGTGATACACTTGACGGTGGTTCTGCATCAACTGCAACTGCTACTGATTTTATTGGAACAGCATTTGTAGACGACACTAATAGTGATTCAGAAATAGCTGCAGCTTCAGCAGTAGGACTTGGTTCTCAAGCTGTTATTGAAGAAGGCGCATATTTTATTAAAGGTACATTTGTTTATGTTAAAGATCAGGAGGTAATATTAGACAAATACACAAATGATCCGTCATATATTATTGGTTTAAGTGTTACAGAATCAGTTGTAACGTCTGTAACAGACTCATCATTAAATGATAACGCTGCAGGTACTACTAATCTATCTGCTCCTGGTGCTGATAGATATCAAATTAGTACTAAGTTAATTAAAACACCAAAGGATTCAAACCCTAATGATGAATTTAACCAATATGTATTATTGCTAACAACTGATCAAGGTGTTATTGCATCTGATAAGTCTAATGGTGATCCAAATAATACAACTGAATTTAGTGCAAGATTAGCAACTAGAACAAAAGAAGAGTCTGGCAATTACTCAATATCACCTTTTAAATATGATGTAAGAAACTATCTAAATAACGAAGGTGGTAATAATGGCTATAGAACTGCTGCAGGAATTATAGCTGATGGAGATGCTGCTAATACTCAAGCGGCTAAAATTTATGGTAATAATCATCTTGCATTTGGTATTGAACCGAATACAATGTATGTAGATGGTTATAGGATAGAAAATCTAAAAACACGATACATAAAAATTGAAAAACCACGTACTGATACCTTAGCATTTGGTGATGTTGAAAGAGAAATAAACTATGGTAATTTCTTTATTGTTGAATCATCAACTGTTAGAGGTATGCCAGATATTAATGACTATACTGTTGCAACGTTGCAATCAGCAAGTTCAGCTAGTACAGCGATTGCACACTTTAAGGATGTTACAGGGGCCGGTCCTACTTCCGGAAGAACTCAACAAAAAGTAAGATACGAACAAGTTCTTGCGCATGCATCTACAAATAACTTTAAGAAAACTGCATCTGATGGAACAGTAACCACAGGTGTTGATCTTACAGTAGGTAATTCTGGTAGTGGTGTCGGTCTTACTTTTGATTTAGAAATTATGTATGACGGTTCTTGTGTTATTACCATGATTGATGGTGGTGAGAATTATGCTACTAATTGGGACCTAACAATTCCTGTGGCAGAGCTCGGGGGTGGATCTACTGCTCTGCACTTAGATGGTACATTACTAGGTATTGGTACATGTCGAACTAGATCTCTTGAAAAACATCCTAGTAGTTCTGATAATTCACTAGCTAGATTACATGTATTCGATGTAAATATAACTCGCGGGTCAATGACAGATGTTAAGGTTATTACGCAAGAGCACGAAGGAGGAGATGGTGGTGATTTCCAAGATTTTACCGCAACGATTCCTACTGCTCATACAGGTAAGCTATTTACGAATGCAAGATCTGGTGGTGCAACATCGATGTTATTCCGTTTACCATATAGATCAATTAAGCATCTCGGATCACATGTATCTCCAACTGCTGAGGTGCCACGAGTAAGGTTAAAGAAAAAAGTTAAATTTAATAAAGCCGCTAATAACTCTACTAGTGCAACTTTTGACTTATCTTCAGGCGAATCTTTATACGGCAATACTGGCTTTTTAACACAAGATGCTAGTGGACTTGCTTTTACAACAAACGTGACAGAATCTGGTGGTACTGTTACTGTTACTGGATTAGATGCAACTGAAGATGACGCTGATTGTAATATTATTATTACTATTGAAAAGACGCAAACTGATCCAACTGGTAATAAATCTTTAAGAACTAAAACACCTCAATGGTCTCAAACCGGTACTGCTCCTTTCACTGGTTATGCATTTGACGGCTATAGCGAAATTAGATTACATAAACCAGATGTTTCTAGAATATACTATGCATATGATAATTCAACTAAAATAAGTGCAACAACTGCTGCTACGGTTAATACAATTGGTTCTACTACGCTGAAGTTAACTGCATCTGTATCGGGAATTATTCCTGGCATGCAAATCGTAAAATCATCTACTGATACTGGTAATCTAGAGCCAATAAGTTATGGAACAGTAGTTAGTGTTGAAGTAGATGGCGGAGTAAGTGTAGTAACTTTGAGTAAACCATTAATTCAAGCTGCTAATAGTCAAGCTATTATTCTTTTTGATAATATAAAAGATCAATTTACATCTGATGATGGTCAAAGAGAAGCATATTACGACGAAGCCAAGTTGATTCCAAAAAATGCTGGTACCGTGATTGCAGACTTAAGAGTTAAATTTAAATATTATTCTCATGGAACTGGCGACTATTTTACAATTGATTCACACAGTGGAGATGATAAAACTTATTACGCTAGACAATTTAATGGTTTACCTTTAAGAGATTGTATTGACTTTAGACCAGTTAAAGCTGTAACAAATGGAACAAATTCTCCTGTATTAGGTAAAGAATTTTCTAGTGGTACAGGTGGTGTAGTCGGTAAGCCACCAGCTCAAGGTGAAAAAGTTACAACTGATATGGAATTTTATTTACCTCGTGTAGATAAAATCATAGTAGATAAAGAAGGAAAATTCGATGTTATTAAAGGTGAAACTGGATTAAATCCTACTATTCCAGAAGATCGATCTAATGCTATGACTCTTTTCACATTATTCTTAAATGGATTTATGTTTAGAGCACCACCTCAAAAAGATTATAAAGTTACGACTCATAACTATAAACGATATCAAATGAAAGATATTGGAAATCTTGATAAAAGAATTAAGAAACTAGAATACTATACATCTTTAAACTTTTTAGAAGCTTCGGCAACAAATCAACACATGGTTGATGATTCTGGTAACCCTTTATTTAAAAATGGTATTTTTGTAGATTCATTTAAAGGTCACAATAAAGGTAATGTTAACCACCCAGATTATTTAAATGCTGTTGACAAATATCAAGGTATTTTAAGACCGCATTGTAATTTTAGAAATGTACCTCTACGTAGATATGTTAATGATATGAATCAGGGCACTGGTACTGAACCTAAGAGTTCTAAGATTGCTCTTAAAAATTCTATATACACATTACCATATACTAACACTACATTTATCGAACAGCCCTATGCTGTTGATAGTATAAAAGTTAATCCATACAATATCTTTACATGGGGCGGTACTATGCATCTTTCGCCCGATAGTGATGAATGGTTAGACACATATCATCGACCAGAAGTAATTATTGATCAAGAAGGTATAAGTGATGCTTTATTGGCAACACTGCTAGAGGAAAATGCTATAGGTACATTCTGGAATGAATGGGAAACAATATATACTGGAAAAGATATTGATCTTGTTAGTGAAAGAAACATGACTTTACAAGCAACACATGGTTGGAAATCTGGTGCGAATACTGTGGATGGAATCGGTGGAGATTGGTTGTCAAATACCACTCATACATATGATTTCCAAAGAGTAGATATTGATGCTTTATTAGCAGAACAAGATAACCCTAATCATGATTGGTTTGATGCTACTGCAACTGGTGGATCAGGCATGAGAATTAAGGTTAATGAAACAATACATGAAGAAACAACTTTTCATAACCAGGCAAGAGAAGGATTCAATAACTCTATTGTTTGGGATACAGAATATGAATCTCAAGGTAGTAAAGTAGTTGAGACAAATGTTATCCCACTTATGCGACCACGCCATATATATTTCAGAGCTGAACATTTAAAGCCTAATACTAGATTCTATCCTTTCTTTGATGGTGTCGATGTAAGCGATTATTGTGTGAGTGTAGAATCTAATTATGGTCCTAATGGCTTTGTTGAGTTTTCACAACAAGAAGAAATTAATGTTAACGCGAATTTTAATAAGACAAGTAGCACACCTCAAGGGCCACTTATTTCTGATGCGGGTGGTAAGCTATTTGGTAAGTTCTTAATACCTAATAATGCATCAGGATTAAGATTTAAAGTTGGTACAAAAGAATTTAGACTTTCCGATGACTCAACTAATAATACAGTTACTGAAGTTTCTTATGCAGAAGCAAGTTACTTTGCACAAGGTCAAGCACAATACTTAGAGGAAACAATTCATTCTACACGTGTTCCAAGTATTGAAACTACGCAACTAGCTGATTCACAAACTATTAGAGAAGATGCAGTAACTAAAGTATCTCAGAGAGTGCAATATATCGATCCATTAGCACAAACATTTATATGTGATCAGTCTGGTGGTATGTTTACAACTAAATTAGATTTATTTGTTGCTCGAGCCGATGATACTGGAGGTACTGCAGAAAAAGCAAGTATTCCATTGCGAGTAAGTTTACGATTAGTTGAAAATGGTATACCTACACAGAAAATTGTCCCAGGTTCTGATGTAACTGTTTATTATAATTCTCAAACTAATGGCCATAATGCTAATGCATTAGTAGTAGGCGATACATACACAATTAGAGTGACAGGTAACGCGAACTGGTCTAATGCTGGTTGGAATGCTAATCATGTTGGACCTAATGGTGATAAGCATGGTGCAACACCATCTGTCGGTGAATCTTTCATATGTACACATGCTACAAATGCTGGTGGTAGTACTGGTATCGCTCGAGCTGAGAATACATGTTATGCAGGTGATGTTACAAATGATGCAAGCGTTGCATGTCCCATAACATTTGAACATCCTGTTTATTTGTCAGAAGCTACTGAATATTCAGTCGTATTAATTGCATCATCTGAGCTTTGGAAAGTATATTTCTCAGAAACTGGTAAATACGATATAACTGGAAACTCATCTCAACCAGCAATGATTGGTAAGCAACCATATAATGGTGTGTTCTTTACATCACAAAATGCTTCTACATGGTCTCCTCATCAATTAAGAGATTTAAAGTTTAATTTATATCGTGCAAATTTCGATGTAAATAGTAGTTCAAGTAATGACAATTATAAAATTAATTTTGTAAATGATAAACTAGAAGCAGATAAGTTAAGTAGTAACCCATTCCATTATATTTCAGAAGATAACTCTAATACTGTAATTAGAGTTAGACATCCTAATCATGGTATGTATACTGGTAATCAAAAAGGAGCTGCTCATAGTGCTTCACCTAGTAAAAATAGCGTAGTTGTTCTAAGTGGCTGTGTTAGCGAAAATGGCCTTACTGCAGCAAACTTAAATCGTAGTGCAGGATTTACGGTACATGATATTGAACACGATTCATATTGTATAACTGTGCCTGGTGCTGCAACAACTGTAGGTGTTCGAGGTGGTGGTACTAATATATTTGCTAATGGTAATGCTCAATTTAATAGTTTTTATCTTTATAATGAAAACTTCCAACCATCTGGAACTAATTTATCTGCTAAGTTTAAAACTATTACCGGTAGATCGATGGACGGTGATAGAGCAGCGAGTCATGGTCAGCAAATGGATTATGCTCCAGTAATCTCTGAAGTTCTTACGTTAAATCAATCTTTTGATACTGAGTTCCCATGTCTAATTGCATCAGAAAAGAATGAGGTTCAAAAGGCAAGTATAATACAGTCGACTTTCTTAAACAAGTCATTCTCTGCTACAATTAACTTTACTAATGAATCTAATTTCCTATCACCGGTGATTGATGGAAGAAGAAACTCGTTATTTTTAACACAAAACAGAATAAGCGATCCAGGATCTTATAATCAATATGCGCCAGACGGTTCATTAAACTTCTATTATGAATCTGTTCAAGATGTGACACAATCTCCTGGAGATATATTGAATCCTTCAAGTTCTACTCAAAATGCATTTTATAATAATAAGTCCGGAGCTGGTAGATATTATACTTCTGATACATCACCCATCGGTGTAAGTAATATAAATAATTACATAACTAGAAATGTAACATTGGAAGATAACGCTAATGAATTAAGAGTTCTTGCTAATATATCAAAAGGCAAAGATTCAAATGTTCATTTATATTATAAAACATCTAGTAATTTAGATGATAACTTTAATCTACTTCCATGGACTTATGCTGCATCAACTGATCCAATTTCAGAAGGTTCAGGCTTTGATAATGTTGAATGGATTATTAATCCAGGAGCAGGTCCAGGTTGGCGTGGATTTAGTGTTTTTGCATTAAAAATAGTATTAACTGGTAAAGATTCATCTAATGTTCCTATGGTAAGAAACTTTAGAGCGATTGCGGCAACTTAATATAATGAAAGAGAGATATGAAAAAGTACAAGATAATCCATCACTAGTTCGTGATAACGGCTCTGGCGCGATTATAAATATAAATGAAACTGCATATAAAGCAAGATTAAGACAGATAGAAGAAACCAAAAAGCATGCTCAACAGACTGAAAAGATTGATAAACTCGAATCAGACGTTGAAGAAATTAAAAACTTATTAAAACAACTAGTGAGTAAATAATGGCGCAAAATAAAGAAACAAGAATACCAAAGACTTCAACGTTTGAAGAATGGAGACAGTCCTCTAACCAAGTATCATTTGATCTAGGTCCGATTGAAAGTGATAGTAATAAAAATGCAGATTCTCTAGATAAGGAAACTCGTCTTACCGACCAAGCTAAAACAATTAACGTATCTACTGGTGTATCTACCGCAACTTCTGCAGACGTTGGTGCTTCTGCTCCATGGCAAGGTTGGAACGAGTTTTTCGCATTAGATGGTTCAACAGGTAAAGGCGCCTTATTAGGTGGCTTTGGCGGTACAGCTTCTGGTCTTGGTGTCGGTGGTACTGAAATAGATGATCAGAAATTTAGTGTTGCTGTAGACGGTGACATTACCTTAGCTTCTAACACAAGTGTTTACGCTAATAATGATCTACGAGCTACGACGGGTGGTACTAATTATGCTCGAAGCGGCGGTGATGGTGGAGCATATCTTGAGTTTAATACTTTCCAAAAAAATACTGCGTGGAGAGGTAAAACCTTACAATTTACTGGTGATATACAATCCAGCAATTTACATTCAAGATATGCTGTAGAAGCATATATTCGAACACTAGATATAACTAATGATTATGCTCTTCTTTCTGAAGCAGTAGCTGTAATAACTTCAGCAAATGATTGGGATATATCACTAGATATCGAAGAAGGTAGTAATGTTGAAGTTCAAGTTGGTTTCACTTTTGGTGGTCGAAATGCCGAAGAAGATTCATCTGGTGGCTTTGACGATGGATCAATGATTCTAGAAAATGTTGAATTAAATGTATCTATTGGCGCAAGTGAAATCATTGATCTTGATGAAGAATTTATTCGAGATCAATCTAATGGATCTAATGATGTTGGTATGAGAATTGATTTAGCTACTGATAAAAAGCTCGATATGACTGCAGGTTATATTATTATCGATAACCAAGTCGCTGCAGGTGCACCTGCAGATTTTACAGCAGGAAATTCTGTTCATCAGTTTACTGGCAACAGCTCTAGTAATGCTCGCGAGTTTGCCGCCGATATTATAGGTGTTGTACGAGATTCAACCGGAAATAATATTGCAAAACTTCTTATTACAAACGCTGTAGGTACATTTAATCCGGGATTAAATCTAGGTTCAGCTGATAATTATGCAGCACAACAAATTCTTGCAGCTCGATTAGTTAGACAAGTTGTCGGTTCACTTGATTTTGGTTACGTTCGAGTATATAAAACAAATAGTGGTACTACAACAAAATTAGAACAGAATGTTACTACTGCAAATGGTTTCCACTTACCTCGCGCAACCTTTGCTTTACCATTTAGCGCAAGTACTACATTGCCAGCATCATTTATAGAAGGTGAAAGAATTTATCAAACTACCGATGGTAATGTAGAGTCAGCATCGAACATTGCATCATTTAGTGCTGTTATATTGACTGGTGTAACATCATCAAAATATGGTCTAGGGACTAATGGTGGATTTATACTGTATGATGTAATTGGTACTTTTAATCCAGCACGAAGATTAAGAGGTACTACAACTGGAGCTGCTACGGTTGAGGCAAGTAAATTTACTGCAGCTCATACTGATTGTGTAATAGACAATACATTCTCATCTATTATTCGACTAAATACTCCTGCAGTTACTGGTGATACATTTGAAATTGAATTTGCTAGTGCGGTTGATGCAATCGTAGAAGTACAAGATGACATTGGTAAGATTGAAGATCTTGCAACTAATACTGTTCAAGCAGGATTTGGTGCTACTGGAGACAGAAAAGCATTTGATACTACCGATCTTGTTACAACATTGAATACATTACAAGATATGATTGGTAATGCTGAAATGCCAATTATTACTAATAATACACATTTGGTTCCAGCAAATGTAAATACTATTAGTGGTTTAGCTAAAAGCGTAGTTGATTTTATTGGTAATACTGATTTATCAGATGCAAATTTAGGTGCTACAGCTAATACATCTTCTACTTTGACTGATGCAATTACAACAATTAAAACCTTTATTGGTAGTACAGATATTTCTGATATTACTACGGGTGAAAATATTACTACTACTATTGCACAGCTTCATGATGAAGTCGGTGATGTTACAACACTAGATGCAACGGGTTCGGCAACTGCTGGTGGATTTGATACCGAAGTTCTTACAACGGCTCTTATTGAATTAAGAACTCTTGTATGTCCTGGTGATATCGATGATGCTCAGGCCGCGCTGTCTGCTAATGTAGCACCTGCTGATAACTTCGTCGCAACTACAAATACTGATGGTATTGTTGAATTACAAACTATTGTTGGTGATAGAACTGGTATTAGTGTAGATAATCTCATTGGTACTGCAGCTGCAACAAATACAATTGTTGGCCAAATTAATCATATTAAAGCAGAAATCGGTACTGCTGCATTATTAACAACTTCTAATGGTGATATTGCGTCTGCAATTAATGAGCTCGAAACAAATATCCGCGGAACAGTAAATAATTACACTATTACAGATAATCTACCATCTGACATCACCTATACTGTCGATAATGGTATTATAACTGCGGTTAATACTTTAACATCATTTGTCGGTAATACCAGCCTTGATGCGATAGGGACTTCAAATACAATTACTTCAGCTGTCGATAAAATGCACACTGAGCTTGGAGAACCAGATACCTTAAATGCTACGACTACTGCGTATAACGATACTAGTGGTGAAGAGACTGATGGTGTTGGTGGATTCAGAAATGCCGTAGCTGAAACAGGTTCTGAAGCAACAGTAGTATCAGCATTGACAGAATTAAGACAAGCGCTCGTTGGTAACACTGCAAACTTAGCAGCAGTTACAAATGCTCGAGTAGACACAACAACTAGTGCGACAATTCAAAATGCAATTACTGACCTAGCTAATTTGGCTGGTTATAGTAAAACAAACGTTATTGATTCAATATTAGAAATTCAAGATTTAATGGGTGATGTTACTTCACTCAATAATGCTACAAATGATTTTGATACTAACAGAATTACTGATTCACTAATTGAATTAAAAACAGCTCTTGTTGGTGCTGGTGATCTTACAACTAAGATTGCTACTTTAGACGATGATTCAACAGACTTTGCTGGAACAAACGTTGTTGACGCAATCACTGAAATTCAGGCTGATCTTGGTCAACAAAGTCTACTAACTGCATCGCCATTCCATGCAGACTTATATACAACTACTGACTCGGATGTATATGCTAGTACAGATTTCCAATTGGCAATTAACGGTATAACTGCTGCAATCGGTTCTCATGATATTGGTGCAGCAGTTAATACTGGTAACGAAACTCTTACAAATGCAATCGCTCAATTAAGAACTGACATTGGTGATGTTGGTGCAAGCGGTGTAAATTTAACTACAACTGCAGGCACCCTCGGCGGTGCAGCTAACGAATTACATGCCGAAATTGGTGAAGTTCTTGATCTAGATAATGCTGTTGGTTACACCCAAACTACCTTAGTTCCTGCAATTACTGAAATTCAAGGATTAATTGGTAATCCTGTTGCTACTACTGCTAACTTAGGATCAATTAATACTCGAGTCCAAAAAGATACTGATGCTGAAGTTGATGCTTCAGAAAGAACGATTACATTGGCAGATACAACTGGTATCGTAGCAGGTATGACAGTTCTAAATATAGAAACTGGTCGTACTTCAAGTATTGCAGCTGGAACTAAAGTAATAACTGTTAATGCTGATAATATTATTGTAGATACAGATGTTGTTTCAACAATCAATAGTGGTGATACCTTACGATTTGATGTTTCTACTGTTGTAAATGCAATTAATGCTATTGATGCTGGTATTGGGCAGGAAATTAATCCAACAACAATGGGTACTACTGCAGCTACGTTAGTACCGGCAATTAAAGAAATTACTGATGAGCTAGGTGATGTAACTGCAAGTAACCTAGGTACTACATCAAGTACTATTGTGACATCGATAAGAGAATTAGTTGATGGAACAGATGCTGCAACCGTTACAGTTAAAAATACTAGTGGTCAACAACCAACAGGTAAATTAAATAGAGTATCAGCTAGTGCTCAAACACTAATCGGTGATATTGACTTTAATTCACCTGGAGATGGTGCAACAAATACAACTACGTTAACGTTTGGCGCAAATACGGTTCTTGATGTTTCGGCCGGTACCTTAAAAATGTCATCAGACGCTGCTGGCGTATTTAATGTTTCAAGTGCATTTATAAACCTACAACCTTCAGCAAATACTGGAGCAGGTTTACAAGTTGATCGTAGTGGGATTACAGGTGCTACTATTGAAACAGGCGAAGATGCAATTATACAGTGGATAGAATCTTCTGTTAATACTAATAATCCAGCATCAGCTCATAATACTAGCGATATTGCATGGCACGTAAAAGGTCTAACATCAGCAACAAGTCCAGCTGATTATAATAAACCTAACGTTGATTTCCAAAATGCATACCGTCTATTTGGTATTGGTACAACTAATGTTGCTAATAGCATGTCTAATGTAACAGTTACATGGGATGCTACAAATCATAACTTTGATGTTTCATTAAACGATACAACTACTGATATGACAGGTGGTGGTTCTGGACCAGTTGGATCAAGTGCAACTGCCGGTTTGACTGCATGGGGTACAACTGGTAAGATTCCTCAAATTCATGTGGATCGTCAGGGTCGAATTGCAGGTATTGCAGAAGTCGATATGGCCAACTTCCTCGGAACATTTAATGTTCTAGGTGATAGTGGTACTCAAACAGTTGCATCAGGTAATAATCTTAAATTTGTTGGTACTGCAGGTGAAATTGAAACTGCTGTAACTGATGTAAGTGGTACAAGAACTGTAACAATTGGATTGCCTAATAACGTAGATGTTGATGGAACCTTTGGTGCGGCTGGAAACGTAAATCTTGTAAGTGGTAATGCCGCAAGTAGTACAATTACACTTGGTGGATCTAATACAACTACTACTATTGCAGGTGTTCTTAATATTCCAGGAACACTAAATGTAACTGGTACAAATAACTCTGTTACAGTATCTAATACAACAATTACTGGTGATGCTCTTGTTTTAAGAACTGAAGATAATTCAGTTCCTGCTAATACCGATACTCCTAAGTTTGTTATTAATAGAGGATTCAATTTAACTAAGAATAGTACTCAACTTGTTGCGGGTAAACGATATAAGATTGTAAGCACCACAGGTGATGGATTTACCAATTTGGGTGCAGATAATAATAATGTAGGTACAGTCTTTACAGCAACAGGCGCCGGTTCAAGTAATACCGGTACAGCTAAACTTCAACGAGACGAAGCAGCAATTGTATGGAGTGAACAATATGATCAATTCATATTAACTCGTGGTGGTGACGCTGGTGCGGTTAGTACTAACACTCAGCAAGGTGCAATCATTGCTCAAGGTGATACAATTGGATCTACTACGAAGTTTACTGCTGCTGCAAATAGTGGCAATGAAGATAAACAAGTGCTCTTCGCGGATGTTACAAGTTCTACTTCACAGCTTCAAAGAAATAGTGGTTTATTATTTAATCCAAGTGCAAATAAGCTTACATTAAGCAGTGGTCAATTAGACCTTGGTAATTTTAAACATCTTAATGGTGTGACTCATATTAATACTGCCACGAATGCCAAACCATTACATATAAGCCGAGATGGCAGCCTTCTATCTCAGGTAATGAAAGTTGGTGTATCTGATCGAGAAGTGATATTTAATTATATTGAAGATACATTAAATGAAAATAAAAACAACTTCGGTACATACAAATTCCTCTTGAATGGTAATCATGGCGATGCTGATGAAGTTGCTGATCGAGTAGCGCTTGTCATCGATAAAGATAGAATTACTACTCGTGGCCTTAAAGTTAACACTAATGGTATTGATGTTATTGGTGGCTCTACGACACTT
>Ga0115572_10000950_pt1 | contig 23932 bp, 22 predicted proteins | sample COGITO_mtgs_1206_FD_88681 | JGI IMG/M metagenome (GOLD analysis project Ga0115572, IMG submission 88681) | Pelagic marine microbial communities from North Sea - COGITO_mtgs_120607 | ecosystem: Environmental > Aquatic > Marine > Epipelagic | place: Germany:Helgoland, sampling site Kabeltonne... | reverse complement strand
GTGCACGTCAGTAATAATCGGTACACCAAACGTTTCTTTAACTTCTTGGAAAATTTTCAAACCTTCTTCCATACCAGGACCACGGTAGGAATTGATTGAAGAGCGGTTGGCTTTATCGAAAGATGCTTTAAAAACGTAAGGAATGCCTAGTTTTTCAGTTACTTTCACGTACTCTTCACAAGTACGCATAGCAAGGTCGCGGCTTTCTAAAACGTTAATACCACCAAATAATGTAAACGGTACATCGTTATCAATCGTAAGGTTCTGCACTTGAACTGACTTAATCATTCTGTCATTCCTTTTTATTAAATTTTATTCACAACTATTTTATTCTTACATCGCGAGACTTTGCTCACCCTAGAAGTTGAATTTTAGGCGGCACGCAGCAAGTACGTCGCTTCGCTGTCCCTGTATGCTCAGCGATTCCATCCATGGAATCGGATGGCCTGTAAAATTAACTTCTAACGCTCACTGCTCACTTTTAGCGAGTAGTGAACATTTATTTCTTCTAACAGATCATTATTAATCTGAATTGTTCTTTGTGGTGATGCATTAGTGTTGTTCATTTCAGAGGGCGTGATTTCGCAGGGATGCGAAATACGAGCCTACAGGGAGAGCGCAGCGACGTATTCACGGCGTCCCCAGAAAGGAATTACCTAATTCATCGCGTGATACGACCTATCATCTTGGCACCTCAAACCAACAGCACCGGATTCTAAAGCACCACCAAATTATCAATATGTATCAATTCTTCATCGCCAACGTAGCCTAACAATTCTTGCTGATGCTCGCTGGTTTTACCACACAATTTTTGTGCTTCGCCTTGGTCGAAATTAATCAACCCCTTCGCAACCATACGGCCTTTGCTATCTAAACAAGCAACCACTTCACCGCGACGGAAAATACCTTTTACCGACTTAACTCCCACCGGCAATAAACTATTGTCACCCTTCTTCAACGCCTTAACAGCACCATCATCCAAAACCAACTCACCAGAATGACGTAGGTGACCTGCAATCCACTGCTTACGGGCAACTTCAGGCTCTGTATCTGCCACCAAAAGTGTACCAATTTTCTCTTTAGCGCGTAAACGCGTCAAAACATTCTCAATGCGCCCGCCCACTATGACAGTATCAGCACCAGAACGTGCCGCGACACCCGCCGCTTTTACTTTCGTGATCATTCCACCACGTCCTAACGCACCGCCATCACCTGCCATTGCAGAATATGATTCATCAGACGCACGGCCCTCTGTAATTAACTCAGCATCATCGTTATGACGAGGATCTTTAGTAAACAAACCATCTTGGTCAGTAAGAATAACCAAGGTATCCGCCTCTACTAAATTAGCAACAAGCGCACCTAGAGTATCATTATCACCAAAACGAATTTCGTCAGTAATCACAGTATCGTTTTCATTCACAATGGGAACAACGCCCATATCAATTAACGTACGCAAGGTTGAGCGCGCATTAAGATAGCGTTGGCGATTGGATAAGTCAGCGTGAGTTAATAAAATCTGAGCGGTATGTTTATCATGTTGCTTAAAAGCAGTTTCGTAAGCTTGAACCAAACCCATCTGGCCAACTGCAGCTGCAGCTTGAAGCTGATGAACTTCACTAGGGCGAGAAGTCCAACCCAAGCGAGTCATACCTTCAGCAACTGAGCCAGACGAGACTAAAACAATTTCAATGCCTTGCGACATTAGATCAGCAATTTGATCAACCCAAGCTTGAATACCTGGGCGATTAAGACCTTTGCCATCGTTCGTGAGCAGAGCACTACCAATTTTAATAACCCAGCGCTGCCCTGATACAAGGCGGTCTCTGGCGGTATTTAAATCAACAGCTGGTTTCATTACTCTTGCACCCACTCAACTTCTACATCGTAATCATCTTCATCGTCATCTTCCAAGCCAGCCTTACGGGCAGCGGCGCGTTGACGACGGAATTCAGCCAACTCTTCCATGCGATCGCGAGACTCTTGCTCGACGGTTTCGCGCTCTTCAACAATTTGAGCAGCAAACTCTGGATCTTCTGCAGCGCGTTCACGGCGCTCTTCGATATAATCCATAATGTCATTAGTAAGCGGCTTAGTACCCTCACCTGTCAATGCTGAAATTTGATAAACAGGGCCTTTCCAGCCAGTCTTCTCCAATAAAGCCTGACACAATTCTTCATGCTCTTCTTCCGAAACAAGATCTAGCTTGTTCAGCACCAACCAGCGATCACGCTCAGCCAATGCAGGAGAGAAGCGCTCAAGTTCGCGACTGATCGACAGCATATTTTCAGCCGGATCACTTTCATCAAACGGAGCCATATCAACAATATGAAGCATCAACTGCGTACGCACCAAGTGCTTCAAGAATCGAATACCAAGACCCGCACCATCAGACGCACCCTCAATCAAGCCTGGAATATCGGCAATCACGAAGCTCTTATGTTGTCTTACCGATACCACACCCAAGTTAGGCACTAAGGTTGTAAACGGATAATCAGCAACTTTCGGCTTAGCCGCAGATACTGAACGAATGAAAGTAGATTTACCTGCGTTTGGTAGACCAAGCAAACCAACGTCAGCCAATACTTTCATTTCAAATTTAATATTACGCGATTCACCAGGCTGGCCTGGTTTTGTTTGGCGTGGAGCACGGTTTACTGACGATTTAAAACGGGTATTACCCAAACCGTGGAAACCACCTTGAGCCACCATCAATGTTTGCTGATCTTCTGCAAGATCGCCCAATACCTCTAAAGTATCTTCATCAATGATTGTCGTACCAACCGGTACTTTCAGTATTATGTCTTCGCCTTTATGGCCAGTCATATCGCGACTTTGACCATTCTTACCGTTCTCTGCACGGTAACGACGCGTATAGCGGTAATCGATCAATGTATTAACAGCATCATCAGCTTGAACAAAAACTGAACCACCATCACCACCATCACCACCATTTGGACCACCTTTGGCAACGAATTTTTCACGGTGGAAGCTCATGCAACCATTACCACCTTTACCAGCGTCTACGCTGATGCTGGCTTCATCTACAAATTTCATGGCAACCTCTCGTATTCATTCCCATAGACCAATCTTAATAACCGAATCAGAACAGCACTGCTTTAAATCAGCAGTTACTTATGTCCTTTTACGGCACGCAGCGAGTACGTCCATGTATGCTCGAAGATCCCGTCCATGGGATCTGACGGCCTTAAATCACACAAGTAATACTGATTCGCAGAGCGCTCAGTTTCTTGCATATTTATTTGGCACTAAATTCTATAAAACAATTTTCTCAAACAAAAACGCCCCAGCAAGGCCAGGGCGTCTTCGATAACACATTTAACGGTAAAACTTAGCTAGCAGCGATGATGCTAATAGTTTTACGGTTATTTGGGCCTTTAACTTCAAACTTAACTTCGCCAGCTTCAGTAGCGAACAAAGTGTGGTCACGACCACAACGAACGTTAGTTCCAGGGTGGAACTTAGTGCCGCGTTGACGAACCAAGATGTTTCCAGCTTTTGCCTGTTGGCCACCGAACAGTTTGACGCCTAAGCGTTTTGATTCACTGTCGCGACCGTTATTAGTACTACCACCAGCTTTTTTGTGAGCCATGCTCTAGCCTCCAAATTTGGTTCCCTTGGTGCATCACTGCCGCCAAGTTCGCCGTAATTAATAAATAAGTTATAAAGTCAGATTAACCAGCGATGCTAGTAATCTTGATCTCAGTGAACCACTGACGGTGGCCCATTTGCTTCATGTGGTGCTTACGACGCTTGAACTTCATAATTTTAACTTTCTTATGACGACCGTGAGCAACTACTTCAGCACTTACTTTAGCGCCTTCAACAACAGGCTGACCGATTTTAACATCGTCGCCATTGCCGATTAGCAAAACTTTTTCGATCACTACGGCTTCGCCAGTAGCTACTTCAAGTTTTTCAACTTTAAGTGTTTGACCTTCTTCAACACGGTACTGTTTACCGCCTGTAACAACAACTGCGTACATCGCAATGTCTCCGTTATGGATTTAAGAATCTAAACACCGAACCTCGCAAGTGATATTACTCAGCTTGCCGTTGCTTTTGTTCTAGTTCTACGGGAAATACTCTGATTTCCAATATAGTAGAGAACGGAATTTCGGGGCGCGAGATTGTAACTCAACCAACATCTCAGTGCAAGCATCTGATTACCCCCTACACTTGACACTTTACGCCCTTGGCAATAGCATGTTCATCCCTTATTCCATCTAGCCTAAAGGCAACATTTTCACCATGCAGGTTAAAGACATTTACGCGCTTATCGAGCAGGACTTTGCTGACGTCGATACACTGATTCGCGAACAACTTTCTTCACGCGTTCCTCTGGTTGAAAAAATTGCTGACTATATTGTCTCCAGTGGTGGTAAGCGCTTACGCCCTCTACTTGTCATCATGGCCGCTAAAGCCCTCGAATCATCAGGACCTAAAGCAAATAAATTAGCTGCTGTGATCGAGTTCCTTCACACCGCGACACTATTACACGATGATGTGGTTGATACATCTGACATGCGCCGTGGTAATCCAACAGCGAATGAAAAATGGGGTAATGCACCCAGTGTATTAGTCGGTGACTTTTTGTATTCACGCTCTTTCCAAATGATGGTTGAGCTAAAAAACCTACAAGTCATGGATATTTTATCTGGCTCCACCTGCGTGATTGCAGAAGGTGAAGTGCTACAACTAGTGAACTGTAAGAACCCAGGTACCACAGAAGAACAGTATATGGATGTTATTAGGGGCAAAACCGCGATGCTGTTCGAAGCATCAACGCATGCCGCTGCTGTTTTATGTGGTGCCAATACAGAGCAAGAGCAAGCCTTAAAGAAATATGGTCATCATTTAGGCATGGCATTCCAACTGGTTGATGACGTGCTGGACTATGAAGGCGATGCTGAAACCATGGGCAAAAACGTCGGTGACGATTTAGCTGAGGGTAAAGCGACTCTACCTCTAATTCACGCTATGCGCGAAGGTAATGAAGAACAAGCTAAGTTGATTCGAAAAGCCATTCGTAAGGGCGGACTAGACGACATTGATGAAATCATGGAAATCGTGCAAAGCTGCGGTTCATTAGAGTACACCAAAGACATTGCGCGTAAGCATGTAAAACAAGCGCAAGAATGTTTGAACCATTTAGCAGATACCGATGCCAAAGAGGCATTACACAGTTTGGCGCGTATCGCCATTGAACGAAATACTTAAGTCGAGCATCTAATTTATATTGCTGGGCTATGTTGAAACTAAACAGGAGCCCTAGTATGGCTTGGATCGCCTCCCGCTTTTCTTTTTTACCCGCTATCATATTCTCGATAGTGGTAACGATGCTGAGCATCAGCTCGGCGCAAGCCGGCATTTTAGATAACCTAACGCAAAGTGAGCCCAAATTTTTACCTGTAGCTGAAGCTTTCCCTTATCAAATAGAACAGCAAGGCAATCAGCTAAGCGTAATATGGGACAGCGCTGATGAATACTACCTATACAAAAAGAAAGCTCATCTCAAGCAGGGCCGAAAAAAGTTCCTAGCTTCCCAATTCTCAGAAGAGGGCATACTTAAACACGACGAAGCCTTTGGTGAAGTAATCGTATTTTATGGCCAAGTTGAAGCTAAGTTTGATCTCTCTACACTAAAAGAAAACACACCAACAATCCTAGGTTTTCAAGGCTGCGCTGATGCAGGACTTTGCTACCCACCACAAAAAATCGAATTAGATATTGATTGGACGCTTGTTACCGATTCAGCCAAACAGAAAACTACTGATTCATTAACTGAAAATACTCCATTAGCCAAACCTACTGTTACCAAAGCAACAGCAGAAACCACAACTGACAACGAAAGTTGGATTGAAGGTAAATCATGGCTCAGCGTTGTGGGTTTATTCTTTATCTTAGGCCTAGGGCTTACCTTCACACCTTGTGTTTTGCCTATGGTGCCAATCCTTACTAGCATCGTTATTGGCCAACAAAAACACACTCCAGCCAAAGGTTTTGTTTTATCCACAACCTACGTTTTGGGTATGGCGATTACCTATGCAGCTGCAGGAATCACCGTTGGTTTATTAGGCGCAGGCGCAAATATTCAAGCCTGGATGCAAACCCCTTGGATCCTAACCATTTTTGCCATTTTATTCTTAGCGCTGTCATTATCAATGTTTGGTCTATACGAGCTGCAATTACCAAGCGGTTTACGCAATCGTTTAAATGACATGAACCAAAAACAAAAAGGCGGTAGCTTAATCAGCGTCTTCTTAATGGGCGTCCTATCTGCACTTGTAGTTTCTCCGTGTGTATCAGCTCCGCTTGCAGGGGCTCTTGTTTACTTAAGCACAACAGGAGACGCTTGGTTAGGTGGCAGCGCGTTACTAGCTCTAGGCTTGGGAATGGGCACCCCCTTAATCATCTTAGGCACATCGGGAGCCTCTATGATGCCGAAAGCTGGCGGCTGGATGGATCAGATTAAAGCCTTCTTCGGTATTTTATTAATTGGCGTTGCTATTTGGCTACTATCCCGCTTTTTAGATGCCACACTGATTCTTGCCATGTGGGCGGTATTAGCCATTGTTTATTCCATCTATCTAGGTGCTATCGAACCGATCTCACAAAGCCAAACGGGCCTTAAACGCACCATCAAGGGCATCGCCGTTGTGATACTCATATATGGTGTTATTGCCCTGATAGGGGCTCTGCAGGGTAATGACGATCCACTTAAGCCTCTTGCCTCTAATCATGGCGGAACCATAACTGATAGCCAACAGACTCATTCCAATATCAGTCCATTTAAAAACATCAAGCATAAGGTTCAGCTAGAAGCCGCAATTAAAAATCATCTTGCGACTAACCCCAATGGAGCAGTCATGCTCGACTATTACGCTGATTGGTGCATCGCCTGTAAAGTAATGGAAAAAAACGTATTCCATCACAACGACGTTCAAACTCACTGGCCTGACCTGCTATGGTTACAAATCGACGTAACCGAACAAACAGCAGAACAAGTTGAGCTAATGACAGATTTCAATTTATTCGGACCGCCCAGCATGTTGTTTTTCACTGCGAGTGGAGAACTGAATAAGCTAAGAATTCTGGGCGAAATGCATAAAGAAGAATTCATATCCCACTTGAATAAAGTTAAAGCGACCTTATAATTAAATATAACTAAACTGGAATATAGATTAAAGGTCATTATTTATGCTAATCGTTTGCTCACACTGCCATTCCACCAACCGCATCCCTGAAGGCCGAAAAGCCTCAGAAGGTAAATGCGGAAACTGTAAGCAAACTATTTGGGAAGGTGTCCCTGTTGACCTAACACAAAGCCAGTTCGCCAAATACACCAGCAAAAACGACATGCCAGTCGTTATCGATTTTTGGGCAAGCTGGTGTGGCCCTTGTAAAGCGATGGGGCCTGCTTACGCTCAAGTCTCTGAACAAATGAAAGACCAAGCTTTGTTCGCAAAAGTAAATACTGTGAATGCAGAAGAACTGGGAACGCAGTTAAATATTCGCAGCATTCCCACCTTAGTGATGTTCCGCAATGGTAAAGAAGTCGATCGAATTGCTGGAGCTTTGCCTGCCAAACAATTGCAACAATGGGTACAGCAAGCACTGACGAAATTGCCTTAATAAGTTTTACAAATTATTGAGCCAAATCAAGTTAGATTTCTGACAAAAGCCTATTCTTAAGTTAGAAAGTTAATCACACCAGAATAGATAAATAGGGACACGTAATGAGCATTGAAAATCATAACCTACACCATGAATTTCCTCAGCATAATGATCGTATTCATGAATTAAAAATGAATGACCGTCACTTTCTACGCTTCTTTGATGAATACCATGATGTAGACCGTGAAGTGCGTAAAATCGAAGAAGGTGCAGAGGCTGCATCTGATCAACGCTTAGAAACACTGAAATTGCGTCGCTTAAAACTAAAAGATGATTTATTAGCAATGATAGAAGCATAAACTACTTAACTGCGAATAATCTTTAAGAAGTGCTTCAGCTAAAGTTAGTTGAAGTATTTTATATGCTTACACTATTGTCGTTTTATTACGCCCGCTATTTTTCGATAAATATAAAGCGACATCAGCATTATCAAATAGTGTCTGTATATCAGATTCTTTTACGAATTTAGCGCATCCAATACTAACCGTATATTGGCAACCTTTTACTCTAGATTTATTAGCGATATATTTACGAATAGTTTCACAGACTTTTAGAGCCCCTTCTGAAGTTGAATTTTCTAGTATTAATAAAAACTCCTCTCCCCCCCAGCGTCCTATAAAATCAGTCTCTCGAATATTTTTTTGCAAATATTTTGCCACATCGACCAATACAGAATCTCCAAATGAATGACCAAATTTATCATTAATCTTTTTGAAGAAATCAATATCAATAATGGCGATATAAAGCTCTGTGTTTTGTCGCTTAGCTCTTAAAACAGCAACACTTAAAAACTCATCAATAGATCTTCGATTAGGCAATTGAGTCAATGCATCATGATTTGCATCGCGCAACTGTTTAACCTCATCCGAAATGTCTTTCACAATAACGATTGCTTCTTTCATGCCAAATTGAGAGTAGGTAGCAATAGAAATATTTGCCGGAAAAACATCACCATTCAAACGCCGAGCACTAAACTTACCACCACGCTTATGCATAGGGGCTATGCGCTCAGATGTCTGAAATTCTTCTCGATATTTGTGGTGGTGTGGCGAAACGTGGTCGGGGGTAAGACTATCTATATTTACTTTATCAATATTTTCTTCATCCAATCCAAATGTTTCAATGGCTATTTTATTTGCCGAAAACACCCCGCCTTTTTCATCAACAGCAAGAATTGAGAGCGGAGCCAAATCAAATAATATCTTCATCCGTTTGTATTGAATAATATTTTTATTCACCATATAAACAATATACGAAATGGATACCAACATGAGTAAACTTAACAAAAAGAAAATACTATAGAGTGATAATTTAAATGATTCTACTTTATCAGTAGAAGATGAGGCTATTTTACTATAGAGACTAGCATTAGAATTGATGAGTGCTGCAAAAGACTCTAACGCAGGAAAGTCATCAACTTTGACTTGCGCATCGATTCCCTCAGCATCTAAACCGCTATTAATGAGTGATCTCATCAAAATGGCTTTATTATAATATTGCATTAATACAGTATCAATTTCCAATATCAATTTATCATCACTTGGATACAATTCACGATACTGTCGAATGAGTTGCCTTACATGCGTTATTTGAAGTACAGACTTTTCAAGCTTCTTCGTTTCCTTCCTTAAAATAGCGTTCTTATAATTGTGGATAAATCCACCAAAACCAATATGAGTAATGATTTCGCCTAATAACTGAGATCTTTTCAGTTCATTCTCCGAGTATTTTAACCACTCTTTATTTTGCTCCTCAGCAATCGACTCCAAATATAAAGCAGAGAAGATCAAGGAAAAAAAGGTTAAAATCGCGATAACATAAATCGTAAATTTCGAATTCGTATAATTAATCATGTTGGCAGCTACATAAATCAACTGGGTATATATCAACTACCTATTTATAGTAGTTGATATATACCACTGCTACGCACTCTTTATAATTTTTTGCCTTATTATTCTATTTATCTCTAAGTAATGTGCTTTTTAAACACAAAAGGGAAGTATACAAAATCTAAAGCCTGAACCCCTTGGAGCTTGGAAGATTAAATATGATTTAACAGCATCATCTCACCAGGGTGAGGCTTTAAATAATAAGAATTTTCTATATAGCCCTTTGGATGGCGACGAAAGTGGTGCCTCAACAGCGTAATTGGCACAATGAGTGGCAACAAGAATTTCTGATAATTCTCAATGGTTATGCGCAGTTCTTCTTTATCTCCAGCGTCCAAGTCATTTTTCAAATACCCTTGAATATGCTGCAAAGTATTTACATGATTTTTAACCGTAGCAATCGACTTTAATAAGGTCATCATCAAACCTAGATAGTCACTTGCTAAAGTTTCAATATCCTTATCACTATTGGCCAACGAAGCTCCCAAAGTACGGCCTAAATTCTGATTATGGCTCATGAAGATATACTTATGCTGAGCATGAAATGACTGCAAGCCAGCAAGGGTAAACCCAGTGCGTTGCATTTCTTGCCAGCGAGCATAAATGTAAACACGCTGAATAAAGTTCTCACGCAAACGAGGATCAGATAATCGTCCCTCTTCTTCTATGGGTAAATGAGGGAAATGTTCCATTAATCGCTTCGCATATAGCCCTGCACCATTTTTTTCAGCCATCTGGCCTTTTTCTATCCCCTTATACACCTTAACTCGCTCCATGCCACAGCTTGGAGAGTCTTTTTTTAAGATATATCCACTAAGCTCAGCAACCCAGCCTTTTTGATCGTCAGCACACTGATAAAGCTTTTCAGTAACATCTAAATCAGAGCTTTTAGTTCCCACGCAACGAACCTCTTCATCTACAGTTACTAAACGAATGGTTTCCCTAGGAATGCCAAGGCCAATACTCACTTCCGGACAAAATGGTGCAAATTCAAAGTAATCATTCAAAGTATCAGTGACATAGGAATTTTTCTTGTGGCCTGCATCAAAGCGTACTTTCTCACCCATCAAACAGCTACTTATACCAATTTTTATTTTCTGCATGGTCTCTGAAGTCATCTTAATTAACCTAAATATGAATAGTTACTGATACGCAGTGAGAAGATCTTTGGATCATAAAAAAGGGTAGGCCACCAAGTGACCTACCCTCTCTGTAAACATCAAGTATCACACATTAAGTGTAGTACCGATTATGCACGACTAACAAACTTACGCTCTTCAACATTAACTTTAATCATTTCACCGGTAGAAATATGTTCAGGTACCTGAACCGTCAAGCCAGTTGAAAGAAGCGCTGGCTTAGTACGAGCCGTTGCAGAACCACCTTTTAAAGAAGGATCAGTTTCAGTAATTTCAAGATCAACTGTTGCAGGAAGCTGCAAACCAACTGGCGAGTCATTTACAATAACAACTAACAAACCTTCTGTTGACTCTGTGATAAACAATAATTCATCTTCAATGTTTTCTTTGTTCAAACTGAAAGCTGTATAATCTTCGCTATCCATGAACACATACTCATTGCCATCAGAATAAGAAAAGGTTACTGGGCGACGAACTAAGTCAGCAAAGTTCAACATATCAGAATCTTTAAACTGCTCGTCAATCTTATTACCTGTTACAACATCGTACATGCGCATACGATAAATACTGCCACCAGCACGGCCTTGTGGCACAGAGCGTTCAATGTCTCTTACCATGTAAACATTACCGTTATATTCAACAGCTGCGTTCTTTTTGATATCACTCGCTTTAGGCATAATTTTCTACTCTAGATACAAAGATGTAGCTATTATAATCAGCTAATCCAGCAATAGCTAATCTAGCTGATAGTTAGGTATCTGAGTCAAATAATACGCATCCAACCCAACACTTAATTCGTATAACTCTTATACAAATTAGAAGGGCATATTATGAACTCTGAAGAAGTAAATTCATTAATTCAACATTACCCAGAAATACAACTTCTAAGCGCTGAGAAAGAAACAAGTATTGCAAATGATATGGACAATGCAATGGAGCAGCTTGCACAAGCCATATTACTAAAAGAAAATTTATTAGAACAAGTTACCGATATTCTAACAGCCCAATACCAGAGCTCTCCTGTTATTGATGATTTTTTAACGAAATACGATCTTTGGCTGCTGACACAGCACTGCGAAAAGTTACAGAAGAATGCACCAGTAACGAATACTAGTCTATCCGTTAGCTTAATACGCTTACAGTGTGATCGCTCAAGTGTGTTTCATTTCTTACTTTCACAAGTTAATGAAATAGATGTGCCACTTGATGAATATACTCACTCGATTAAAAAAAGATACATAAACAGCAGAAATCAGCTAGTTCAAGGCAATATACGACTCGTTATGCACATAGCAAAACGCTATAACAATAAAGGTGTCGATATTGAAGAACTGATTCAAGAAGGGTCGATTGGTCTGATAAAAGCGGCAGAAAAATACAACATCAATAAAGGCTTCCGTTTTACAACCTATGCATACTGGTGGATACAGCAGAGCATCAAAACAGCACTCAATCAAAAACGCAGCTCAATTAGAATACCGATTAATACAAGCGACAGAATTTTTAAAATAGAAAACGCGAAGCAAGATTACTATAACCGACATGAGAAAAAACCAACAAGAAAGCAACTGCGAAAACTTACAGGTTTAACACAAGATCAAATTTCAAACGTAAGCAATGTTAATAATTTAACGGTATCTATGAATGCTCCAGTTTACGAGGATGGACTAACACTAGAAGAAACCTTAATAGCTAACGAAGCACTTTCTGATTATTCTAATGAGAAAATGTTTAAAGTTAACGACATTGAATCTTTAAAATCCATGATAAAGAAACTACCAGAGCGCCAACAAAGAATAGTTTACCTTTATCATGGCATTGGTATTAGCGATGGGCAAAGTTTTGGAGAAATAGCCCCTCAAGTGGGGGTATCTTTAGAGCGGACTCGACAACTTTACCATAAATCTATTTCGTTCTTAAAAGAACTATCAACTTGAATCTAAAGACTAAAATTGCAGGCATAAAAAAACCTCATAACTAAGTCATGAGGTTTAATGTTTTATTACTTAGCTTCAATCTAATACTTTAGATTGAAGCTTATTGATAGATTAAAACTGTTCTGCAGTGAAATCCATCAACGTCTCTTTACCCGCCTCAATATCAGCCTGTAAAAGATCCGCTTGAGCTCGCGCAGTCCTAAAGAAATGCTCAGCCGCTTTTAACTTACCTTGATAAAAATCTTCAGCATATTTACCAGAAGTTAAATCCGCTGCTGCCGTGGCTGCCATCGTTGCCCACATAACACCCATCGTAGTGAGAGAGAACAACTTCAACATTGGCGTAGCTGCTGCACCAACAATATCAGCATCCTTCATTGCATTACTAGCCATCCACATCAAGCTATTCTGCAAGGTTTGCAATAATGCCTTACAATGTTTTTGATGCAATTCATTATCAAGCTTAGCAACCATTTCGTGCATTACTTTAAAGTAAGTCTTAGGTAAACGGCCGCCTTTAATCATCAACTTACGACCGACTAAATCCAAAGACTGAATACCGTTCGTCCCTTCATAAATACGTGCAATACGACCATCGCGTAATAACTGCTCTACTTCCCAGTCTTGTGTAAAACCAGAACCGCCCATGCTTTGTAACGCCTGGTCAGTTGAGAAGAAACCTTCGTCAGTTAAATACGCCTTAACGATTGGTGTCATAATCTGCACAATATCATCAGCTTCTTCACGTACGTCTGCGTCTGGGTGCTTCTCTGAAATATCAAGATTTAAACCAGTCCAGTACGCCATGCAACGAGCGCCTTCTAAGAAGACCTTCTGTTGAGTTAGCATACGACGAACGTCAGGATGAACAATAATTGGGTCTGCTTTTTCTTCTGGATTTTTAGGACCTGTTAAAGAACGAGACTGTAAACGTTCTTTCGCGAAACCTAAGCTAACTTGATACGCTTTTTCAGCTAAACCTAGACCTTGAATACCTACCATGATGCGCGCAGAGTTCATCATTGTGAACATGCACTTCAAACCTTCGTTTTCTTTACCAATCAGCCAACCTTTAGCGTTTTCGAAGTTCATTACGCATGTTGCAGAGGCTTTAATACCCATTTTGTGCTCTAGACCACCACAGAAAGCAGGGTTACGCGTGCCATCTTCTAAAAACTTAGGCACTAAGAATAACGAAATACCTTTACTAGAGTCTGGCGCGCCAGGAAGTTTCGCCAATACAAGATGAACAATGTTATCAACCATGTCGTGATCACCACCGGTGATCCAAATTTTAGTACCCGAAATTGCATAGCTGCCATCCGCTTGCGGCTCAGCTTTAGTACGAACCAAACCTAAATCAGTACCGCACTGCGGCTCTGTTAAACACATAGTGCCCGTCCACTCACCAGCAATAAGGTTTGGCAAATACTTGTCTTTTAATTCATCGCTTGCGTGCAGCGTTAGTGCATCAATAGCACCATGACTTAAACCTGGATACATGCCCATTGACAGGTTGGTTGAACAGGCCATTTCATCTACAACAATTTTCAATAGCTGTGGTAAACCTTGGCCACCGTATTCTGTAGAAGCTGACAAACCAGACCAGCCACCTTCAGCAAACGATTTGTAGGCTTCTTTAAAGCCTTTTGGTGTCGTTACTGACTTTGTCTCTGGATCATAGTGACAACCTTCGATATCACCAGATTGATTAATGGGTTGCAAAATATTTTCAGCAAGCTTGGCAGACTCATCAAGAACCGCTCGAATCATCTCTTCATTCGCATCTTCATAACCAGGAAGAAGACTTAAATCTTGAGCTTTAAGTACGTCAAATAACACAAAGCTCATATCATTTAGTGGTGCAGTATAGTTAGGCATAGAGCCTCCCTTTTTATATAAAATGAAAATACATGACTAACGCTTAAAGTCAGGTTGAGATCGTTAGTTGGAGTTACTTACGCAGTAAAATCAAAAAAGGTTCACAAAAAAATGAAAAAAATTATCTAGATGAATTATTTATAAATCTAAGGCACTTGTGATCTAGAATACTCAATGCTACGTACATGCATTGTAGACAATGAGACTATCCATTAAGAAAGGTAGATTATTAATATGTTATCTCTATTCAAAAAAGATCCAATTAAGAAACTTAAAAAGTCTTATATGCTTAAGTTAGAAGAAGCGATGAATGCTCAACGCAACGGTGACATTAAGGCTTATTCATATATTACTAGTGAGGCCGATATCATGCACAAAGAAATACAAAGACTTGAAGCTCAAGCTAAGTAGCTGATTTAAATGATTATTTTTTATGACGCAAGCTGCCCTTTGTGTAACGCAGAAATGCAGAAATTAAAAATTGCAGACAAGCAGAACAAGATCACATTAGAGGATTTAAACGCGGCGGACTTCAATAACCGGTTTCCTAATATCAGTAAATTGAAAGCTATGAATTTACTTCACGCTCAGGCCGCATCTGGTGAAATGATTTATGGTTTAGATGTAACGTATGAAGCTTGGAAAACTGTAGGAAAACACCGGTGGTTAATCGTTCTTCGTCTTCCTGTTATCAAATTTTTTGCCGACATGGGTTATACTTTTTTTGCCAAACATCGACAGAGGATTAGCAGATTAATAATGCCAAACTCAACTTGCAGCAATAATCAGTGCTCATCCAAAAAATAAAAGAATCATCATATGAAAACAATCATTCTATTTGGCGCAAGCAGTAGTATTGCTCAGGCTTATGAAAAGCACCTTCAGACACTTAATGCAGTAAAACTAGAATTTAATATCGTCTGTATTAGCTCTAACGACTTACTCAATAAAAACCAAGCAACTTACTATGTAACTGATTACTCACAAAACAGTCTTAAAAGTATAATCGACAAGATAAAGCAACAAGGGGTTAATCTGCATCAAGTTATTATTTTTAATGGGCAATTACACAATGATCAACACATGCCAGAAAAAAAGCTCGAGGATATAAACAGTGATTACTTTACTCAGTTAATGCACAGCAATACGATGATCCCCATGCTCTGCCTACAAAGTCTTCTTCCACTATTGAATCACCAAACACACTGTACAATTACAGCGCTAAGTGCCCGGGTAGGAAGTTTAAATGATAATAAATTGGGAGGCTGGTATACCTACCGAGCCACGAAAGCAGCGCTTAATATGCTATTCAAAACGTCAGCGATAGAACTACAAAGACGTGCAAAAAATACCAAACTGATTTTATTTCACCCTGGCACAACGGATACCAACCTCTCAAGACCTTTTCAAAGAAATGTACCTGAAGGCAAACTTTTTACTCCAGAATTCGTTGCAGAGCAATTATTTCAGATCACAAATAATGATAATCTAGAGTGTAATGGAGAAGTCGCTTATTTAGATTGGCAAGGCAAGAAGATTGATTGGTAAGATGAAAAATCTGCTATCGGTAAGCTTTCAAAGCCAAGCTAGGAAAATCATCCCACCTAATACCTTTTAATCACTAGGTTTTATGCTTTGAATATTTTCTTATAGCGTGGCATCAAACTCCATTAATTGTGATAGAAATCAAAGCCATTTCTTTCTCTTAAAATAGACCAGTAGTATCAAGGGTATTGAAATAAATGCTACCCAAGTTGCCGGGTAAGCCCATTTCCATTTTAATTCAGGCATATACTCAAAATTCATTCCGTAAATTCCAGCTATAAACGTAAGAGGAATAAAAATGGACGTAAAAACAGTCAGTACCTTCATGATCTGATTCATTTTATTGCTAACACTGGAAACGTAGATATCTAATAAGCCTGTGAGGATTTCACGATAAGACTCTATGGATTCCACGACCCTAATCGCATGGTCAGAAACATCTCGTAGAAATAAATGCGTATTTTCATGAATCAAATCACTTTCACTATGTACCATATCAGACAACAAATCCCTTACCGGAGAAACATAGCGTTTGATGCTAATCATCTCCCTTTTAAGTCGTTGAATTTTATAGAGCATATCAGGCTTCGGCTCACCTTCTAACAAGCTATCTTCTAGTGATGTAATCGATTCGTCTAATAAATCCAGCAAAATGAAATTTTGATCGATTATAAAATCTAAAATCGCATACGAGAGATAGTCCGAACCAAGACTAACGAATTTTCCATTACTGGTTCTAATCCGCTGAAGAATAGGATGAAAAACCTCATCCTTTTTCTCCTTAAACATAATCACAAAATTTTTAAATACCAGTAAACTAACTTGCTCATGATTAACCGAAAACCCTTCATTTCCAGGCAGCAAGCACTTAAGGACTATGTATAAATGATCATCATACTCTTCAAACTTGGGTCGTTGATTCGTATTTAATATATCTTCTAAAACAAGCTGATGGACACCAAAGATATCACCAATCCGTTCGACAACTTCAACGTTCGCCAAACCTTCAATAGTCACCCAAGTAACGGTTTCGCTGTCTTTATATTTTATAATATCATCGATCGATTCAAGCACTCTCTCTTCATATTTACCCTTCGTGTAATCAACAATCGACATACTGCACACTGGCTCTAATACTTCGCCAACATGTATCAGCGAACCCGGAGCCAATCCCGTTTTTCCTGAAGAAGTATTTAAAGATTCAGACATGTTTATTACCTTAAGATTTTATGCATACATAAACAGAATTAGTCGATACGATATTCTGGAAAGGATTAAAGAAAGAAACTACGTGAGATTCCACATGCTCAAATACGGTTTTTAATAAGGCCTCAAAATCAGCCTCTGGTAAGTTTTGCGACCACATAGCAAAAACCCCTTTAGGTTTAAGTTGCTCGGCCATCAGGCTTAGATTTTCAGTAGTATAAAAACTGGCATTAGCGACATCTAAAAATTCGGTCGGAGAATGATCAATATCCAGCAAAATTGCATCGTGTTTTTTGCCATTACATTCAGGATCAAAGCCCACACTTGGATCTACCGCAAGATCAAAAAAGCTACCCAATACATAATGATTACGAGTATCCGCATTAAGTATTTTTCCTAATGGTACTAATTCATCTTTATGCCAACCAATAACAGTTTCTAAAGCATCTACAACAAACAAATCAGCAATACGTTCATCTCTAAGTGCTGTCACAGCTGTATAGCCAAGACCTAAGCCACCTACAACAACACTAAGTCCATCTTTATTGTTATCGTTAGTCTGCACCGCGGCTAAACCCAGTGTTGATAAAGCCTCTTCGGCATCAACAAACATACTAGACATTAAAAACTCATCGCCTAATTTTACTTCATAAATATCTCTATCGCCAAACGCAGGCATACGACGTCTTCGTAAAGAGATCTGGCCGATCGAGGAGGATTGGCTATCAATTTCTTCAAACAATAGAGACATTATTGGTTTTTCCTAAATTTAGGTAAGGGAGTAAATATATCGGCAATGACCAAGCCTGTCGCATTCTAACAGATTGCGCTAATCAAGGGCTTTCTCAAATGCTTCTGCAAAAATGGGATAGTTTTCATACTGAGGCATATGACCTAACCCCTCTAATTCAAACAGAGTCGATCCTCTAATCTTATCCCTGGCGCTTTTACCAAGCTTGCTATATTCACCTAATGTTCGGCTAACACCCTTCTTTAGCCATCCTTTACCTGGCCCTGTTTTATCTCGAGTCCCAATAATTAAGAAGGTTTCACTCTGTATTTGCGACAATCGATCGACAACGTTTTCTGAAAAAATAGGTCCGTAAGTCAATGCGTTATTCCATGCAATAGTCTTCCAGTCTTTACCTGCGAGCATCCCTTTAAGAGGCTCCAATAACTTCTCGTAATCGCTCACCCACTGACCATCATAATAATTTTTCTTTTGATAATTAATCGCTTTAGCTAACGTTGTCGTAAGCTGTTTTTGATAGAAAAAATCAACGTCTTTAAATTCAACATATTGACCGTAATTTTCCAAGCCAATGGGATTAATCAAAATCAATTTATCCACAGCTTCTTGATGATTAACCGCGAAAGTAACCGCGAGCATTCCACCCATAGAATGCCCAACAACATCCGCCTTTTTAATACCTAGACTGTCCAGCAATCGTTTTGTATTCAAAGCCATTTGACCAAAGCTATATTGGTAATAGTCAGGCTTAGAAGATTTACCAAAGCCAATTTGGTCAGGCATAATTACTCGATACTTTTTTGCGACTAGATCTTTGGCTATTCTTTCCCAATAATACGACGCAAAGTTTTTACCGTGCAATAAAACGATCACTTTCTGAGCATTTTTATTACCGATATCCATATAACGCATTTTCAAATTTTGATTTTGAGAGTTTAACTGAAAGGTACTTACATCGAAGGGGTATTCGAAACCGTCAAGTTCCTTATTAAATTGAACGATTGTTTCTGAATGTAATTGCGAAATCAACGAAAATAACACGACAAAAATACTGAAATATTTCTTCATACCAACCTCATCTAAAAAGATGCAAGATTTTTTGATTAGCAAAAAGAATACAGGATTATGCCGTGAATTCTAAATATAAATAACTTACAAGCCTTGCTCTTGATACTGGCTCATTGCCTGCATCGCTTCGATACCATATACCATTGATGGGCCACCCCCCATTAGGATCGCAACGGATACAGTCTCTGCAATTTCTTCTTCACTAGCACCTGCACTCAAGGCATCGTGTACATGGAAGGCAATGCAGCCATCGCATCGAACGGTAATAGCGATACCTAACGAAATTAATTCCTTTGTTTTACTGTCTAATGCTCCCGGCTTAATAGCTGCTTCATGCAGAGCACCAAAGCCTTGCATTGCACCAGGAATGGCAACACCCAGTTTTTCCATCCAAGTGCTTAGTTCTTTATAGTGTTCAGGAAAGTTTTTCATCGAATACTCCACTTCTTCAGGTATTTAGATCAAATAAGAATCTACAGTATACAAATCATACAAGCAGAATATATTGCGCTTGATCTATTTTTAGTCACAAATTTAATTAATTTTTTCTTAAAAATAATCATTAAAACTTCAAGAAACTCCGATAAACGTCAAGAATATTCAAGAGCTAGATACCAATGACGACAATACAAGTATAAATTTCCTTGACCAAAAAGTTGCACTCTAAAAGCTTTCTTGTTTTTTGATCAAGCTAGTACAATGTGTATAGTGAGCAGATATGAAGAAAATACGTATAAATCAGTCTATTATTTGTTATATCACCATTTAATCCGGAGTCACCCCATTATATGAACCTGCTATGGATCGTACTGCTGCCACTAATTGGCACACTGATCCCCTTATTTACAGAGCGCTTCGGCCGTAACATATGTACTTTTTCAGTTGCTATTCTACCGGCTTGGTCATTAATTTTAGTCCTGATGCATGTTGGTGAGATATTTGACGGTCAGGATCTTAGACAAACCATCGAATGGATTCCCGCAATGGGGCTGGATCTTTCTTTCAGGCTTGACGGACTTTCACTGCTGTTTTTGTTATTGATACTCGGCATTGGCTTACTGGTGATACTGTATGCGCGCTATTATTTATCTGATAACGACTCCATGGGGCGCTTCTATTCTTACTTAATTCTATTTATGAGTGCCATGGTCGGCATCGTTATCTCGAACAACATGATTCAGTTATGGATGTTTTGGGAACTGACCAGTATTAGCTCATTTTTATTAATCAGTTTTTGGTCCCATAAATCAGATGCTCGCAAGGGTGCTAGAATGGCGCTTACCGTTACTGGGACCGGTGGCCTTGCACTGCTTGGCGGACTACTACTGATCGGTAATATCGTCGGTAGTTATGACCTTGATACCGTATTAGCCAGCGGCGACATGATTCGCGAACACGCAGCTTACCCAGTTGCATTAATACTGGTGCTTTTAGGTGCCTTCACAAAATCTGCACAATTTCCGTTCCACTTCTGGCTACCTCATGCCATGTCTGCACCGACCCCAGTCAGTGCTTACTTACACTCGGCAACCATGGTTAAAGCGGGGATTTTCCTTTTATGCCGCTTCTATCCAGCATTAGCGGGAACAGATCTGTGGTTTATGATTGTTAGCATAACGGGCTTAATAACCTTGCTTCTTGGTGCCTACATAGCACTGTTTAAACACGACCTTAAAGGTCTACTAGCGTATTCGACCATTAGTCACCTAGGTCTAATTACGCTGTTGCTGGGCCTCAATTCAGATATGGCAGCGGTTGCTGCGGTATTCCACATTATCAACCACGCCACCTTTAAAGCTTCTCTCTTTATGGCAGCGGGTATTATTGACCATGAAACCGGTTCGCGGGATATGCGAAAACTTCACGGCCTAGCCAAATTTATGCCCTATACCGCGACCCTAGCCATAGTGGCCGCATTATCTATGGCAGGCGTTCCCCTACTAAATGGCTTCCTTTCTAAAGAGATGTTTTTTGCTGAAACATTAGACCAGAGTATGCTTGGATCTCTATCTTGGATGATTCCATTACTCGCCACAGTAGGCGCTGCATTCTCTGTCGCCTACTCTTTACGTTTTATTCATGACGTGTTCTTTAACGGTGAGCCAATCGACCTACCTAAAACACCCCATGAGCCTCCACGCTATATGAAGGTGCCTGTCGAAGTTCTAGTGGCACTTTGTTTGGCCGTTGGTATTTTCCCTGCTTACTTAGTAGGAGACTTACTTCATTCGGCAGCGTTTTCAGTGCTTTCTCACGATGTGCCCTTCCATAGTTTATCAATCTGGCATGGATTTAACATACCGCTATTTATGAGCTTTCTAGCGATGGCTGGCGGTTTAATTATTTACTACAACCGCCGTCACCTGTTTGAGTTCCAATCTCATTTCGATGAGCCTGATGCGAAATACATCTTTGAATCCATTACTCAATCGATCGTTCGATTCTCTCAACGAATTATGGATACCTTCGAGAACGGTTCCCTACAACGATACATTTTCCTATTAATGCTATTTACTTTAGTCATGAGTGCATTACCTTTATTTGACCTGACACAAAACGTAGGTTCTCGTACTCAAATTCCATTAGATGGCATCGCTATCACAGCCGCTGTGTTGATGATATTAAGCGCTATCGCTACTGTAATCTGGCATCGTAGACGATTCCTTGCTCTGATATTCCTCTCGGTGGTTGGGTTAATTGTTTCACTAGTCTTTGCTAAGTTTTCAGCCCCTGATTTAGCACTGACGCAGTTATCTGTAGAAATTGTGACGATTATTCTGCTTCTTCTAGCGCTATTCTTTTTACCGCAAAGTACACAAAAAGAATCGAGTCACAGAAGGTTAAGTATCGATCTAATCGTCTCGGCACTCATCGGTTGTGTTATAGGTACAATCTGTTTCGCTATGCTGACGATGCCTTTAGAAACTATTTCTGATTTCTTCTTAGCCAACAGTAAAACAGGCGGCGGTGGTACCAATGTGGTTAACGTTATCTTGGTCGATTTCCGAGGTTTCGATACCTTAGGCGAAATTACTGTATTAGGTATTGCGGCATTGGGTATCTTTAAACTCATTGCCAAAATGCGCATATCCATTCCAACGCGTGATGATAAAGGACGTGCTTGGAGTAACGACCCACACCCAATGATGCTTGGCATGGTCTCTCAAAGCCTTCTCCCATTAGCCTTATTGGTTTCTGTGTATATTTTCTTACGCGGGCACAATGTTCCTGGTGGTGGTTTTATTGCTGGCCTGATTACTTCTGTAGCTATTATCCAGCAATATATCGCTCACGGTGTTTTATGGATCAAACCTCGTATCCATATTAACTATCAATGGCTCATTGCGGGCGGCATTTTAATCGCGACAATGACAGGTTTAGGAAGCTGGATTTTTGATAGACCTTTCCTAAGTACTTGGTTTGATCACTTCCACTTGCCGTGGATTGGAGAATTCGAACTCGCTAGCGCCATGCTATTCGATCTAGGCGTATATCTAACTGTAGTCGGTGCCGTCATGCTCATTTTGGCTAACCTAGGTAAACTAACAACCAGCGAACGCTTTGAAGTTAAGGAGAACAATTAATGGAAGCGATTTACGCGTTCTGTGTTGGAATACTGACAACCTGTGGTTTTTTTCTTGTATTAAGAGGCCGTACATTTACCGTTGTTATCGGGCTAACCATGCTCTCTTATGCGGTAAATCTATTTCTGTTCGCCAGTGGTCGATTAAAAGTCGATGGTGCAGCGGTACTTGGACAATCGGCTGAATACAGCGACCCATTACCTCAAGCATTGGTTCTTACCGCTATCGTAATTGGTTTTGCGATGACAGCATTTGTTGTAATTCTGGCCATGCGTTCCCGAGCCGATCAGGGAGATGACCATGTTGATGGCCAAGCTCCTAGCTCAAACAGCGAATCTAATGCTACAGACAAGAGGAATGGTTAATGCAACACCTACCTATTCTTCCTATTTTATTTCCGATGTTAGCAGCGGTATTCATGCTGCTACCGCCTCTTTGCAAATCGACTGAGCGCCAGCGAGTATTTGCTGTGACAATGATGATCATTATTGTCATTACCTCAGTACTGCTTTTGCTAACAAGCCATCAAGAAGGCACTCAAATGTACATTTTAGGTGGCTGGCAGCCTCCTTTCGGAATTGCATTGGTCGCTGATAGGCTATCAACCATGATGGTCTTATTAACATCAGTACTTAGCTTGGGGGCTTTGCTCTATGCCTGTGCTGGCGATGATAAAACTGGAATGTATTTTCATCCGCTATTTATGTTCCAAGTCATGGGGATTAACGGTGCATTTTTAACCGGAGATATCTTCAACCTATTTGTTTTCTTCGAAATATTACTGATCGCTTCTTACGCCCTCTTAATCCACGGCGGCGGAAAACAAAAAACCAAAGCCAATGTTCATTATGTAATTCTGAACCTTGTTGGCTCAAGCATATTTTTATTCGCCCTAGGAATTTTATACGGAACGATTGGGTCGCTCAATATTGCCGATATGGCAAGTAAAGTCCGCTTATTAGGTGAACATGAACAGTCTTTAGCAAAAGTCGGTGGACTGTTGTTATTAGTCGTATTCAGCCTGAAAGCCGCTATGCTGCCTCTAAACTTTTGGTTACCCAAAACCTATGCTGTCGCTAGCGCACCCGTTGCTGCACTGTTTGCCATTATGACCAAGGTCGGTATTTACAGCATTCTACGAGTACACACGGTGATCTTTGGTGAAGATGCAGGCGCACTTGCCAGCATCGCAATACCTTGGTTATGGCCGCTAGCAATTTTAACCTTAATCATT
>Ga0115572_10000946_pt1 | contig 23979 bp, 21 predicted proteins | sample COGITO_mtgs_1206_FD_88681 | JGI IMG/M metagenome (GOLD analysis project Ga0115572, IMG submission 88681) | Pelagic marine microbial communities from North Sea - COGITO_mtgs_120607 | ecosystem: Environmental > Aquatic > Marine > Epipelagic | place: Germany:Helgoland, sampling site Kabeltonne... | reverse complement strand
ATCCTATTTTCATTGAAACTGTATTATTCTGTTATAACAATATATAATATAAATAGCTAAAAAGCAACTTTAACAACGTTTAATGTTACATCTCCAGTATCTATTTTTTCTCTGATAGTGGTAAGCTAAGTGAAAGAACTCTTTATCTGTCATCTCTTCCTTATCGTAGTGATCTAATGTAAGTGTTTCTTCTTCTATTCCTAAAGCATGTTTAACTGAGTCTAGTTTATATGTCTTAGTAAATGGATAAACTCTATCGTTAGTATGACACATATCAATATTTAACTCAATAGCATCTGCTGCATCTAATTCTAGTTTATCTTTACAGAATTTGTTAAGTTCTGATTTGAGTAAGTCTATGTTTTGATAAAATATAATACTCGTTGCTCCTTTATATTCCCAGAATACATCATCATCACCTAAAACCTGTCTACCCCAAAATTCTTGTCTATCAAAAACTGCAGTTAAGGAATCTACCGTTTCTTGCAACTCTCTACCAATAAGTGTATCTGTATCCATGAAATACTCTAACATCTTCTCTATAACGTCTATATGTTTATATTCGTATTTAGAGTTTAGGTACTCTAAGAGATAATGTCCCCATCCGTAATAGTACATGACTATAAGAAGGTGAGCTAATAAATGACCTCTATATACTTCAATTGGATTTGCTGCATTAGTTCCAATAACACCCCAAGTCTTTTCAACTATATAATCTTCTAAATCATCTACACTCAAGTAGAAAGTATCTAACGGGACGTCTCTAAATTGAAGTCCATGTTTTTTAATATACTCTGGTTGACCCATTTCTGCATTGAATGTTAGTACTAATGGATGTACCATTAAAAAATCTTTTTGTCCTAGATCAATTAATCTCTGAATACCATCTTTTAATGAACTGTAAGTTTCTTCCGGCATTGGCCATATTAGTTCAGAGTAGGTAGGTATATCTTCTTTCCTGTATTTTTCTAAGTATTCAAAAGCAGCATCATATTTAAGGTTTAATCTTCTAGATGCATCTAATGTTTCTTGATGTAAAGACTGCATAGCAAACGTAACTCCTTTAAAAAGCCTAGTTCCTGCTTCTTTGTCCAACATTGCTATCTCGTATATTCGATCTGAGTTAGCTTTAGCCCATGTTACATCCCAAAACTTAGGGTACCCGTTTTCGAGTTTCTTTTTTATTACATATTTAGTTATGTCTACATCTCTAGGCATTAACCCCCAGTTGGAATCACATACTGCAACGTATTCTATTTTCCTATCAGACATCCAATCAATCTCTTTTTCAACTCTAGGCATTTCAAAGGTTTTAATCTTTTGCCAATACAAATCCCCGATATCACAAAAAGTACATCTATACGGACAACCTCGAAGTGTTTCGTAAGTAACTTGCCACATTTGAGGACCATGTTCTTTTTCAACTCTTTCCATAATCCAATCATAAAAACCTGTTAAGATTGGTGAAGGAATTAAATTTAGGTTATCTGCTCTTTGTGGAAGGGGACATAGAGTGCCGCCTTTAGGAAATACATGAGGTATATCATCATATGATTCTCCTTTTAGGTATCTCCTAAGGATTTCTTTTGAAGCCTGTTCTCCTTCACCCATTACTGCGATATCAAACATAGGGTACTTATCAAAGAACTCTTTATCTCTTTTATCTACGTTAGGGCCACCGGTAATAGTAAGACAGTCTGGGTATTTATCTTTAATTAATTTAGCGAGGACCTTATTATATTCCCAATTCCAAACATAGGAACTTAACATTACTACGTGAGGCTCTTTTTCTAAAGAGTCCACATAAGTATGTGGATTTTTCTTTTCTATTAATACGTCTGCTACCTCAAAGTTTTCTTTTACTGCTTTACTTGTACTAGCATACATCCATTGATAGCTAATAGCTACCGGTAAAAAGCTGTTAGGACCATATTTATCCGCTACTTGTATTAAGTATAAGTTTTTCATATGTCTTTAGTGTACCCTAACTTATCGTATATTTTTTTTGTAATAGTAGTAATAGGTAGAATAACTCCGTGAAGATTTTCTTTACCTTTGTATTCTCTAGAGATATACTCTCTAAATACCTTCCTATTATGTTTAGCAATAGGAATTGATTTTAACTTAAGTTCATTAAGTTCATCATCTGATTTTTGTGTAATGCTTTTTAGTAACTTAGTAATAGCAATAACTCTATTAGCTTCTGAAGCTATTTTATCATACGATTCATCCCATAGTGATTCATAAGTCATATATCCCATATCTTTAAGTTTCTCTAAAGAAAATGGACTTCCCATTATTATAAAAGGGTGTCCTATACTTATAGGCTTCCATATTTTTTCTGAGAAAAATATACATCCAGGGTCCATAACAGTTTCTGAAACTACTGATAGTAGTGTGCTTTCATAATTAGAAAGAGTAAAGTTTGTTGCTAAATTATCTGCAGTTGAGATATCAATAGTTCTTTCTCCTTCACTTCTAAATCTATTAAATGAATTTTCGTTTATTACATTTTCTGTATATATTGCTGAGAATCTTACTTTGTTTTTTGGAAACCTTAAGCTTACCAATCCTTTATTTATTAATTTTTCTTGCCATAATAGGTACCCTAAGAGAAGTCTATGGTTACGTGGCTGTCTATTATAAGATAAGAAATATTTTTGAGTATTACTAATTTTAGCGTCAAAAGGTACAATTTTTTCTTCATCATCTAAATACTCATCGGGAGGACTAAAAAATGTTTCGAATGCGCTACAACCGTATGCATTAATTTTTAGGTTGTTAGCCTTAACATATGTATCGCATATTAAATTACCGTGTATTACGCTAACACTGTATTCAGGTAGCCCAGCTTTGACTCTCCATCTTTCAACTATATCTAGTTCTGTGTTTGCAGTTCTAGTATACTTTCCTTCTGTTGTACATTCAATAATTAAAGCACATTTACCTATCTTTATGTCTTCTAATACAAGTTTAGATATACAAGAAAAACCAGTATCTAAGTTTAATCTAAAAAAATTATGATTGTAAACTCTGATTATGTAGATGTGTTTGTTGTCACCTATATCTTCTATTTCTACATCCTCATAATCTTCATGGAATGAAAGGGAATAGTGCTTATCGTTGTATAGGGCTGGATCCTCTATATATGAATTAATTATATCAGGAGTAAGGGTATGAAGTAAAGTCGGTATTTTTCCACCTTCTTGCATATTCCAAGTTCTAGAAGTACCGTTTGGTCTATTGTGCCCTATTATACTATCGTAGGGCTCTCTGCTACATAATATCTTTTCCATTGCCTAGTTTTTCGTATATACCCCAAAGTTCTCTTAAAACTTGTTCTGGTTTTTCACTTGTTCCGTATCCCCACTTTTGAATCATTTCTCTATAATGAAGTTGTTTATTATATTCTAATACTTCATGCATTTCTTTTCTTATCTCTATTAGCTCTTCATTGCTTTTTTTGCTGAATCTGTTTAGTTCTTTAAGAATCATTTCTACTCTTAACCTGTACTCTGTTACATGGTCGTAACTTTCATCCCACCATTTACCAAAGGTCTTATAACCTTTATTTTTTAAGTAGTTAAGAGTTCCTGGGTTACCTAGAAGAAAAAACGGGTGTCCTACTTGTATAGCTTTCCATGTTTTTTCAGATATAAATAGTGTTTTATTCTCTACTAAAGTTTCAGTAATTATAGAACAAAAAGTTGATTGAAAATCTTTTAAATCTATATTGCATGCTAGGTTAAAGAATAGTCTTTTACCAATTTCTATAGGCAATAGTTTATTTAGCTTTGCATACTCTTGATCTCGTATACCATTTGATCTTAATATATTATTTGGAGTCCACCAATCCGGTTTACCTAAACTAACTAAACCTTTATCAAGTAAATTATATTCAATTAACTTAGCTCCTAAGTAGATTCTAGGTCCTCTAGGATTTCTATTATAACTGAGGTATAGAGATTTATTATCAGTAGGAATAAAATCAATTAATGGCTCCTCAAATTTATCTGCATTCCAATTATCAAAAGTGTTGTAAGGATGTACTTTTAATCCTGAGTTTTTAACATCTTCGTGTCCTTCTGCTTCTAAGTTTCCAGTAAAAAAATGAACTGATCCTTTTGGAAAATGAGCTTTTTTTCTCCACTCTTCTACTATTATAAAATCATCATTTCCTTCCATTCCGGAATAACCTTCCCATGGGTAAAAAATAACAACTGCGGCATCACCGTTTCTTACATCATTTTGATACTGTTGATCGATTAAACTAAATCCTAATTCTCTATTCAATTCAAAGAATTGAGGATTAAAAACAGTTATTATGTATAAATGATTAGCACCTGATAACTTATCTTTACTTTTGTAAAAACAGTGATTCTGATCTATAATATGAGGACGATGTTGAAGTTCTAATTTTTCAGCATCAAACCATTCACCTGTTTCACCGAAAAAATTCCATATACCTAAATTATAAGGGTAATGGAAAGCACCAGTTTCTTTTTTATACCAAGTCTTTGAAGAACCGTTTGGTCTAGGGCCAGCAAATATTGAATCATATCCTTCCTCACTAAGGTTGATCTGTAGCCAGTCTAGTCCATCCCAAGTATCAGGTATAGGTAAGTAACTATTTTCAATCTTATTGCTCATACTTCTTTTCTTTGATTATCTTTGCTAATACTTTAGCTATAAGTTGATGACCTTTAGGTGATGGATGAGAACAGGGTGTTATAAGCCCTTTAGGAGTAAAGTTTTTATTTTCTCTAGGCCAGTAATACCACATATGATTTTTTCCTGCTAAATCTGGTCTATTTTCTCTATCTAGAAGTACATCTACCATCTGTTTTCTTTTTTTTGGTAGTATGGCTAAGTTACTCCAATCTATCGTGTCTACTAAGTTTTTAATGAATCCGTCTTCGTCTTTAAATCCTGGAGTAAAGTCTGTAAGAGCATCTATAAGTTTTTCTCTTTCAAAGTCATAAGTAAAAGAATTAACTAAAAGCAACTTTGCATTATTAAGCTTGCACCAGTTTTGTACTTCAACAATATTTGAAATGACTTCTAGAGCAGCAGTTGTAGGTGTATATACTTCTGTAGCATATCCGTTCCATAAGTTTTGAATACCTATATCTGGATCGTCAGTAGTAGATGGCCATACGGTTTGAAAATAGTTATGAGTATTACTTATTCTACTGTTAAAAAAATCGAACCTAACCAATTGACCTACAAAAAATATTACTATTTTTTCTTTTGCTATCTCAAAGTTTAAGTCTGGGTGAAGAGTAGTTAGAGCTTTTACTGGTGCTCTATTTCCATTACCTCTGTATCCTAGATTAATAGGTGTATAATCAGGAAAATGTTTCTTACATAATATATTAACGAAAGCATTACTATGTTCCTCGTCTCTCAATTCTATATACCTATCAGAAGATGGATCAATTGAAGTCATTTTAGTTTCTGACCAATCAAATTCCTCCCATGTCTCTTTTGAAACAGCTCCTTGTCCTTCAACAAAAGAATCTCCTAAAGCTATAATTAACTTAGAGTCTTTATCTATTTTTATACTTTTTCTGATGCTGTGTTGCATAGTCTATTGAATTTATGAAATCCTTTTGGAGGTTTAAAAAGAGCATTAAATGTTAAAACGTTTCTATTGTACTTTAATCTAGATTTCATCCAGCGGAAATGATTATGCCAATCATTATTATCACATAGAGAATTAATGTTCTCTACTATAGCATCTAACCTTTCTATATTATCTAACTCATCATAAGATTCATCAAATAAATTATCAAAAGTTAGGTATCCTAATTTTTTTAACTCTTTTAATGATCCTTTAGCTCCTAATATTTGGAATGGATGGCTACATGCTATAGGCTTAAATACTTTTTCTGATAAGAATACAGACTGCTGTGAATCGTCAAATTGAGCTTCACTTACTATGGTACACCATGAATTTAACATTGACTTTTCATTTAGTCTTGCAATCTTATCTCCAGGGTTAACTAAGTTGTCTGTTCCATCCCAACGCATTGGAGTAAATTGATGTGAATGTTCTAATTGTTGTGAATCAGGTTTCCAGCCGTCTATGACTACAGCTTCGTGGATAACTTCATCATACCAAGGGTTCATGCTTATAAGGCCATCAGGAAGTAACCCTGAGTGAAATAGTTTATTAAAGAGTGCTATTCTATGCTTCCTAGGTTTACGGTTTAGGAAGTTATAAGGTTTGATTAATAGGGGATTGTTGTCTTTGTATTTCAGATGGTCTTCGTAAGTGGGTATGTTTTGTCCTTTCCGATTATAGTGGTCTATATTTAGGTATACATCAAATTCAAAATGTGTATATCCAAGTGTTTGTATACATTTTTTACCTGTCTTTTTCTCCCACTCTTCAGCTCTTTGTTCTAGTTGAGCATTTCCAGTTGTAATTATTATATTGTTGGGGTCTATATTTAATCTGATTGCTTCGTCATAGAAGAAATCAAATAACCAATCAGTATGGTACCCCTCAAGTGTATTGTCAAATAGTATGTATGCTCTACCTTCTCTTAAGTGCTTAAGGTATGTATCGCTGATTAGATCAAATATAGAGCTATATTTTCCTATGTACCCTGCCCAAGTCACAGGAGATTCATGAACTCCTACTGGTATAATATAGTTAATGCTTGTATCTTTTACTACATCCTCTACAGAATACGTATTAATATTCCATTTAAATTTATCCTCTCCTGATTGGAAAAATATCCAGTCTTCATTTCTCTTTTCATGAAGGCTTCTGTGTTCCGTTTTTAGTATATTTAACCTATTAGCATACGGAGACAAGCAAATTCTTTCATTGCCATTTTTATCATCACCTGCTAGGTTAATAAATGTTTCTAAATTTTCAAATACTAGGTTCATCCTTCCAAAAACTATACAGTCCTTTATCTAATTCATAATTTTCCCAAAAGAATCTTTTTCTTTTTGGTTGCTTTTGTGCCCATTCCCACATCTCACTTAAACCTTCATTTAGCTCTACAGTATATTCATATCCTAATATTTCCTGTGACTTTGCCCAGGTTGGATAAGCATCTTTAACTTCATGTCTTCCTTCTACATGCTCTACTTTACCGTTTTTAATAACATCTCTAAGAATAGCATTAGATTCATTAATACTGTGAAATTTAATTCCACCTAAGTTAATAATCTGTTTTGAAGCCTCTTTAATCTTAGAAGCTTTATATAATGGCTCTAAACAGTCTTCAATATTACTAAATGCTCTAGTCTGAGTTCCATCTCCAAATATTGTCATTGCTTGTCCATTCATGTACTGGTACATCCAGATACCGAGAACGTTTCTATATTTATCCCAGATATTCTGACCTATACCGTAGACATTATGAGGTCTAATGATACACCAGTCTAATCCGTGCTGTTCTCCTGCAACTTGAATATCCATCTCACAGGCGTATTTTGCAATTCCATACGGGTCTATAGGTTTAGGAATATCTCCTTCATCAAAAGGTCTTTTACCTTCCCAACCATGACCGTACACTGCCATAGAAGACGTAAATACTAACCTCTTTACGTTAGCTCTTATACATTCATTTACTATCTTTGCAGTAGCAACAATATTATTACTATAATTATATGTTCTTATAAAAGGAGATAGTCCTTCGGCAGCATATGCAGCAAAATGGTATACATAATCCGGTTGGTGTGCTGAAAAGATGCCTTGAATGTTTTCACTTACTAAGTCAGTCTCATAGAAGATTGTATCCTTATGAACGTTTTCTCTAAATCCTCCTGATAAATTATCTATGCCCACTATCTTAGTATCTGGGTAATTTATTCTGTAGTATTCTGCTAACCTACTTCCTAGTAGTCCGGCAACTCCTGTAATCAGTATAGTTTCTTTACTCATCGTCTTGGTTTTGTTCTTTTACAATATCTTTGAAAGTGTTTACTAATTGGTCAATTCCGTCTACATATTGTATAGGTTCTAAATCAATTAACTCTTCCATTCTACTGAAGTCTACTTTGTAGCTTCTACTATCATCAGGAGAGTAGTACTTAACAGTAAAATCTAATTTATTTCTTGTTACCATTTTAAGTATTAATTCCTGTTTAGTGGTATTCAGAACATTATAACCAATATTTAGTATATTTTCAAAAGCATTTTTTTCTGCAAGTTCTTTTAGTACACCGCAGAGAGTATGTATATTAATATTAGGTCTCCATGCTTCTGGATCGTATACTTCCAGGTACTGGCTAAATAATACATCCTTAACAAAGTTATTAACAAGTAAATCATTTCTACCTACTCTTGATGAGCCAAATAAAGTTGATAATCTAACTATCTTAAATCTTTCTTCATCGTATTTTTTAAGTAGATTTTCAGAATCTATTTTTAGCTTAGAGTATAAGGAAGTTACTTTAGTAGTAGATAATTCATTAACCATTGACTTTCTATAGCCGTATACAGAACAGCTACTAAAGAAAATTACCTGAGTATTATTATTTTGGCAAATATCAAGAGTTGTTTTTAATCCGGAAGATGAGGTAATGGTTCTTCTAAGTCATTTATTTCATTTAACCTAGGTGATGCCATAAAGAAAACGTAATCTGCTTCATTGAGTTCAGTTTCATATCTACCTATATTTTTTACATCGTCATTAATTAACTTAGTTTCTTTAGGGTAACTAAAGTTTTGCCCATAAGTTAAGTTATCAATAACTGTTACTTTGTGTCCTGCTTCTGGCAAATCGTTCATTAGTTGGCTTCCAATAAATCCAGCGCCGCCTATTAGTGTAAATTTCATAATTATTCTCTTACCATATCAGCAGTACAACAGTGAAAAGAACCTCCTAGTGTTCTAGAATGTCTAATCTTTAAGTCTAGTGCTTCTATGTTATATTTTTTTAACTCATTAATTAATTCTGTTTGCCTATTATCGACACATACTGTATTCTCATCTAATGAAATAAGGTTTATCCCTACCCACTCTGATGCTCTTAGAACTCCTTTGTAGCCGATATCGACCATAGGAGGTGAATATATAATATCCCAGCCTTTAAACAATTTAGGCATATTACTTTCGTTAATTCTTGATGGATTTACAAGTGCCAGACCGTCTCTAAGAATAGCAATCGTAGAGTCAATATGAGAATACGAATACATATTTTCTAAGAAGTGGACATTATATTTATCTCCTAGAATATTCTTTAACCAAGTGTACCCTTTCTTATTTCCTGTATTAGAATTTAAGTAGAGAATATCATCATTATGTCTGAGAATATTAGCTGCATCGAATACAGGTTCTACTTCAGTTAATGTTAATTTATCTAAATCATCCCTTTGGTACGAATCATCAGTTAATCTCGGCTTAGGAGCACATACCCACTTAGCTCCTTTATCCATATAGTCTATAAACAGCTCTCTATAAGCATCAGTTTCAAACTGTCTAGACCTCAACGTCATAGGTGATTCTATAAGGGTATCTCCAATGACTGTCATAGTATCTCTTGGACAGAATGTATAGTATTGATCTGTTTCCCAATAGCCATTAGACACAGTCTTTTTCGTATCTAGCAAATTAGGTCTATGTACTTTTGCACCGAAGTCTTCTAGGGCTTCTGCTAATAAATCTAGATCTTCAATAGACTCTTCATACACCTGAGGATCAAATAAACCTCTTTCTGATAGAGGTATTGAGTTTTTATCTGCATAATTAATAGCATGTAAATCAGTACCGTGAAATGGTTGGTTTGCATTAGCTACATTACCAACTATTACTTCTTTTAATTTACCGTATTCGTTTTTTACGTTAACCATTCTTAAATACTTTAAAATTATTTAAATTAGGATAATTTTTATATGTCCACTTCTTAGGTACCTTAGCTACTGCATCGTTTAAAGAGTGTAATCCTTGAGTTGCTACCTCGGGAGTCATATAGTAATGGTATCCTATTTCTTCTATATCTTGTTGAGCCCATGGACCGTTGGAATTGTCTCTACCGTCATACGTCATGCATCTTAGTTTATGAGATGCTATCCTATTGTCTGTTAGTATCATTCCTCCTCTTCCTAAACTCAAATGCTTTTGGAATTGAAAAGAAAGTACCATGAACGTACCTTTAATATATGAATTTTTTTTCCAATAAACGGCCGAATCTACAATATTATCTGTAATATAGTAATAATCTTCCCATTCATCGTGAATAAATGTACGTTTAATATTTAGCTTATCTGCTAACATTGGTACGGATAGATAGGTGTGGTAAGGAACTAAGATTTCTTCTGCCTTTGTGTACCTTAAAGCCAATTCTAATCCATGTGTACAACAGTCCACTGCTACACCGTAATCAGCTCCGTAGAACTCTGCAATTTGTTTTTCAAATGTTCCTACTAATCCAAAACTCATACTAATGTCGAATAAGTGTTTAATGATTTTACATATCTTCTTAAGATGTTATCTTTACCTTCATTTATAAAGGCATAAGGCACTGGTCTCATCCTCTGAATAGATGATAACCATGTTGAATGTGGTGCACCAACTATAAAGTTAGAGCCAGCTAAGCACATCATATCTACTACGCTTTCCAGTGCTATTCTTTTAGTGCAATTAACATCTTCAAAGTTAATATCGCGAGTTAGATAAGAAGGTAAAGAATCAATTACATCTCTTCTTGTAAATATTCTTGCATTGAATTTTGTTTTAAGATGTATGTATTCTTTTTCTAATAAGTCACAGCTGATGTAAAACTTTTGATTAGGTGTTTGTTCTAGTATTTCTTTTATTAAAGCTGCGTACTTGCTATCTTCCCAGTATTTGTATATTGTATCATCTACCTGTGTATACTGAATATTTTCTCTAACACTATCAGGTAGTTCTTTATAGTTTTTATTTGTCTTATATACTCCGTTTCCTCTTCTTATGTGGAGACCTACACACCCTGTAGCTATCTGTCTGATAGCAGATCTTAGTTGATGATCTTTAATTTTTACACGATTAAGTCCAGTAGGTACCTTTCTCTTATCTGCTAATTCTAATATTTTTTCAATATAGTGCCAATCAAAGTCAACAACATATCTACTTTCAGGGAGATCGTAATCTCTAAGTTTAGTAGTATTGAGAAACTTTTCTACTTCTACGTTATCAATTGTAGGTATCTTAGTTATTTTTTTAGTATCAAAATCGAAGTCGTAATGAGCTAACCATGCTGTTACATCATCATTCATTGCTTCTAACTTATAGATCTTATCTCCTGGGAACTCTAAGTATTCAGTTTCATGCCAATACTTATGCTCTAACTGTAGGAAATGATCTGCATTAGATACAGACTCTAAGACATAACAGGCATCCCAATGTAAAAGCCTATTGCCAAATCCTGTGTCATAAGGTGTATGTCCGCCTCCCCATGGTTCTTTAACTCTAATATACCTTTTATCTATAGAATCTTTTGCCATTTAACTTTCCCTTTTTCTTGTTTTTTATTTCTTTCTGCTATTGCAGGTGGTAATGTTTGTTGTTTTTTCTTCCCTATATCTGGTTTATATTCTCCTGATTCGAAGTGAGTAATCCTACCGTCGTTAACAGGTACATCAGGTATACTTTGATCTACTTCAATACTATCATACCATTTCAAAAGGTCAGGATCGGGAAATGCTTTTCTAAAGTCAGATCCTCTTCTAGCATCGTGCTGTTCGTAGAATGATTTAAAGTCATGATAATGCTTCTCCTTATCTTCTTCTGTCTCTACATGTCCCTGTTCTACTACATCGATATAGTCTATTAATCTTTCAATTTGAGCTTTCTCATGATCCATCATTAAAGGATGCTCTTTTTTAATTTCGTACCAATCAGCTAATTTCTTATGTAATTTTTTCTTTTCTGTATCAGGTAGATTTAATGGAGACATAAATGCCGGCCATCTTAATATATTTAAGTCTATGCCTGGGTTATTCATTCCATACTTCTCTTTAAGCACAAACATATCGTCCATAAATTCTGTAATAGAGTACAAGCATAAAGAATTTATAGTCATCATACAAATAACTTGTCTAAAGTTACCTTCTTCTATTACTTTAACTAAGTTACTTCTCCATACGTCCCATATTAATCCATGTCTAATATATTCTGCTTGAATACCAAATCCTTCACAAGAAGTATATAAGTCAAATTCCTTAATAGGAAGAGTATTAGACATATCAATTAACTTATTAATTAATTTATCGTGCACTCCAAGATTTGAATTTACAGCTAGCCTTAAGTTAGGTGCAGGGAATTTTTGCATTGTTTCTAAAAACTTCCAAAAGTTAAATGATGCTGAAGGTTCACCTCCTGTCACTCTAAGCTCTTGAAGTCCTGGAGCTAATGTAGGGTACCATTCTATAAATGCATCTACGTAAGGATTATCTTTATTATTCTTACCAAAAATATCAGCCCAAGAACCGTCTGAATGATAAGCGCCTGCAGAAGTTGTTTTAAATTTTTGATATGGTCCGTTTTCTTCAATGTCTTTTGCCCATGTAGTTGAATAACCTGTATTACAGTACGAACAAGCAAAGTTACAAGTTCTATCAAAAGATACTTCTACTGTCTTTAACGGGATATCATAATCCCATGGTAGCTCAGCTAGTTCTGCAATATCTTCATCAGAGTATATCCTGCTTTTAAATACTCTATCTCCTATAGAATCGTTACCTATATCTTCTACTTTCCAGCAATATGAACACTCTGCTGGTCTGACACCCTCAAGCATCATTTTACGTATCTTCTTTTTAAAAGCAGTATTGTGTAGAGCTGAAGGATTAGTTTTAATCTCTTCTAGATCTATTGGATGAGGAAGAGGTAAGTGACAAGAGTTTGTAAACCCGTGTCCTAAGTGCAAAGATGCATTATACCATTTTGCAGCACAAAAACTATAACTAACAGAATCTAAATGTTCTGTTCTCCATTTTACTAAGTTCTGATCTGCCATTATATTTTATTCATAAAGTTACAATCTCCGGTTAAATCAACTGATTTGTCGTATATGTACTCTTCAAAGGTGTGATGGCAAAGTAATTTATCTTCTTGCGTAACCTTAAATTCGTACAACTCTATATCAGTATAGTTTAAATTATATCCATTTTTAGGAAAGTTTCCTGCCCCAAATATTATATGAGGGTCCATTTCAGTTGCGAATGCTTTTTCAGTTAAATCAACCTTATGTACTTCCCTACTATTAATAAATACCGTAAAACTTTGGTTTGGTATATGCTTCCATGTAATTTTTAATCTTACATCGTCAAATACAGCAAAAGGTAAGTCCCAGTACTCTGTTTTTTTATCTTCATTCATCATAGTAAACAATAATCTACCTTCGTAGATATCAATTGCTGTATAATGAGGAAGCAAAGTAAAAAGAGTTCCTATAATACCTTCTACCTTTTTAATTTTCATATCTACATATACTTCGAAAGGATTTAATCCAGTAAGTACTTTATTTGCAGGATATTCTGGAAAGGTATCACATATATGACTCGGCCAAAAGACCCATGGATTACCACTACTTATATTTAGCATACATTTTATCTAATTTAGGAAAAGTCTCTAAGAAATTAGTTCCTCTTCTCTTATCTAATTCATCAACAAATATTACAAAGTCTTCTCTATTCTTTTCTTTATCGTAAAGAGCACTATGGGCTTTAGAATAATCGTATATTCGCTTTATCTTCTGTATCTCTACATTTGTAAAACCGTATGCCTCGTGACTAAACTCTTTCTGTCCGTAGTATAAAGCTTTCTTTGCAGCTTCGAGTATAAGTTCTTTATGCTCTTCTTCCAATATACGAACTGAAAGGTGATTAGGCCACCTTAAGTACGAAGTATCTAGCTGGATAGCTGAAATACTGTATCTCTGACCATTGTGGTATTTCTTTTTAATCTCAAATATCTTATCTACTAGCTCTCCGTAAGTGAAAACAGATAAAGCATTAAAAGTAGCCATAACGTTTATAGTTACTTTAGGTAGTTCAGTGAGTATCTTTTCTACATTAACCCAAAATTTATCATAATCTAACCCATACCTAGTATATTCAGCTTGTGACTTAGTAGCTTCAACAGATGTAAATACTACTAACTCTTTTACCTTATCGTTTTCACATATGATTTTAGCTTTTTCTATAAACTTATCAATCAAGGCATCGGGTACTCCAAGATTAGTATTAATTGATAGAGCTAACTCTGTGTTAGGTTCTTCTTGTTCTATTATATAGTCTAATACCTTAAAAGTATCCTTCGCAAGTAGAGGTTCTCCTCCAGTTATTCTGAATGTATGTAGATCTCTGTATAAATCTGGCCACCATTTCCAAAATGCATCTACGTAAGGATTATGCTCTGAGTGCTTATATGGCATTTCACCTTTCGCTCTTAATTGTTCTATACCGTTAAATTTGGTAGAAGTTGGATATGCTCCATGCTTCTCAATTTCATCAACCCATTTAGATGAGAATTGTGGTCCACAGTAAGCACATTTAAAATTACATGTATTTGAAAAAGATACCTCTACGTAGCGAGGATTAAAATCATCTCTCCAGTTAGCCTTAACGATATCATCATAACTTTTGATAGACCAAGGCTCTGAAGATTTAAATACTCTATCTGAGAATGAGTTAGAGTTGTCTTCTACGTTCCAGCAGTAATTACACTCTTCAGGTCTCTTACCTTCAAGCATCTCTTTCCTCTTAAATTTTTTAAATTTAGTATTGTGAAGAGCTGTTGGATTACGTTTTATTTCTGCTTCTTTAATTTTATGAGGAGAAGGGTGATGGCAAGAATGAGTCATACCCATAGACAGGTGGATTGTAGATTGTGTCCATTTTGCAAGACACATACCACAGCCTACTTTATCTAACTTCCCTTTTACTTCTTCTGATGTCATAGTTTTATATTAATCATTTTAGCCCAAGGTGTTAATATGTCTTCACCTACTAGTTCATATTTAACTTGTGCAATACCATCAGACTTGTAATCAATTTCATCTTGTTGCATTTGGAGTACATATCTACGTTCGTTTCTTGCAGTTGTTTCTCCTTTTGCAAACTTTCCGTTGACGATTCCTTCGTCCTCATGAGGTAGGCATCTAAATCTACCATCAGATCTATACGGTAATATTGAGTTAGGTATTTGAATGTCTTCTACTTTAGTTTCAGTCATATACTCTTGAAAATCGGTTTCAGGATTTTTAAAATCTAAATCAATAGTTAACTCGTCTTTAGGTATAACAGTCTCTAAGTTACTTACCTCTTTAGGTGTTAGAGCTCTTTTCCATGCAAATACCTTAGCAATATCTCCTTTAAAGAATTTTACAGTACTATTATCTGGTTCTGAGGGTGATGTACCGATGTACCATGGCTCTGAACCATAGTTTTTTAACCTACCTTGAAACTCTAATGGTGATTGAGAGCCGAATCCTCCTCTAGTATCTACTTCTGAACCGTTAAGATAGAAGTGTGATTTTCTCTCCATCGAATCAAATACAGCAGTTACCCAAGTCCATTGTTCATCGTATCTTTTTACCCACATATAGTTATGTTGATGAAAGTTGTTCCAATACGTTAATGAAATGGCTCTGGAATTATTAAATCCAATACCGTAATCATATCCTTTAACTCTTATTACTGGGTATTCTACGTATTTTCTTTCGTTACTGCCGATTAAGAATATAGGGTTCTTATCAGGCTGTTGACTAGCTCTCATTAATACCGAAACTGTGTGTGATCTAGAGTTTAGGGATCTCATAGGTTTAGTAAACGGTATTTTAATAAATGAATTATCTCCATTAAACCTCTTATAGGGTTGAGAGGTGAGAGATTCTTCAATATATGTGTTATTAGTTAGACCTTCTTTATTACATCTCCAGAATAGATCATCGTCTTCCATGCCCCAGTCCCAATACTCATTAGAATAACCATTAGTTGCTTCTACTTGTTCTTTTGAAAATACTACAGCTCCACCAAAATACTCATGATACTTAAGACCGTAGTTCATTTGTGATATTTGTGTAGCAATATGCCTAGGTCCATCTTCTGGAAATGTGTAGTCTGCGCCACCTCCTTTTTCAGGTATCATATCTATATCATGCCATACAATATGTGTACATCCTTCTTCAAAAGCATGTTTAGCAGCAATATTTTTAGTTGCACCTCTATTGAATAACTTATCATCTACTTGATGACAAAAGTACATTTGAAAATCGATATTTTGCTCTTTTAAGTACTTACCTACTTTAGGTATGAACTCATTAAGATGCATTTCTCTATTACGATAAGGTACACATACTCCTAATTTCATAATTTAACTGTTAATTGGGTTATATTTCTAACATTTGAGTTAGATAGTATCTTATATTTTAATGTAGTTAAGCCATCCTGTTCTAAAGTAGTAGATCCGTACATAACTTCATTCATAAACTTTAATTGATTATACCTGGTTGTTATGTCTTTCCATCCTGTGGTAAGGAATCCGTTATCTTCGTGATCTAATGTCTTATAGTCACTAGTTCTTCTGATTGGTACTTTAAGTACTCTGTGTTTAGGTAGATCGTATTTAACAACTTCACAGTCTACTATTTGACTATGTTCTTCTAGCTTAGCTATATCTATTAACTTGTATTCTTTTATAAATTTAGCGTCTCCATATGATACTAAATTACCAGCGCTTTCGTAGCTGTCAAAATTATCTGCTAATCCGAAGTATTTGTTATTCTGAACAGCAACTATTTCTTCATACGTTAGTGCTTTATTCCATACAGCATAAGTATTAATATAACCTTTAAAAAAGTTATTATCTTCTTCTCTATCTGGGTCTGTACATCCTATATACGCTTTAGCTGCCTTATCGTATAACCTCATAGGGTGTTCTAATACCTCAGTACCTATACGTTTAGCGTTTTGGTATAATGTAGCGGTGTTTTCCTTTTTATTATATATAAAGGTTAACGTAGTCTTAACATTAGGTACAATATTAGAGTATATAAAGTGGTGATTCTTTTTACTGTCGAAAAACTCGACGGCAAATCTCCTAAAACTCGTATACATTATATTAAAGTCAAAACCTGGTATACCAAAAGCAACATATTTGTCTTCTCTCTTTTGAGAGTCTAATGAATATCCTGAAGGTTCTAATGATATGTGTATAGAAAAATCACCTCGTGTTCTAACTCTGTTAGGAACTTCAACATATGAACTAACTCCGTTTAATTTTAAGGCTGCTGTGTTAGGGCCAGCATCATTAAGAGGAAGCTCGTCTAGCTTGATACCTTTAAGTCTACATCTATGTAGTAAGTCATCGTCTTCAAATCCCCATCCCCAATATCTATTAGAAAATCCATTTATCTTTTTGAAGTCTTCTATTGGGAACATTGTTATACCTCCAAAGTATTCCTCAAACGGTATATCCTGTGTAGCTAAATGTACAGGGTGATCAGCGTAAGAATAGTCCACTTTCTTAGGTAGCATGTCTACGTCGTGGAATACAACATAATCACACCCTAGTTTTTCTGCTTCTTGAAATCCTATGTTTAAAAGCTTACCTCTATTGAAAGATTGACTATCGTCTTGTTCTACTACTATTAGTTCATAAGGAATTTTAGCCTCATATAACTTAGCTTGGATAAGCATTTTAAACTTCAAGAGATGATCGTACCTATCTCTATAAGGTACAATTACTCCGAGTTTCTGTACTGCCATTATTTATCCTTGCCTTGTGTTAGATTATTATGCCATTCTGCTAAGTAGAATTGGATTCTACCGTCCCAGTCCTCTTTGTCGATTTCTTCAAACCATACAGTTAGAGCATCTAATGATACAGCGATCTTCTCTAACGCTTTTGTTTTTCTTTCTTCGATTAGAACTTTTTCAGCTTCTAATACTTCTTTGTCGATTTTTGCACTCATATTGTTATTATTAATTTACGTAGTTCATCCCAGTGTGGGTAGTCTTTATATTCAATATACGAATTTTCTTTTAAATTAGCAACTAAATATTCGGGTTTAGTTATATCAATTTTCCAATCTGTTCTTGCAATAGCTCTATACATTTTACTATATTCTTTAGAGAATGCGTAGTCTTTTTTTATTTCAGCAACTTCTAACATTCTTGTCAAGCATGTGCTGTCCCATTTAAAATGATGCACCTGAGTAAATACTTCTTCTACTGGCATTCTTTTTGGGTGCTTAGAACCCCAGCTATTTGTACCGTCATTAAATAAAGCGTAATGTTGTCCAGGAGTAACTTCTTGGTAGCCTTTCATTAATGTACATTTGTTAGGACAGGCTTTTGACATAGGGTATCTAAAGAATCCTGCTAAAGGAAATGCTTCGTGAATATTAGTGTCTGCTGTTACTTTAGGAAAAGTACCATCTATACCTATTCTATCTATGAACCCTCCTGTAACAAAGTCATACCCCTTTCTCTCGCATTGTTCTATTATGTCTTCTATTGGTTTAGGGTATACCTGTAATTCATCATCATCTTATACAATCCACCAATCATTTGGTCGTTGGCTTTTTACGTAGTTATATAATTGAGTTACTCTCTCCCAGTTGTATTTATCTTCTGTTACAACTAAATACGGTTCGATTCCTAACGCTTGAATTTCTTCTAGAATCCCGTCGTCATCTGAATGCCTATATACAACTACGTATGCTTTGTCTATGACATTTTCGTAATGTTTTAACATATGCGGAAGCATATGAGTATTTTTTCCTACTACTGTAACTAAATTAAGCACGTCTAAAAATTGTTAATCCGGTTGAACTTGGTTTTGTTTTTAATATTCCATGGTTATGAAAATCGAATCTTTGCCATTCATCTGATATTTCATTTATAAATTTAGCAGGACCGTTTGCAAACTCTTCATGATTGTTTAGATCAGATACATCCTTAGTAACGATGTGTTTATTAGCGTATCTTAGATCTGTATCGTGAATTGATATAATACCATTAGGGTTTAAAATTTTACTATATAAGGTAAAGTCTTGTTTGACATTCTCATATGAATGTCCTGCATCAATATGAAGGTAATCTATCTTAATATCTTCTTTGACAAAAAAATCATAATAAGCTTTTTCGGTTGTATCGTTAACTATTCTAGGATGGAATATTTTTCTCAAGAAAGAGTCTTCTTTTAACCAATCTACTTCTCCTCCTATGCCGTTAGCAGCATCTACAATAAATGTAGCTCCAATATCTCCCCAACTGAAATCTGGTTTACCTTCAAATATACCTTGTTCGTGTAAGTCTATTCTAGCTTGAGTCATTATGCGGGGAATAAATCCAGCGCCAGAACCTAAGCATACGCAGTTCTTAGCTCTCATATTTTGAATCATAGCATAGATAAGTAACCCATCTCCTAAGTGGAAGTCTGTAGCACCATGTGTCCATCTATACTTTACAGCATCATGTTCTATAATAATTTTACCGTCTTTATCTTGTTTATAAACTTGATTGTTGGTAATCTTATCAAATACAAAATTTTTATCTACTATACTCATTGCTTCGTTATACTGCTTAGATCTATAAATTTATGAAAATTAATGCAATTACGCAACATTTCCATTTCTACATCGTATGGATGCATAGGAGAATTAGTTTTATACCACTTTTTTAATGGACCATAATGTCTAAACCATTGCCATGAATCTTTGATAGACCATAACCCTTCTGATTCAACTTTACTCCATTCCCATTTATTGCAGTCCCATTCTGTAGAAATTACAGCTTTGTGTTCTATTTTATTTTTTTCTAGTAAGTGTTTCAGTAGTAGTTGTTCTGCAAATATTAAGTACCTAGAATTAGGTGCTTTTAAAGCAGTGAATTCTTCCATCAACTGTAAACTTAAGTTTGCGTATTCTTGAGTGAACACTGGGTCTGGAAGGTATAAGAAAGAGACGTTAACAGAATCAGTTTTCCATCTCGGCCTATATGATAGTGCTCTAATTAAAGGATCCATTGAAGTTGGGTAATAACCTCTTCCAAATTCTCTATTAGAAAATAAAACTTGATCTTTTACTAAATTATGTTTAAAAGGTTTGAATACTAACGTGTCACAGTCCATTATAATGACTGGTTCAGTCTGCAGAGCTAATACTTGAAGTTTAGAACTAGCCCAGAAATTCTTCTTATTAATAGGCCTATCATTAAAGTTTATGATTTCTATATTATCATATAGAGATTGAACACCAAGTTCTGTTATAAGTGAATGAGTTAATTCATCACAGTATAACCATGTATCATCTTCAGGATGATTTCGTTTCCATAGACTAACTGAGGCTAACATAAGTAAGGTGTTAAACTTACTGTAATCTTCTCTCTGTTTATTTATGTTTTCATAAACCCATATAATCTTCAAATTAAAACCTTTTTAGTTATTTTTATGGTGATACGTGTGTAGTTGTAAAGTAAGCGTAGAAAGTAGTTACACCTGTATGTGAATCTTCAGCGAGGGTTATAGTCCCTGTTGTAGTCCCTGTACCGGTTGTACTTAATGCATTTCCACCTCCTGCTGAAGCATCTCTAAAAGAATGAAATGTGTATGGATATGTAGCGGTTGCTGTTATAGTAACAGATGATATAGAGTTATAACTAACATTCTGTAAGTTATGGTTAGTAAACGCAGCTTGTGTATATCCTGATGTTATTGCAGCGGTTCCGCCTGTTTCTGCAACTACAGCCCCGTATAGAAAGTTATTACTTCTAATTTCAGATACCTGGTATGGTGCTGAATCTACTGGTACAATAGTAGTCATAATGTCTTCTAAGCTTATGTTATCATTACCACTGTATTCAGTCGACCAAACGTCGAAAGTGCCGAAAGATATGTTTGTTGCTCCGTAGCTATATACTGCCATGTTATTATATTTTTTCTATTTTATCTATAGGAAACAATTCCGACAACTTATTTTTTATAATCCCATATGCATGTTCATATAAATTAGTTAGAACCTGGGTGTTAATTACTTCTTTTTTCTCTTTATAAGAACCTGTTTTTACCTCTTTTACTACTAGCTCATCCCTGTATTTTGTTACTTCGTCTCCGTTAGAGTCGAAACTTACATAAGGAATTTGCTCTATAACTTCCTTCTGTTCATAAGTAGGAAATTCTATCTCTTCTATATCAGCTAATGAAGCTTTAAATAGAATTGGTATATTTACTTCAACACCTTCACTATCAGGTGAATCGTAGTATAAAACATCTGCAGGAACTAATCCTTCAGCATTTTTTAATGGCTCATCTAAATACTTTCTATTGAACGCATGAGCTTTATCTATATTTAACCAAGTAGTAGTAGTCAGTACTAACTCACTGGTTACTTTATTGAAGCGGTAATTATCAATTCTAATATACGCTTCTTGTGTTGGACCGGATCCCGTTTCGAGATCTACATTTAATCTAAAACCCATTTTTTATTTATTTTATTTATTCTCTAATGCATCTACTTTAGCAGATAATTCTTTTACTGCTTCAATTAGGACTGCTGTTAATTTAACGTAATCAACTGCTTTAGAGTTATTATGTTCTCTCTCGTGAACTAATTCTGGTAGTACAGCTTCAACTTCTTGTGCAACGACTCCAATATCATGTCCTTCGTATACGTCTTGTTTGTCGTTCCAGTCGAATCTTACACCTCTAATAGCTTTTACTTTGTCTAACGCACCATCTAAAGTAACAATATTATCTTTAAACTGTTTATCAGAAGAATAGTATGCTACTATATCTCCTGTACATCTGATAGTATTAGCGGTTGCTCCTGATGTAGCTCCTACTATTAAACCTTCAAATGCAACATTATCGTTAGTATCAATACCTAAACTATCTCTAGTAGCATTTGTATTAGTAGTATAAGAAGGTAATCCAAATGTTCCATCATGCTTTAAGAAATGTCCTGCCGTACCGGCTGCTGGTACAAAGTTATTATTACCAGTTCCAACTAAAGTTCTTATTTCTGCGGCTGTTTGATCTTCTGTAGCACCTGTTTCAATACCATCTAATTTAGAATGGTCAGCATCTGTAAATACATTCGAATCATCTGCTGCTTCGACTGCTGCTTTAACTTCAGCGTCACTCAACTGTGTATTGGTTGTAGTGTCTGGTGATGAGATAGTTACTAAGTAAGGATCCCCTGTTGTTCCAGCTCCTGTTATATTTGTTCCTGCTGTACCTGTTGTTGATACAAACTTAATGAATTTACCTTGACTGATTGTTACATCGTCGTTATCATCGTCCCTTAAACTCCAGGTAGTAAGTTGGTTTGTATTTGTATCTGTATTTGTAGTATATGATGGAGTTCTATATACACCATCGTGTGCTAAGAAAGTTCCGCTTGCTCCTGCTGCTGGTACAAAATTACTATTACCTGTACCTACTAAAGTTCTAATTTCTGCGGCTGTTTGATCTGCAGTTGCATTAGATTCAATACCGTCTAGTTTAGTCTTGTCTCCATTTGCGAAAGCTCCTTCAGAAGGTTGTACTTGATAAGAACTAAGATCTTGATCTCCTGTAGCACCTGCTTCAATGTTATCTAATTTAGAATGGTCAGCATCTGTAAATACATTTGAATTACTTGCTGCTTCTACTGCTGCTCTTATTTCTGCATTTGATTGGTCTGCGGTTGCATTTGATTCTATACCAGATAGTTTGGAATGATCTGCTGCTGACATAACACCGGAAACAGAATCTGTAGCTACAGGAATGATTGCGTCAGAACCGTCTGAAGATGTGATTGTTCTAGCATCTGTAGTTCCGGTAATACCTAAATTTGTTGTAACGTTCTCTGTTACAGTGACAACACCTGTATTACCGTTAACACTTGTTACAGCATCGGTTGGAGTTGCTAATAACGTATAGTCTGCCATTGATCCAGCAGTACCACCGTTATGCATATATGTTTTATTTTCGTCTGATCTTACTACAACGTCACCTTCTTGTGCAGTCAATGCTAAATGAGCTGTTTGATTTGCTGCAGTTTGAACTGTTGTTAATGCTGTAGCAGCCATATTGCCGACTGGTAAAGTACCTGTTACGTCAGTTGCTAAGTTAATAGCATTTCTAGTAATAGCTTGACCGTTTATAGTAATATAGTCTAATGAACCTCCTAATGTTACATCAGTTGAATTATCAGTTCCTGCTGCATCTACTCCAACGTTACTACGGATAGTTGATTTATCACTATTTGATATACCTGTTGAAGCTACTACTGCTGCAACGATTTCTGCATTAGTTTGATCTGCTGTTGCACTGGCTTCTATACCATCAAGTTTACCGTGATCAGCATTTGTAAATACATTCGAATCATCTGCTGCTTCGACTGCTGCTCTAATTTCAGCATTTGTTTGGTCTCCTGTAGCACTTGATTCAATACCGTCTAGTTTAGTCTTGTCTCCATTAGCAAATGCTCCTTCAGAAGGTTGTAACTGATATGAACTTAAATCTTGATCAGCTGTAGCGCCTGCTTCAATGTTATCTAGTTTACTGTGATCAGCATTTGTAAATACATTCGAATCAGTTGCAGCTTCTACTGCAGCTCTAATTTCTGCATTTGATTGGTCAGCTGTTGCTCCTGTTTCAATCCCATCTAATTTATCAAACATTTCGTCTGACATTATACCCCAGTTATCTGTAGTAGCTAAAGTTAATGCTACATTATCACCGTCTGATGAATTGATTGAAAATCCAGTACCACTAACTGTTTTAGATAAGTTAGTAGATACGTTGTGATTAATATCACTTACTTTAGCGTTATTCACAACATGCTCATCAAATATTGCTTTTGACATTACACCAGATACACTAGTTGTAGCGATTGGTATAATAGCATCAGTACCATCTGAAGAAACTATTGTTCTAGCTCCTGTTGTACCTGTTATGGATAAGTTAGTTGTTACGTTTGTATTTTTAGCAGTATTCGCAGTAATTGCTGATGCTTGATCAGTTGTTATAGTTGTAGTGTT
>Ga0115572_10000934_pt1 | contig 24165 bp, 25 predicted proteins | sample COGITO_mtgs_1206_FD_88681 | JGI IMG/M metagenome (GOLD analysis project Ga0115572, IMG submission 88681) | Pelagic marine microbial communities from North Sea - COGITO_mtgs_120607 | ecosystem: Environmental > Aquatic > Marine > Epipelagic | place: Germany:Helgoland, sampling site Kabeltonne... | reverse complement strand
CACTCCGACGAAGAACACTCCGACGAAGAACACTCCGACCACGATGATCACGGTCACTCGGGAGCAGACCCGCACTTCTTCACTGACCCAATGCGCATGGCAGCCGCAGTCGATGGCATTGTCGATTTCCTCTTTGAGGAAGTTGCCTTCACCGATCCGGCCGCCGTCGAGGCATCCGCAAATGCCTACATTGCCGAACTCACCGCACTCGACGCCGACGTGGTCAGCCTCGTTGAGTCAATCCCAGAGGAGCGGCGCGTTCTCGTCACGAACCACGAGGTCTTCGGCTACTTCGCTGAGCGGTACGGCTTCAAGGTAGTGGGCGCAGTAATTCCGAGTTCAAGCACGACCGACAGTGCCAGCGCCGGCGAGCTAGCCGAGTTGGCCGAAAAGATCGAAGCGGAGGGGGTGCCAGCGATCTTCGCCGACACGTCGTCATCCGATGATCTCATCGACGCACTCGCCGGCGAAGTTGACGACGTCACGGTCGTCGAGCTTTACTCCGAGTCACTCGGAGAGCCAGGCAGCGACGGTGCCACCTACGTGGACATGGTCCTCACAAATGCTCAGCGCATAACATCGGCACTCGCCTGATCCACCAGACGCCTGATCGATCGGCGCGGTACCACGGCGATCGATCAGGCGCAGGAAACGCACGTACCAAGAAGGTCAAGGCGGTGACTGTCGACAGTGAAATCGGTTAGACGACTCACCTGCGCGAACGCTTGGTTCAGGGTCAACTCGGTATCGGGAGCCAATTCGAAGTCGCTCACCGACCCGCACGTGGTGCAGATCAGGTGATGGTGATGATGGTCAGTCAGCGCTTCGGTCAACTCAAAACGAGCATGATCGTCGTGCGTGACAATGCGGGTGACCGCGCCAACCTCTTCAAGAATTGCAAGATTGCGATACACACTTGATTGGGCGAGGCTTGCCTCTAATTGCAGAATGTCGAGGATGGTGACGGGGCCATCGGAACCGTGGAGTGCAGAGACGACCCTCCGGCGGCCTGTCGTGTATCGATGATCGCCCGAGCGGAGCAACGCTGCAACATCATCGTTGAGAAGATCGAGGTTCACCAGACGATATTAGCGGTTCTGGGAATTACTGAGAAAAGCCCCGACCGGCTTAGTGATGATGAGGGTCATCGAGAACCATGGTCTCTCCGACCCGAACGAATTTGCCACCAAAGGCTGTTCGGAGGTGCTCTTCGGTGAACACCTCCTCGGGCGGACCGAAGGCGATGAAAGACGTCGCCAGTAGGAGCACCAGTTCACAACGGCCTGCATCGTCGAAGTTATGTGTTGTAGTGATGACAGTTCGTCCCGCAGCATGTTCATCGTCGAGCACCGAGGTGATGATCGAGCGTGACCGCACATCGAGTCCCGTCAACGGCTCGTCGAGTAACAGGATCTCTGCTCCCTGCGCTAGCCCCTGTGCGACGAACGCTCGTTGGCGCTGGCCGCCAGACAGCTGGTGGATCTGGCGGTTCGCGAGGTCGCTTATTTCGAGTCGTTCCATTGCCGAGTCGACGGCTGCGCGGTCGGTGGCGTTTGGTCGTTTGAGTAGACCGAGGCGGGGAAAGCGGGCCATTGCGACTACGTCGCGAACTGTGAGCGGAACGCTCTGATCAACATCGGTCGACTGAAGAACGATTGCAGCAGACGCCCCTCCAGTCTCGCATGTGCCTGAAGTGGGATCGATCACGTCACCGATTACCTTCAGCAGCGACGACTTCCCAGACCCGTTCGGTCCGATGATCGCGACTGACGCTCCGGCCGGGATCTCCAGGGTCAGATCACCGACTGCGTGGATGGGGCCGTAGTCAACGTGCACATCACTGAGAGTTACGCCCGCCATCACCGATGCAACGGTATCGAGAATGAGTCCGAAAACATTGCGGGACCGTTAGTGTCACGGCGTGCAGTTGGTGTTTGATGCATTCGAGCCGGCGTTCATGCAGCGGGCGCTTCTCGGAGCCATGCTTGCGGTTGTGGCCACATCGCTCGTCGGAACGTGGGTGGTCTTGCGCGGGCTGTCGTTCCTCGGAGATGCGCTGGCACACGGCGTAATCCCTGGCATCGCGCTCGCCGTGCTCTGGGGTTTCAGCCCAATCGTCGGCGCTCTCGCCGCAGCAGCCGTGATGGGTGGGCTCGTCACTGTCGTCACGAATCGGGCAGGAGTCCGCGAGGACACTGGCATTGGACTGCTCTTTGTCGGGATGCTCTCGCTCGGCATCATGATTGTGTCAAAAGCGCGCTCATTCACCACCGAGGTCACTGCGTTGCTCTTCGGCGACATCCTCGGCGTGACGCGCAAAGACATCAACGGCCAGTTTGTGGCGGCAGTGATTGTCGTTGTTGCGACCATCGTGCTCTACCGTCCGTTTCTTGCGCTCACGTTCAATCGAATGAAGGCTCGATCCCTCGGAATGCGCCCTGGTGCAACGCATATCGCTCTCATGGTGCTTCTCGCAATCAGCATTGTCGCCAGCTTCCAAGCGGTCGGGACCCTTCTCGTATTTGGACTCCTCGTTGGTCCACCCGCCACAGCATCGCTGATTACACGACGAGTACCGTTGATGATGGTTGTGTCGATGTTGTTCGGTGCACTTGCGGTCGTGGCTGGACTGGCGGTCAGCTTCCACGCCGGCACAGCTGGTGGCGCGACGATGGCAGGCTTCAGCGTCGCCCAGTTTTTCATCGTCCTCGTCGGCGTCGAGGTGTCACGCGCCATCCGCGAGCGCCGTCACGCTCGGTTCGCGTGAACATGCCGACCCGTCGTTGCGGTCGTCGGCCATCGGGTGGAATCCTCACATATTACGAACGCTGAAGCCCGATGTCGGGCTGATTGTAAGCACCCGACTTCGACCCGGCGCGACGCCCGCTGAGCCCGCTGCGGCTCACGGGCCGAAACCGCCCCCAGTGCCGGCCAACAGAGAACCATCGGCGTTGCCAAGCTCTACTGGACGATTACGGCTTGGGGTGAGCGAGGAGAAAGTCGATGACACCTGAGCTGAAATCTGACGTGAGGCCAGGGATGTGGCTGCCGCCGTCGATGGCCCACAACTCAACTTCCGAACCTTGCTCGCACCCACCGAATGCTTCAACGTCGCTCTCTGCGCCATATACGCCGCCATCGAGATCCAACACGTTGACGCTGATGGTCGGCGTCGTGTCACAACCGTTGTAGGCCACCCAAGACTGCACAGTTTCCGGCGCGCTTGGGTACTCGACAGTGGCGATGGATCCACCGTCGTACTTGATCGTCTTGTCATTTGTTCCATGAACCTGCAACACGCTCACTGGCTCAGACGGGTTGCAGTCGGTGGTGTCGGCGAAGGTAGCGCCGGCGAGGCTTGCAATGCCCGCGATCGTTTCGGCGTGTTCGCAAGCCATGCGGTACGACATAAAACCACCATTTGAATGCCCTACCAGGAAGACCGCCTTCGGGTCGACGTTGAACTCGGCCGAGACCTGATCAATGATCGCCATTAGGTACGCAGCGTCGTCGGGCGAGTCACCTCCAAACGCGCAGCACGCGTCGGTTGCGTTCCAGAACTGTTGGCCACGAGCATCGACGGTGCCGTCGGGGTGAACGTACAGAAAGCCTTGCGACTCTGCGAGCGGCTCCAACTGAAAATAGGCCTCTTGTATGTCGCCGCTGGCGGTGTACCCGTGCAGCAGCATAACGAGTGGCGTAGGGATAGCAGCGTCGTAGCCGGGCGGCACGAACACGTCGTACGGACGATTGGCTGTCGACTCATCACTGATAGCTGACGACTCAGCAATCGTTTCAATCGTGCTGTCTGACCCGCTCGTGGACCGCGCCGGCTCCGTCGTCGCCACCGCATCGGTTGTCAGAGTCGTCGCACGAGTTGTGACTGCGGAGTCGGAATCCGATCCAGTACAAGCCGCAAGCCCCATTGCACCGACTACTCCGATTATGGACGCCTGCATTGTGCGCCACTGTCTTGCTGCAAACATATCGATTCCAATCCGCCTCGAGGGTTCGCCTGATGCCGGCGCCGAACTCTATGCCTAGTTTTAGCGACCGCTGCTGCTCCATCCACTGCACTTCATACCGATGACAGCACCCAAAACCGAGGTGTGGCCGCGGGGCTCACACCATTGCGTCGATTGAGAAACGCGCAGTTCCCACTACCTGCCTGGTCCTGCCCTGCTCTGGCCGACATAAGGATTTCGAGCGAGTCGGTCACGTCGCAACAGTTGCGATGAACGGAGCCGGATTAAGACCTCGTTGCGTAACTCGGGTATCGACCTTCGAGGTGCACCAGCTTTAACACTCGGAGCTGACGAAGCAACCAGGCGGTAATCGATGCTGCGGCCCGCCCCAGGGCCGTCATACACCGGGGTCACAACTCAGGCTCGAAGAGAACTGCCGACGCAGCAGGTCTTGCCAGCGCAGGGAGGGCACAGACATGCGCGCCGTTGGCGCCGCCAACGTTGCGGTCATTGCCTTTCCACTCGGAATGAAGGTGCCATTAGAGATGGCCTTTGAGCAGGATCTCCCGTTTGTTCCAGAACGCCGACGTCCGGAACAGATTGCAGCCCTCTTCGTTTACCATCCGCAAGAAACCGCGTGGCTCCGGCGGGACCACACGGCCGAAGTACTAACTGTCGACGGTTTTGGAATGCTTGTTCACCAAGCGCCGCTCCAGCAGCAGATCTGGCGCAGTGCGAATGCACGAGTCAACACCGCTGCGATGCGTGCCGCAGCGACGTTAATTATTGCGAACCGCGCGTCGGGCTTCTGTTCGGCCAAAGAGTTCGGCTCTGCGGGCCGACGATAAAGAGCAGATCGACCAGAGAGCGCACCTTGGCACGCAGCCCGAGACGCGAACCACCAATATCTTGCCACTCCAACAGCGGGACCTCGACGATCGCTTCCGGCCGCAGAGGATTTCGGCATGAAACCAATCGTCCGAGCAGCTCAACGTCGAACACCCATCGAGATCGAAACGGAGTGGAGATCGCTTCGCGTAAGGCGTCGGTCGTTCGAAAGCACTTCAGACCACATTGCGTGTCGTACACGGAGATTCCGAGCATGATCGATGCAATTGTGGCGAAGATACGGCCCTGGAAGTGGCGAGCTGGAAAGCGATCGATGTTGCAGCCGAGTAGCCGAACGCGTGACCCAAGGGCGGCTGCCAGGTCGTCCGACTGCTCTAGACGGTCAAGGACACGGCGCAACTCTGAGGGTGGGCTGGCTAGGTCGGCGTCCAAGTAGGCGACGATCTGGGCGCCGTTCTCGATTGCCTTGCGCATTCCGAATCGTACCGCTTCACCCTTTCCGCGGTTGGTTCCGAGGCTCATTACCTCGACTCGAGGCTCGGTTCCGAATAGACCGAGGAGGAGCTCGCGCGTTCCATCAGTCGAGCCGTCGTCGACGAAGAGAATCTGCTGTCGCCGGTCGTCCAGCAGCGTGAGCAAACGTGCTGCGTCGAGACGGCGTTCCTCGTTGTAGCACGGAACCACCACAACGATGCCAGGTATCTGCACCGGTCGATGTCGGCCGGGCTTCGTAGTCACAGCTGCCTAGCCAACGCCCAGTACGAGAGTCCCGGTAGGAGGAACCCACGCCGCCGAGCAATGTTGCTGAGCCGGACATCGGCGCGGAGCGTGGCCTCGAACAGCCGCGTCACGCATGCGGGAGCACGCCATTGACCAACACCACTGGGTTGAGGCGGTGTGCGCATCCTCGACAGGACGCGCTCGGTGAAGGCACTCGCTGCTCGGGCAGGCAGTAGAACTCCGAACAGACCGCCTTCCTGGTCGATCGCCAGGCCCGCGTCGCGCAGGAGCCGCCGACACTCATCGGGCGTGTACCGACGGAAGTGGCGGAGTGCCACATCGTGCCTGCTGAACAGTGCAGGGTGGACTGGAACGCTCACCATCACCTTGCCGTTGGGCGACAGACAATGTTTTACGAGGCCGGTCAAAAAGGAACGGTCCTCCTCGACATGCTCGAGGACATCAAGCAACGAGATGAAGTCGAACTGCTGATGCGGACGGTCTGTCGAAAATTTTATCTTGGGATAGGTTGCGCTGAGCGTGGTGATGTCGCTGGCCTCATAGTTGGCGTCCCAGCAGGTCATCGACGATCCGGAGGGAAGGGCGTCTTCGATCGCGGCGCCCAGCCAACTGTCACCAGCACCAACGTCAAGCCAAGCGATGTGCTGAGGTGACTGCACGGTCCCCCGCACGAGGTCAATGAAGAACTCGGACCGAACTGTCTCCCACGGGTGACGCGAACCGTCAAGAGAGGATCTCTTACGCTCGGATAGGTCCACGGGTCTCCCTCAGGCACGTCGGACGGTGTCATTAATAATATCGCTCGTGCCGGGATGTTCGCTCGTCAATCAAAATCGACTCGAATCAGAACTTGCCTCAGTGAGCCCGGGACATTGGTTGCGATGTCGAAGCCGATGATCAAGTTTTGCCTTTCACGGTGCCCCAGCCAGCCGCGCCGGTCGTTCCGCGCCGACCAGGTTGGCTACGGTCAGGTCCGCTCCGGTCAGGTTTGCGCCAGGCAACCACGCGTTATGCAAGTCGCAGTCCGTCAAAATCGCGATCTCCGGCTTCGCGCCGACAACCGCCTCGGAGCGGTCCGTAGCGCGAATAGGAGGCGCTTCATTCAACATGTCGATCCCGACACTCTCATGAGTGCTGTGCGGTTCCTCGTGAACTGAGCCGACATCCGTCAACGCAACACTGGTGCCGCTACACGCCGCACGACATCAAACCTGATTGCGAAGCTCGTCAAACGGCAACAAAAGAGGACCGTCAACGCTCGCATACGGCCAACCCAGCCACCGGCCATGGGACGCCGATCTGCGCCGAGCCGGACCGATGGTGCTCAGTCCGCGAGGAAAGTGATGACCGTGGTCTCTACGTTCACGCCTGCGTTCTGACGATCGGCGGTGAAATCGGGACTACCTAAAAAGCCGTCGAGGGTCGCCTGGTCAGGCATCTGCATCGCGAGCCGCAAACGCTGTGGGTTGTCCCGCTCGACTCCCTGAGCCAACACCGAGCCACCGACCGCTTCGATTTGCGGGACTGCCTCAGCGTTGAACCAACCGCAGAAACGTTCGTAGTTGTCGATGTCTTCCTCGACGAAAAAAATCATGGGACTGCCTCCGATGTCGCTGTGAACAACCCCTGTTTAGCATCCACAGATCCGAGTCAGCCTTATTTGTCGTTTTGATGTGGGCTACTGTCTCTCGGAAACCTATATGTTTGTTGGTCGGGGTGGGGAGATTCGAACTCCCGGCCTCCTGCTCCCAAAGCAGGCGCGCTAACCAAGCTGCGCTACACCCCGTATGTGGGGCGCCAACCTATCGCCGCCATCGTCGACCGGCCCCCACATATGGCGACTCCATCTGGACTGGGTAGCGCCCCGTGTCCTCCGAAGCACCTGAGGACCCAATCGCATTTGGCGTTACATGTCTGACAAAGACACATGGCGAGTTCGAGACGGGGCCCGTGAGTGGCGCGATGTCACCTTCGACATTCCTAGAGGAGAACTTTTGACCCTCCGGGTTGCCGCAATCATCCAGCTTGATGGGCTGCCGTTGCTATCGGCCGCACAAACATCGATATAAATCGACGACGACGAGCGAGTCGTGCGCGATCGCTGCATCTGCCATAAGCCGTGCCATCAACGGTTAAAGAGCAATCGCCCCGCCTAGCTTCGGGGGTGGTGTCCAGGTTCGCTTCCCGACGGTCAATCCTGCGGCCTCGTAGGCGCGAGCGAGTTGCTCGACATGGACTGCGCCCTGCGCTGTCAGTCGGTCCCGATTCGTGATCGCCTGAACGACGTCGAGGTGCGCCCGCCGAAAGACAGCGTCATGACCATGACCAACCCCCGCAAGCGCGTGCGCCAATTCATGTGCACCCGTCGCAATCGTCGCCTGCGGGCCGGCGATCCCAATGTCAATCGTCACTTCGCCGTCACCAGCGCATCGGGTGACCGACGACTTGGCATCGGACCGCATCTCCCGAACCGTAATCTCGTCATGAGGCCACCATCGGGCGCCCACGACAGAACGAACGGCGTCGACAACGACCTCGAAGCCAACGACGGCCTCGAGATCCGTGCCATCGAAAGCTGCAAGTTCGGCCGCATATACCTGCGCCCGCTCGCGATCTGCGCTGGCCGTCATCGGCCCCGGCCGAGCGATTTGTGTCCAGCCAGGCGGGCGCGACCGACGTCGGCATTGTCCGCTGCGGCAACCCCTCGAGCAAAACCGTCGGGCGCTACCGCCGACGGGCGCGGTGCCGAACGCACTCGTCCCCACGACTCTTTCGCGAAGTCATCGATCCGTTCTCGCCGCGCGCGAAGGACAAGTTCGTTAGAAGCCGGGCCTGACCCAACGGCAGCCGCTTCAACGGCCGCCCGCGTCTCGGCAAGCATTTCGCCGATGCGATCTGCGAAACCAAAAAGGAACGCCCGACGCTGCCGTTGCGTAGCTGCGCCGGTCGTGCTGCGGATGTCCGACATCTTCGCAGCCACCTGCTGATGCAGCGACGCATACATAACCTCTACAACCGAGAGATCCTCTCGACGGCCGGCAAGTGTTGCAACCGTTCCGGTGGTCGTGGCCTGGAAAACCATCCGCACGTCGTGACTGTCAGCGATATGGTTCAACAGACTGATCCGACCCCGAACATAGGCACCACGTCCGACCACGATCTCCAGCAGGGAAAGGTCATCAGGCAGCGTCCGAGCGCCCAATCGGTCGGGGTCGATCCGATGCCGAGCAACGAGCTCAGCGGCTTTGCGGGCAAACATTTCGGACTCATGCTGGTTGTCGGTTCGAGCAGCTTTGTCGAGCAGCTTGCGAACCCGCTCGACGAGCGTTGGATCAGATTCTGATAGTTCCGACATGATTGGAAGGGGGAGTGATTTTAGGGCCGAACAGCGACGCCAGGTTACGGTTGAGCCACGAGAAGCAAACTCCATGGCGACACCCTTTGATTCGGCCGCTCGAAATCAGAGCGGGGCCGGCGCGAGTCGACCAAGACACTGCCGACCACCTCGACGATCACCAAGTTCGCTTCCCAAACAGCGGTGTTTCACTGTTTGGTCCTGGGCTACGTCACCACGTTGGCACGATGAGTACCGATACTCTCCGCGAATCGGGAAGACGTCAGAAATCGGTGCGCCCGACATCGAAGAGTTCGCGGCGACTATTTTCGACAGCTCTCGATAACGTCGCGCGCGCACCTTGCGGGTGTAGCTCAATGGTAGAGCCGCAGGTTTCCAACCTGCTGACCGGGGTTCGATTCCCCGTACCCGCTCCACACCTACGCAGGCAGCTCCACGCCTACGCAGGCAAAGTCCAACCGCAACAGATGACTTCGGGAGAGGCCTTCGATGCTGGTGATCGGGCGTGGCATTCGAACACTAGCGATTTCGGGACGCTTCGTTGGTTTACAGCCGACACGCCTAGCTCTGTGATCTACTGCCCACTGCATCGATCAGTCTCCCTACTGCGAAACATTTGCCGTTCGGATTCTGCATCTCATAACTCTTTTGATAAACCCATCGCATGGCCATGCCACAACCGGGGGTCTTTAGCCTCGGCACTCGACAGCATTTCCACCTCGAGTTCAAACGACTCACTGACGAACAGAGTTTGTTCGATGCCATCCGCTGTGTGCGGGATAACGCCGACACCGTCGCCGGCGTAAACGTGGTCGTCGGATTCGGCCCGCAACTTCTGGCCGACCTCTTTCCGAGGGATGTTCCGAAAGGATTCGAGAGCTTTCGCCCGATCGCTGGAACCGACGGCTTCATGATCCCAGGCGGCCAGCATGATCTGTGGATCTGGCTTCACGGCTCTGGGCAAGACGTCGTGCTTGACACCGCCCGGTCAGTCGCACGCGAACTAGACGGCGTCGCCGACCTCGTAACCGAGCAGCAATCGTTCGCATATGGCTCCAGCCAGGATCTCACCGGGTTCGAGGACGGCACCGAGAACCTTTCCCTCGACGACGCGCTCAGCAGCGCCACAGTATCCGGGAGCGGCCCCGCTGCAGGCGGAAGCGTCGTGCTCCTCCAACGCTGGGTCCACGATCTAGCGGCCTTTAACGCGCTCGATGTCGACGAACGCGAACGCGTGATCGGCCGCACCCTGGCCGACAGCACCGAACTCACCGAATCCCAGCAACCGACCAACTCTCATGTGTCGCGAGTAGTGATCGAAGACGAGGAGGGCGACGAACTCGGGATCTTCCGCCGCTCGACAGCATTCGGTGGAGTCCGAGAGCACGGTCTGATGTTCGTCGCCTTCAGCGCCGACATCGCTCGCCTACAACGCATGCTCAAGCGCATGGCCGGGGCCGAAGACGGTGTCCGCAACCGACTCACCAAGTACTCAAGCCCACAAAGCAGTGGCTGGTACTTCACCCCACCCGTGGACCTCATTCGTCGACGTTGACACGTGACGCTTATGCATTTGGTGACCACACAACTGGCGACACCGACACTATTGAATGGTGACCGAGGAACAGCGATTACAGTCCGAGAGCAGGTAGCTCGCTCGGTCACGAATCACCCCGGGCGTGAGCGGTCACGTGCCATCGAGACGGAAGCATCAGATCCGACGGGATGACAAGAGAAGCAGCGGACAGCGTGGCAGCCGAGGCGATTGTCAACGCAACCGACTCTGATTTCACATCAGCATTCACCACCGCTTCATATTGCTCCGCAACCGGTGAAACGTAGCGCAGCAACGATTGTGGCCGCACCCCTCTGCGCCTGCGAATAGATCTCCACAGACGTTACTGTGACCGGAACCGGCGGCCACTACGGCAACCCAGCAGAACACCAGCAGTAACCGGACGCTCGCCTTCCAATTTTGCCGGAACCACAACAAGCCTGTCTAAGACGTCGGACCAAATCTCTTGAAGCCCTCTGCTCTCAATACCTACCCGAACCAGCACTCCAGACGTAAGAATCCTCGCCAGGGCGTATCACATCGTTCCACCCCAACGGGTCTTACTCACGCGGCGGCGAATACCTGACACCCAAGTCGGCCTCGGTTGGCTGTCGTCAACCGGGCTCAAATTACTTCGTAGACGGGTTACAAAACGGCCGCTACGAAAATCGAAATGTGGGTAATGGATTCGTTTGAAGTCACGAAGACTCCTCTCCACCAAACATGTGTGTCTTTTTAAGACACCACAAAGGTGCGCAGCGGGCAACCCCCAACGAATCAGGAACAGGCGGGATCAGCTACCACCACGTTTGATTTCGGCCTGAATTTCTGCCTCGCTGATCGACTTCGAGCTCTTTCCGTAGGCTCTTAAGCCCGAAATAATCAATCCGAAACCCCAGCCGATGGTGATCCAGATTGGCCAGAAGCCGTCGCCGCCGCCGCTCACAGCCCAAAGGGCCCAGAAGAAGGCGTTGAGTATCAGGTAGCTCACGACTTGCGTCTTGAAGGAGCGTTTTGCCTTGATTCTGTGGATTGCTAAATCTCTTTGCGCGTCCGATTCGCTCATAACTAGAAGTTACGCATCTCCAACCTGGCGGTTGCCATCGGAAGATGACCTACAGCCCGCTGGAGTCAGGCCGTGCCGCTTCCAAGTAATCCTTTAAGATTCAGACCGGCCCTTGTGAGACCTCCCGCTGGACGTTCGCCATCGTCTAGTCCGCAGAGATCGGCGGTCGACTCAAGAGTAAAGACGAATGGTGCGCTCAACTGGGCATCGCACCGCTGAGCAGGCAGGCTGTCGGCGTGCAGTATTTCCATCGAAACACGGCGTGGGTATTATTAACGCTCGCCATGGCCACAATGACGGCCTCTTGTGGTTTTGACAGTTCACCAGATTCAGCACCGACGACCCCTGCAACGATGCCGGGAACGCCAGTCGAAGACTTGAGAGCGGAAATGCCGTCGGCCACAGCGAAATCTACGCCGACCACTTCCAACGCTGCACCCGACCCAACATCGAGAGTCGCCGTGGCCGACGACAACGGACCGAGCGACGATGACGACGACGGCTGTAAACGCCTCACCGACTTCGACGGAGATCAGACCGCTCAGTGGATCGTCGTCAACGACGGTGTCATGGGCGGGCGCTCAAACGGGACGATCACCGCGTCCGACTCGGCGATGCAGTTCACCGGCAACGTCGTCACTGCGGGCGGCGGCTTCACCTCGGTTCGGCTTCGCCTTGACGGTAATGAACTCACCGACACCACACGGGTAAAACTTCGTGTCCGATCGGATCAACGTACGTACGGACTCACCCTTGAGGACAGCACCCAAGCCGGCCAACGTGGCGTGTCGTATCGCGCTGACCTCACCATCGACGACGCCGACAGCTGGACGACTTCCGAACTCTCGTTCGCGGAGCTCCGACCGTCGGTGTTTGGCCAAGCCGTCGATGCGCCGCCATTCAACCCTGACGAGGCCAGCGAATTCGGCATCATTATTGCTGACGGACTCGACGGAGACTTCGCTCTCGAAATCGACTGGATCGACGCCTGCCGCTAAGTCGATTCAGTCCGATGCTGAGGTCATCGCCGGTGATCTCGTCGGGGACAAAGGGCGCAAGTACCTCGTCTTGGCCGCACGGGTTCACGGGGTAGGTGGCAACGCTCGAGAGTTGCTCGTACCTCAATTAAGGAATTCAACGGCGATGTCAAAGTCCCTCAGCGCCGGGAGTTAAAGAAAAACAAGCCCTGGGCACATCGCCAGTTCGAAGTCAGCCAGGGCCCATCGCAACGAGTGAGCGGCGCCCTCAAACATGTCGCGGATGAATCTATTAGCGAACGCCTCCCGGCAGGCTGCGATACGTCAGAGATGGCAAAGCCCTAATTGCCGGCGCAAATAGCCGACGGACGCACTGGTCAAAGTCGAGCGCATCAACTCTGACGAGCTTGCGAGCGCGACCTACGGGAAGTGATCACCATCTCTCCACAGCGCAAAAGAATCCTGCGCGCGAGGGCTCGAAGATCATGTCTCACCAATCCGGGTCTACGATCAACAGGGACCGCATGGACCTCAACCTCCCCTCACCTACGCCACCGTGGAGACCGCGCGCGTTGCTGCGCTGGCTCTGGCGCCTGATAAGGGACGTCGTCAACGAATACAGCAACGACCGCGTCAGCGATCTGGCGGCGTCAATCACCTTTTGGACCATTCTTTCGATTCCGGCGGCTGCGCTCTCGGTGGTCAGCACCCTGAGCTCGCTCGAATCATTAGTGGGCCAATCGGTTGCAGATGACCTCCAGCGCGAGGTCGAGTCGTTCGTGAGCACAACATTCGGTGACGATGCCGCTCTCAACGACACGGTTCGCGAACTGTTCGAAACCCCGAGCGGCGGTGTCGCGACCGTGGCCACGCTGGTTGCGCTCTACACCCTTTCTCGCGCTTTCGGTGGGCTTATACGGGCGCTTGATGTCGCCTACGAGGTCAACGACAGTCGACCCTGGTGGTACCTCCGCATCGTCGCGCTCGGGCTTGGCATCGGAACCGTTTCGGTCGTCGCTGCTGGCTCAACGCTGCTTACCGTGCTCCCATCTCTTACGCTGACCGGCGTAGCAAGTTGGTTGGCTCCAGCAGCTGTCATCGGAGGGCTCGTTCTTTGGGCGGCAACGCTGTTCCACCTCGGGCCCAATCACAAGACCCCGTGGCGCTACGACCTCCCTGGGGCATTACTGACTGCGGTGGGGTGGGTCATTGCGACGCAGGGCTTTGCGGTCTACGTCCGTTTCGCCCCGCGCGGCAACAACATCCAAACCAGCGTCGGCGCAGTCCTTCTTGCCCTCACGCTGATGTATTTGCTCAGCCTCGTGCTCCTGCTCGGCGCCGAACTGAACGACATCATCTCCCGGCGAGCCGGTGTCGTGCAGCAACCGCCGCCGGTCGCAAAACGTGCACGCGACGGATTGAACCGACTCCGCCTGCGACCAAACAGGTGATAAACGCGAGTCACCGACAGCCGCTCATGCCGTGATGCCGACTGTTGACGACAGACAAAGCGACACCATGGTCACAACTCTCGCCTCCCTGGCAACGTTGAAGTTCGCCTGATCCGGATTTCAACCCGCCAAGGTGAGCCGGGAACGTCGTCTTCACTCCGACGACACCAAGGCAGCACGTGGGCATGCCTTCACGCTCGCAGCAGAGGCCAAACAACTTGAGGAGCGAGACACCATCCTCTCCATCGAATGACCGGTCACTGCCGATACAAGCAACCAGGAAACAGTCGACCTCGTCTTCAATGTCTTCGCGCCACCGATTCAAGAATGCGTGGGCTCCGTCGAAATAGTTGATCGCAGGATTCCCGGCGACTCGTTGCTCGAAAACCCGAAGTGCAATGTGGTCGCACTCCGCCTCGAGCAGACCAAATGGAAGCCAAGGCCAGATACAGAGTGATGCAAGCCGCGAGGCCACGAAGATCGCCGGGCGCTCCGACAGTCTCAGCTTGCTCTCTGCTGTCCTACTCGTTGCGACGCGTTTCGGCTCGACGCGCGCCCGACAACCAATTGTCATCGTCGGTCGCGGACTGATGACAGTCGGCCTGCCCTTCATGCTCATAACTCCGTCCAGCCTGAAAACATGACGTCGTGGGCCTCCGGGATCGGAGCCCGATCACGTTGACACCACCTGAAAGTTGGATGATGCAGACATGACCGACTTCGCTCCCAACGACATCCTCTTCACCCGCGACGGCACCACTGCGACCATCACGCTCAATCGGCCCGACGCGCTGAACGCAATCACCCCGGCGATGCTGCACCGGCTTGGGGATCTCCTTGACGATCTCGCCCATGACCCCTCCGCACATGTTGTCGTGATCACAGGGTCAGGACGAGCATTTAGCGCAGGCGTCGACCTGAAGGCGCTCGGAGACCGGGAACTCGTCGACGGCAAGGTCGGCGACATCCTCGACCTCCCGGCACGACGCGTCACTGGGCTGCTATCGTCAATGCCGACAATTACCGTCGCAAAGGTCAACGGATTCTGCTTCACCGGAGCGCTGGAGCTTGCGTTGTCCTGCGATGTCATCATCGCCGCGGAGGAGGCGCAGTTCGGCGACACCCACGCCAAGTTCGGCCTCCGCCCGACATGGGGCATGAGTCAACGACTCCCCCGGCTCATCGGTATGACCGCTGCCCGCGAGCTGTCGTTGACCGCTCGGACGTTCGGTGGCGCAGAGGCCCTCGCTCTGGGCATGATCGCCCGTGTTGCACCTCGAGCCGAACTCGACGCCGCCACCGACAAACTCATCGCGTCAATTGCAGCGAACAGTATTGGTTCGCTGCGCGCCTACAAGGACCTGTACGGCCGAGCGTTTGACCTGTCTCTCTCAGAAGCGCTCGACTACGAGTCACGAACCGACTACCCGATCGACGACACCGAAGCGCGCCTCGCCGGCTTCCGGTGACGGTTCAGGAATTGTCGTCGCGTCGACCCGAGTACGGTGAATCGCATGTCGGAGAATGTTCCATCTGAGTACGGCGACTTTCCGCTCCAAGCATTTCTCGGAATGACCTTGACTAATGATGATGCGGGAACTGGAGTCTCCATCGTCGACGCCGGCTTGGACCACATGAACCCCAACGGGGTCGTGCATGGTGCGGTCCTCTTCGCTCTCGTCGACACCGCTATGGGCAAGGCCACGATGAGCGTGATCGACGAACCAGATGCCTACTGCGCAAGCATCGAAGTGTCGATGCGGTTCATTCGACCAGCGGTCGCTGGGCCGCTCACCGCGACCGCGTCGGTACTCAAATGCGGACGCAACGTCGTCCACCTCGAGAGCCGAGTCACCAGCGAGGACAATCGCCTCGTGGCGACGTCGGCTGGGAGTTTCGCCGTTCTACGCCCGCAAGAGCAGCACCAGAGCTCAGCACATGAGTAGCACCGAAAGCGGCGCCAGTCGGGCGAGCTTGACCGACAGGGATCCGAGCAGCTCCTCGGAGAGACCCGCGTCACGCTGCCCGCCTTTATAGTGCCGCCTTCGCAGGACAGCTCCCCACCCTCAACCCAACGCTCTGTACGTCCTGCACTGCCGCTCCGGCAATCTAAGCAGCCAGGCTCAGACGGTGTCGGCCAAGCTCGACCTCAGCGCCGTCGAAAGCATTAACGGCAACATCCTTGTCTGGCGGACCGCGGGCCTACTGATCACCTCACCCTGACGACGGACTTTACGATGCTGGAGCCCTCAGGAGGAAAGCATCGTCATGATTTGCGCGCTGAATCAGGCGGGAGTTATTTGCGCTTCCTTCCAAGCCCCGAAGCCACCAAGAATGTCCGACACGTCGACAAATCCGGCGTGTCGCAGCACACTCGCAGCCACAGACGACCGATAGCCACCGGCGCAGTAGACGACAGTTGGAGCTCCGGGGTCCAGCTCCTCGATGCGGTCCGGAAGCTGACCGACCGGGATCGCGATCGCTTCTGGGATCATGCCAGCCTGCAGTTCGCCAGGGTTGCGGATGTCCACAAGCTGAAGCCCGAAACTGTCACTGCGACGCTCGTCAAATTCTGAAGCAGTTATCCGCGAGGCCTGTCGAACACGGTCGGGATGATCGGCCATCACGGCGAACGGATGCTGGAGAAACCCGACGACCAGGTCGAAGCCAATCCGGCCAAGGCGGTTTTTTGCTTCGAGCTCAAAGCCAGGATCGACGACGAGCACGATCTCGACATCGCTTGGCACGACCGAGCCGGCAAACTCCGCGTACCGGCCGCTGAGCCCAACGTTGACCGAGCCATCGATGTGCCCGTGTGCAAACTCCTCAGGATCACGACCGTCCACGATCATTGCTCCACCAGCCACAAGCTCGTCGAATTCGGCCAGGTCAAGCGCCGCCGGCAGCTGATGCTCATCGAGCAGCTCCCGTTTCTGACGATTCAGGATCGCGTCATACACGAAATATCCGGGAGCTGGCGATTGCCCCTCGGTGACCATTTCGAAGAACGCCTGCTTGTCCTTCGCCAACAGCGCATAGTTCGTGGTCCGCTGCTCACCCATTGTCGACGACGTCTCGGTCGACAGGTTCTTGCCGCATGACGAGCCCGCACCGTGCGCCGGGAACACCAGGGTGGCGTCGGGAAGCGTCAGAAGCTTGTCGTGCAAGCTGTCGTACAGCTTGTCGGCCAACTCCTCACGAGTGAAACCGATGGACGACAGCAGATCCGGACGACCGACATCGCCGATGAACAGCGTGTCACCGGTAAGCACGCCGTACGGCTCGGCGTCGGTCGAGTGCTCCCACACGACGATACTCATGGACTCTGGCGTGTGTCCCGGTGTATGCCGGATCTCAAGAACCACCTCGCCCAATTCGATTCGCTCACCGTCGGCTAGCTTGCGAGACTCGAACTCAGTCTCCGCTACCGACGAGTACCCGATCGTCGCCCCCGTTTCCGCGGCCAATTCAAGATGCCCAGAGAGGAAATCGGCATGGAAGTGGGTCTCAAGCACGATCTCGATGGTCAGCCCTGCAGCCTTGGCATCGTCGACGTATTCAGCAATGTCGCGCTGCGGATCGACCACCACGGCCCGACCGGTCGTCACGTCGCCAATGAGGTACGACGCGTGGGAGAGACAGTCGAGGTAGTACTGAGTGAACTTCATAATAAATCTCCTTATCGATACGGGTGCATACGACCCGCAAGTTTGATGGCGTCGGCGAATCGATCTGCCGCAAGGCACTCCAAGCGACTGGCGCATAACCCGATCATCATCCGCCTCGAAGCTCGGTGAGGACGTCCTCGATGTCGCACCCACGGCCACGGTTGTAGGGAAGCTTCGCCAACATGTTCCCCATCGCGCAGGTGTTGGTGACTGCGGAGAACGTCAGTCCCGCCGCGATGCCACCCGCAATCCACTTTGCCTTGGGGAGCAGCATCGACAGCAGAATCCCGCAAAGCGAGATCGAACCTGCGACCAGACGGACTTGGCGATCCAAAGCCCACGTCTCACTCGTGCCACGCACGACGTCTCCGCCACCCGCAATCCACGCATCAAGGCCGCCGTCCAGCAGATGCAGCCGTTGCTTCCCTGCCCCCGTCAGCGCAGAATACGCTTGGTCTGCTCGTGCCCCCGACTTGCAGACGAGGACAACAGGGTGTTCCACCTCTGCGAGATCGCGAGCATGCTCACCGAGCGTGTCCAGCGGGACGTTGTAGGAACCTTCGATGTGCACACAGTCGAACTCCCCGCCTGTACGCACGTCGAGAACCCTGGGCGTCGGATGTTCGAGAAGCATCTGCTGCAAGTCAATGGTGTCGATGATGTCGGTTCTGGGCAGTTGAACTGCTGTTGGGTTGGTCATGGAAACTCCTGTTGGGATCGAGCGGGCTCAAGCGATGAGCACGGTGGAAATGGCCGTGTATCCAGCGACCACAATGAGCATGGCTGCAAAAGCGCGGGTGAGGCGATCAGCATCGATTCGGCCTGCAATTCGTGAGCCGATGATCACGCCGGCCGAGACGGTGAAGAGGAACGGGACAACCACACCCCAATCGAAGTCGAGTTCGCCTGCCCGCATAGCGAGGGCCGTGCCGGCGTTAATGACAATGACCACCAGCGATGTGCCGATCGCGACCCGCGTCGGGAACTTGAGCAGCAGCGTGAGAGCGGGCACAACAGCGAAGCCGCCACCGACGCCAAACAATCCAGCGAGCAAACCGACTGCTGTGGCGGCCCCGACAAGTTTAGCGATGGCCGGCGCCTTCAACTCGAACCCGACGCGCTGAGTGACACGTTCTTTCATGGCGATTCCGCTCGGGCCGCTGCTGCCACTGCCGCCCCCGTCACCATCGAACTCCGGCGCAAGCTTTCCAGGGTCGTTGCGTCGGTTGACGCTGCGATACATCCGAAGGGCAACCAATACGATGAGTGCAGAGAATGCCAGCAGCAGCACCTGCTCGTCGACCGACTGACTCACGAGCGTGCCAATCCACGAACCAACGACTCCGGCCAATCCAAAGACAACTCCTACGCCGAGACGAACATTGCCCGCTCGGTAGTGGCCGACAACCCCAAACGCAGAAGCAACGCCAACGACGAGCAACGATGCCGTAATCGCATCCTGCGCCTCCATGCCCGCCACGAACACAAGAATCGGCACAGCAAGCGTCGAGCCCCCGCCGCCGAGCCCACCGAGCGACAGCCCAACGAGTAAACCGAGCGTGATGGCAATCAGTTCGATCGTCATACAAGAGCACTATTCCGCGCGACATCGACGAGCGCGAAGAACTGGTTCGGTCCAATCGCACCCGACAACCGACCGGTGACAAACTCGGTGGTCGATTGAGTGTCATCGTCTGTCGAGCATCCGACGGATGCAGCTGAAATGGGCAAGATGACCGGAAGGACGGAAAGGGAACGGGCACAATGTTTCATGAAATGATCCCTTTGACCGTACAATAAGTACGTACATTATGCAAGTCCCGCCGTCCGCCGACTCGCCACAGTGGGCTGCGGGCTGTTCCACCGACACTGAACGCCACCCGACATGTATAAAGGACGAAGCATGGACCCCCGAGACGTAAGCAACTCCTTTGCCCTCGCTCTTCTCCTTGGAGCAGCCGGGGTAATCGGCGCCGCACTGCGTCCATCAACGAGAGCGGAACTGTCCCGCTTTGCACCGATGATCGTGGCCGTAGCGGCGATCGGTGCGACGGCCGGCAGCCTGTACTTCTCCGAGATTGCCGACTACCTCCCCTGCACGTACTGCTGGTATCAACGAATCGCGATGTATCCGCTGGCCCTAATTGTTCCCCTAGCCATCGCACTGCGCGACCGGTCGATCCTGCGCTACTCGCTGGCACTCGGACTCACCGGCTTGGCGTTCTCCCTCTACCACATCCAACTCCAACTGTTTCCCGACCAGGGTTCAAACTCGTGCGAGATCACGAGTCCATGCACAGCAAAATGGGTTGAGGCGTTCGGCTTCATGACCATTCCACAGATGGCCGGCACGACGTTCGCCATCATCGTCGTCGTCAGCATCATCGGCCTGCGCACTCCGCCTCCCGGCGTCGACACCATGGCCGACGACAACCCAAGCGAGCAGACATCCTCGGTATAGGGTCTGGTTGTACGGACCTTTCGTCATCCCGGCGGGGTCCCGACGAGGAGGACCCGTGGAACTCGATCGAGACAGCCCGATGCCGCTGTGGGCACAGCTCGAAGGCGCTCTCAAACACCGCCTCGACAACGGCGAGTTCGACGGTCGCTTCCCCACGGACAACGAGCTCGTTAAGGAGTACGGAGTCAGCCGCCACACCGTCCGCGAGGCGATTCGACATCTCAACCGATCCGGCATCCTCCGGCGCGAACGTGGTCGCGGGACGGTCGTCAACCGCACCGAATTCGAGCAACCACTCGGTGCCCTTTACAGCTTGTTTCAGTCCATCGAGTCGTCGGGCGCAGTCCAGCGCAGCGTCGTCCTCTCGAAACGTGAGGAACTCGACCCGGTGATTTCTGAACGGCTCGAACGGTCACCCGACACTCAGCTGCTGTTCCTCGAACGACTTCGCTTCGCAGACGACGAACCACTCGCCATTGATCGGGCCTGGCTGCCTATGGAGCTTGCGGCCCCCCTACTGTCCAGCGACTTCGCGCACACGGCGCTTTACGCCGAACTCGAAGCAAAATGTGGCGTCCGCCCCGACGCAGGATGGGAACGGATCGCCCCACTCCTGCCCATCCCCGAAGAACGCTCGTTACTTGCGATGCGGCGAGGGGAAGCAGCGCTCTTTCTCGAGCGGCTTGGATCCACCGGCGGATCCCCGATCGAGTGGCGCACCACCACGATCCGTGGCGACCGCTATCGCTACGTATCGCATTTCGAGGCCGGCACGGCGCCGTGGCTCGTTGCCTCCGCTGAAAACTAACCCTGGGTCGCTTCCGCTGCGCTTCATGATATTCAGGCGCGTGCTCTCGCCATCGTCACGAGTCACCAGCTTTTGGCCACATGCAGGGTTTGAACGGTGAGGGCTGCGGTCAACGGAAACAGGGGTCACCAGACGCCGACGAGGCGGGCGGCGAGAAAGAGCGCTGCTCCCACCATGAACACGCGGATGACACTCTCACCACCCGTCACCGCAAGCTTTGCCCCAAACCACCCGCCGACAAGAAACCCCGTAGCCAGAACGAGTGCCGGACCCCAGGCAACATTGCCCTGCACGATGAACACCGGCAGCGCAACGCACGTGACGACCAGATTCACCAGCACCTTGACGCTATTCGCAGTTACCAAGTCAAAACCGGCCCGCGTGAGTGCTGCGAGCATCACGAGGCCGACACCCGCTTGGAAGGCGCCGCCATAGAGCCCGATTCCAAAAAAGACCACCGATGTCACCGCTGTCGACCACGGCTCGACGCCTTCGCCGGGCTTGGGCTTGAAAATCGTCAAGGCGATGACCGGAATGAGCAGCAACCCGAAGATCGTCTCGAACGTCTCATCGGCCAGCCGGCTAATTCCAAGTGAGCCGATAAGTGACCCAAACACCACCGGCGCCAGCACCGGTCCTGCACTCTTTCCACCATCGATGCCCGACCTGCGAAACGAGGCAACCGCTGAGCCACTGGCAGTCAATACCCCGACACGATTCGAGCCGTTCGCCTGGTTGCCGGGCACGCCAGCCAACACCAACAGCGGCACCGTCAACGCGGACCCCCCGCCTGCCATCGTATTGATCACTCCCGCTCCTGCGCCGCCGACGACAAGCAACAACGCCTCCCACCACGCCATTTGTGCGCGGCTATCCGTGCTGGAGCAGGTCGCGCAACCCAGGGTCGCGGAGGACCTCGCGCACGGTGGTCACGATCGTCTGAGTTTGTGCATCAAGTTCAAGGTTCGCCACTGAGCCCACCTCAAACGCACCCAGTGTTGTGCGTTCGAGCGTTTCTGGGATCAAACTCACCGCGATCTCGTTCTCCTCACGGTCAAGGCGTGAAATTGTCAGGCTCACGCCGTCGATCGCGATCCACCCCTTCCACATCAGGTAGGCCATGTACTCGGCGGGAACCAGGAACCACACCGTACGATTTTCCCCAGCGATTTCGATACGCGATACCGTGATCGTTCCAGACACGTGACCCGAGAGGATGTGCCCACCGAGTTCATCACCGAAGCGGAGACTGCGCTCGATGTTCACGCTCGACCCAGATTTGATGTCACGCAGATTCGTCAACTGCACAGTCTCGGCGATCACGTCGAAAGCGACAACGTCGCCATCGATTGCCGCGGCGGTCAGGCACACGCCATTGTTGGCCACACTGGCACCGACTTCCAGATCGTTGGCACGCTCGCCGAGCCGAACCCGCAACCGACGCACGCCATTCCGGTCGTCAATCCCAACAACCTCGCAGAGTCCTTGCACGATGCCAGTGAACACTCTGGAAGGCTAGCGATCGAATCTCGTTCGGGCCAGCCGGCGCCGCAACAACCCTCGACTCGACCACCCCCGACTCCGGCAAGTTTCAGTTTGTACTTGCGCTCGCCGATATTTTCAGAGACCACGACCGTTCACCGACACTCCCAGGAAAGAGGGGGCGTCATTCAACTACAGCGGCATCGGGCTCTTTGGGAGGACCGACGCCGATGAATCGCTAAAGGGAGTACAGCTCAGCCGTCGCCGGGCGACACCCGCGCAGTAGCCACGCAACTCGATCGGATGTGTCGGCAAGCTTAAAGACCCCAGCGGGATTCTCGTCCGGTTGTCCTTCGATCAGGGTGCCAACTCGAACATCTATGAAGCCTGGGTCTGTTGGCGCAGCGCGCTTCGACTCATCAATCTCTCAATCGGAGGCTGACTGCGCCGTCTCGCGAGCCCAGCGATAGTCGGCCTTACCATTCGGTGCCCGGTACACCTCATCGACGAAGACCACCCGGCGCGGCGCCTTATAGTCGGCAATCGTCCGCTTGACCGTCGCGATGACATCGTCTGCTTCGGTTGGGGTCGACACCGAACACACGAGCACGACGGTTTCGCCAAATCGCTCATGTGGAACACCAACCGCATTCGCGTCGATCACCGTCGGGTGCAGCCGAGCGGCGACCTCAACTTCCTCGGGATAGATCTTCTCGCCACCGGAGTTAATGCAAACCGAACCGCGCCCGAGCAAGCTAACCGTGCCATTTTCGGCGATTATCGCAAAATCGCCCGGCACGGTGTATCGCACGCCATCAATGGTTCGAAACGTCTCTGCGGTCTTCGAATCATCCCGCCAGTAACCGCGGGGCATCGGTCCGGCCGCGCCGAGCATCCCGGGCGTCTCACTCCCTCGCGGCAATACGCCGCCCGTCGCCGGATCGATCGTGACAACATTTGGCGGCGCCGTGAAGACCGCCGTTTCAGGTGGCTCCGTGCCTGGCATCGTCATCGACAACGCATATGGGCCACCCTCAGACGCCCCAATCATGTCGATGATGACTGCGTTCGGGAGACGACGTTGAAAGGCCCGCTTCTGATCAGCCGACAGCGTTGCGCCCGTTGAGACAATGCGGCCAACTGTTTCCAATTTGCGGCTGACACCAGCCGCCTCCGATGCGTCAAGTGCTGCGTTAAGCGGGCGAGCAAAGGCGTCGCCGACCAGCGAAAGTTGGGTCACATCGTTCTCCTCGACGAGGTCCCACAATTCGTCAGCGTCGAACGAACGCCCTCCGAGCAACACGACCGTGCCACCCATGACGAACGCACCGATCGCGAGGAAAAGCGCCGTGCCGTGCATGAGCGGCGGGGCACACAACATGACAGGGCTCTTCCCCTCGGCCTGCAGTTGAGCAGCGACCGCGCCGACTTCGGCGGGGGTAGTCGGCACGTCAATACCTGCGGTGACGTACGACGTGTACCCCAATGCGCCGAACAGATCGACGTGACGCCACACGACTCCCTTTGGATTGCCGGTCGTCCCTCCGGTGTACAACATCAGCGTGTCGTCACCGGAACGCTCGATGCGTGCCGCTGGGCTGGCTGTCGCGACGACATCGTGGTACCACTCTGCTCCCGGGACGAGCGGGCTTCCGTCTTCGACCTGGATCAATGTTGTCACGGTTGGCATTAACGCGCGCGCCTCGGTGACGCGTTCACCAAGCGATCCGTGGAACACGATCACCTCGGCTTCTGCATTACTGCAGATGTACGCGATCTCGGGGGCT
>Ga0115572_10000925_pt1 | contig 24272 bp, 21 predicted proteins | sample COGITO_mtgs_1206_FD_88681 | JGI IMG/M metagenome (GOLD analysis project Ga0115572, IMG submission 88681) | Pelagic marine microbial communities from North Sea - COGITO_mtgs_120607 | ecosystem: Environmental > Aquatic > Marine > Epipelagic | place: Germany:Helgoland, sampling site Kabeltonne... | reverse complement strand
TGGTTACTTTGGACTTGCAGGTGCTTTACAGCTCTTGTATATTTGAAGTATGTAATTTAATATCTTACTTAAAAGTTAAATTGGTTAATTTTGAAAAGCACTACTTCGGTAGTGCTTTTTTTTATTTCATCGGAAGGGATTCCCGCTTATTACCTTATTAGTTCTTAGGATACCATACTCCATTGATGCTAATTCGTGATTTGTGTATATCAGTATGATTTTGAATACAAACGCTTACATTATAACATTCGCCTATTTATGTGAAAGCTTGTCCTAGTAGATTTGAAAAAAATCAGTTACTTTTGGATGAAAATTAAATAAAATGATTAAAATTAAATACACTCTTATTTTAGCTTTTGCCTTTGTTTTGCAGACGCAGTCTCAAAACAGTTCTGACTTATTAGCGCACTATCAGTCTTATTACGTTCAAATGAAACAACTTGGAGACACACAAGGAATTATTAATGCGATGAATCATTTGGCTATTCTTGAGCCAAATATTAGACGTCAAGACACCCTAGCGTATATTTATATGAGCGAAGGGAAGCATCGCCAGGCAATCTCACTTTTGGGAGCTGAGGTAAACGAATCTGATACAGATTTGGATTCTGAGGTTAAAGCAATCAGTTTAAAAGCTTTAAATGAACCTAAGCTTGCTCTTGAGCACTACGAAGTACTTTACAAACGCAAGCCCTCCCCTCAATTGGCGTATGAGCTAGCAGATCTTAAGATTTTAACAAATGACCTTACTGGAGCAACTATAAATATTTCATATGGTATTGCATACTCTACACCTGAGATGGTGAAGGCTTACTATGAGTCGCAAACGCCTTATCAAGTCTCTTTAATGGCGGGCTTTGTGTATTTAAAAGCGATTAGCAAGTTTCGAGAAAACCCTGAGACCAATCACGAAGCTTCAATAGCTATTTTGGAAGAAGCGTTGCAAATTTCACCAAACTTTAATTTAGCAACGATAGCTATTAGTGCAATACGTTCTCAAAAAGAAAGTTTAGAGACTAAATAATTAGTTTGCCATAAAAAAAAGCAGCGCTTAAGCGCTGCTTTTTTTGTTTAAATGGTTTCCGTGTTTTTACCAGATTCGAACGCGCTGGTCTTCAGCTAAGTACATTTCGTCTCCCTCTTTAATGTCAAAAGCTTCATAAAAAGCATCTATGTTTTTTAAAGGTTGAGTCGCTCTTTGAATCCCTGGAGAATGTGGATCTGTTTTAATTTGTGTTCTAAGTGCATCTTCACGCGTGAGTGTTCTCCAAACGGTTGCCCATGACATAAAAAATCGTTGTTCTGCTGTAAATCCGTCTATATCTTCGGGTCTTCCATTGCTGTCCATGTATAATTGAAGTCCGTCATAAGCCCCTAAGACTCCGCCTAAATCACCAATATTTTCTCCTAAGGTAAATTTTCCATTAATATACACGCTATCTAAAACCTCAATAGCACTGTACTGTTCTGCCAAGGCATTTCCACGTTTTTCAAATTCAATTAAATCCGCATCTGTCCACCAATTATTCACATTTCCATCGCCATCAAAACGGGCTCCAGAATCGTCAAAGGCATGAGATATTTCGTGGCCAATAACCGCGCCAATTCCACCATAGTTAACAGCTTCATCAGCTGTAAAGTTATAGAAAGGGGGTTGTAGAATTGCTGCTGGAAAAACAATCTCATTGTTCATAGGATTAAAATAGGCGTTGACAGTTTGTGGAGGCATTCCCCATTCGGCTTTATCTACGGGCTGTCCAATTCTGGATATATTCTCTTTGAAACTCCATTTGGCAACTGCCATCATGTTTTCTGCATAACTATTTCCTTCCAATACCTGTAATTCTGAGTAGTCTTCCCACTCGTCTGGGTAGGCTATTTTTACGGTAAACTTATCCAGTTTTTCTACAGCTTTTATTTTAGTTTCGTCACTCATCCAATCCAAGGCCATAATTCTGTTTTGAAAGGCTTTGATCACATTAGCGATCATTTTTTCAGCCTTTTCTTTAGCTTCTGGCGGAAACTTAGCTTCTACGTATAATTTTCCTATAGCTTCTCCCACTGAACCATTTACGGTTCCTAAGGCGCGTTCTTCAGCCGCCCGTTGTGCTTTAGAACCATTAAGTGTTTTATTATAAAATTCCCAGTTTGCGGTTTCAATTTCTGTGGTTAAAAAACCAGCGGCATTGTCAATTGTACTCCAAGTCATAAGGGTTTTGATGTCCTCGATGGAGGTTGTGCTAAGGAAGCTGTTTAAAGCGACCATGTACTTGGGTTGCATCACAATTAAGGACTCTAAAGGGGCCGTAATCCCTAAGTCTGTACTAAACTTATTCCAGTCTATTACTGGAGTCATTTCATTGAGTTCTTTAAGAGTACGAGGGTTGTTAAAGTTGCGAACATCACGTCTCTCAACTTTATCCAATCTTGGCTTGGCTAGTTTCGTTTCTAGTTCAAGAATACGTTTGGCAGCGGTCATTGCGCTTTCATGGTCATAATCAATAAATTGTAACATGCGCGCAATGTGGTCTATGTATTGTCCTCTAATTTCTACAGATTTAGCATCTTCATCTAAATAGTAATCACGTTGAAGTCCTAAACCTCCTGGAAATACCCAAGCGGTATTCATACTACTATCATTTAAATCTGCGGATGCTCCAATGGCTGCAAAAGGGGCCGAAACGCCTATGGTTGTTGCATACACAGTTTGCATGTCTGCAATTGTTTTGATACTATTAATCGCTTCTAAAAGCGGTTTAATAGGGGTGATGCCGGCTTTATTTCGAGCTACAGAATCTAATTCTGACTCAAAAACTAATAAGGCTTTTTTCTGATCGGTTCCTTCAGCATAGGTTCCAAATTCCTTAGAGGTTTTTATAATATCAAGCACATCTTTTCGTGTCGATTTTCTAAGGACTCCAAACCCTCCCCAGCGTGTTTCATCGTCTGGGATGGTATTGGTTTTCATCCAATTTCCATTCACATAGTCATAAAAATTGTCTTTTGGGCTGACCGTAGGGTCCATATTTTCTAGTATGATTCCTGGAATTTTTTTGATCTCAATAGGCGTGTCTTTTGAGTTGTTTTTACATGCATTTAGGCTTAAAATGCTAAATGCACTTAATAGGGTCAATTGTTTTAAGTTCATAAGTTTTGAGTTTAAGAAATGTCTACCAATTTAGCTAAAAATCAGAGCTTACCACAATTTTAAATGTTAAATAAAACAATCTCTACTATATGTTTTTTTAACTCTTATTCGTTAATTATTGGTCAAATATAGTGTTTACAAGCTCGTCTTTTAGTTTAAATAACGAGCAGGTTAATTGGGTTTAGAGATGAGTTGAGATTCTTTTTCAAGGGTTTTAGATATTTGAAAAATTAAATTAGAATAAGCAGCCGTTAATTCTAGTTTAGTTTTTTCAAATCCAGTTGCGTCTTGTTTGATTATTTTGTAATCTACCCTCAACTTATAAACTAATGTTTCTAAAACCTTAAAACGAGCCAAAATACTAGGGGTATTTAGAGCGTCAGGGATATCGGATTGAATATTTAAAAACAAAATCTTTAACGCCTCTTCTGACTCTTCAAGAAGTTGGTGTTTCCCATCAGAAACAGCTGTAATTGATTTTTCAAGTTCGCTTAAAGCGGCCCAGTCTAAAAGCGAAGAAGGAATGCTACTTGTGATGTTAGGTTCGCTTTTTGGAAGCGTATTTTTAATTGTTGTGGGAGTTGTTAGTTCTGGTGCTGGAGTGGAGCTACTTTTGGGGGCCTCCTTGCAACTTTGTAACGCAGTAAATACGAACAAAGAAAAAAGAATAGTATTAAATTTATAAATTATCAAGAATTGGCTATTTTGGTTTAATTATTACGAAACTATGTAATAAAATAGATGTATCTCATAAAAAGATGTTAAATAACTTGATAGGTTGCAGCATGCAGCTGTTTGATTTTTGTAATATCTGATATTTTGATCGCGACTGGAAGTCGATAAAAGCCCGTCCTTAATTGTTTTAGTCCAAGGAGGCGGGTTTTGTTACTGCGTATTTTTGTAGGGACGTAATTGGTAAGTAAGCATTAAACCGCCACGATACAAAACAACTTCTCCACTGCCATTAAAGTCTCTATAATTGTCCTCGTCCACATCGGTGCGTTCCATCCCGTTATACCCCTTGTACCACGACATGGTATAGCCTCCTCCAACAAAAGCTTCTAAGGCCCAGCGGTCATTGAGGCGTTTTTTATAGCCTAGCGAAAGGCCGTGAAAGCCAGAACGTCCTGATTTGAAAGTACCATCCGCCGGATCTGGGTTACTTCCATTGTTGTAATAGTCGTAGATAATAAAATCATACGGTTTTTGTAAGGTAAACATTCCAAACCCAAGGTGTCCCCCTACAAACCAGCCAGAGGTGTCATTGTTTTGGTAGTATCGAAACTCCAAAAATGTTTGCGTTATGAGTAGAGGGTCCCCATCGATGGAGTCCCAAAAAGAGCCCAACACATCTAACTGTAAACTTGTTTTTTTGCCCACTTGAAATTCAATACCTAGATTAGGCACCAGAACGGCTGCCAACGGCAGGTTGACTTTTAACTCTACTTGAGCTGAGGCTGTGTTTAAGCTTGCAAAGAATACACTGAATAAAAGGCTCCAAAAATAAAACGTAAAACTGTAAGACTTCATATGATTGAAATTTAACGTAATAAACAAGAGTTAAAGATAAGGCTTTTTGTCAGTTAACACATTTTTATTTTTTCAATAACCAACTGCTTGACTGAATTTTATCGCCCAAGCCGTCTACCAAAGAGATGCCTAGTGTTTCACAGATAGGTGCTTCCGGGATCGATAGGTTATCTTGATCGCCGCCATTGGCAAAAGCCAAGGCATAGGTTTCGCCGTATGTTTCTGCAATCTTAGCAATCGTAGCGCAAACCGTGCGGTCGGAATCAATTGAAAGCAGGGCGTGGTCAACTGCTTTCAGGTTACTCACAATAAAAAGACGTTCTGCTTCTTCTTGAAACTCCTTAGAGCCCTTCAATGCGCGTTGCTGGTCATTATTCACAATAACAAACAAGGCGTCTGCCAAGGATTTGGCAGCATTTATGTATTCTATATGCCCTTTGTGTAAGGGGTTAAAATACCCGCTAACGATAATAGCTTTCTGTTTAGACATTGGTTGTTTTTTTATAGACCCCTAAAATAAGAAATTTATTTTGTAATCCAGCTCTGCGCCAATGGTTTCGGGGCTAACAGATGTCGTTTTTTTTGTGGTTTTAGTTTGAAAGTCTAATTTAATAAATTCGATTTAAACAGAGACGCCCTCATTTATTAACTTTAGTATATATTAGTGAGCTACTTTTGGATGTTGTCGTCTCGTGTAAAAAGCAGCCATTTAAGTGTAATTAAATTGGTAAGTTTTAAATAAGGTTGTAAATTTGTTATAATCATAACAGCACCTAAACAAGCTTTTTTAAGTGTTTTAATATTACATAAAATAAAATCATGAGACTATTTTTTCTATTGACGTTCTTTTGTTTTTTTGGTTTTTCACAATCTAATAATGCGGAACTTAACCAAGCACTTAATTCCGCTAAAAATCAAAATATTAAGACCAAATCTCAAGTTCAGAATGCCCTTCAGAAAAATGGAATTAGTGAAAGTCAAGCACGTGAGATTGCGCGTCAAAAAGGCATTAGCTATGATGAGTTTTTAAATTCAAATTTCACAGATGGTACTGAAGTTCAGAGTGATAGCTTTAAAGATCCAAATGTGTCGGATTTACAAATCAGCGCTGATTCATTAGCGTATGAGGTATTAACGAACAAAGACGCTCCGGAGCCTGTTTCTGTGACTGCTGATACGTTAAGTACTTACTTTGGTTATGCTATTTTTGAAAATAACCCCTATCTAAACAAGGAGTATTTGTTAGGAAACATCGACGAAGGCTACCTTATCAGTCCTGGTGACGAAATGAGAATTATTACCTATGGCGATAACTCACTAGAACAAAATGTCACTGTTGATAGAAATGGAAACATAAACATCACTGGATATGGTTTGTTTTTTGCTTCTGGAATGACTTTTAAAACCTTAAAATCACGTTTAAAACTATTTTTAGGTAAATACTTATCTGGACTAATGACTACTCCAGCACGTACTTTTATGGATGTGTCTCTAACGCAACTAAGACCAGTTAAAGTAGTTGTTCTTGGCCAAGTGCAATCGCCAGGGCCACATGTTCTCAATACCTCTGGATCTGCCTTGTCTGCTTTGTATGCGGCTGGCGGCGTTAAGTACAGTGGATCTCTTAGAGAGATTAAAATTTACAGAAATAACAAGCTACACAAGACAATTGATTTATACGACTATATCACTAAAGGAGAGCTTAGACAGGACATCAGGCTAACAAACAATGATATTGTTTTTGTTGGAGCTCGAAAAAATACGATTGAACTAAGTGGAGAGTTGTATAATCCAGCTATTTATGAAACCTTGCCTGAAGAAGACTTAAACAGCTTATTGAAAATTGCAGGAGGCCTACCACCAACCACCCAAATCAATAAAATTAACATTAGCCGTATCACGCCCAGCAAAGATCGAACACTTGAAATTATTTCAGATAGAACATTGCTAACGGTAGCTCTTGATGACACTAAAATTAACCTTGTTGATGGTGATACAATTACTTTTTTCAAGATCTTAGATAAAGAAACAGATCAAGTTTCGATTTCGGGTCATGTATATGATCCTGGAGTCTATTCTTTGCAGACTTATTCTGATCTAAAATCATTAATTTTTGACGCTGCTAAAGGCGTTCAGCCTGATGCTTATTTTGATAAAGTAGATGTGATTAGCATTTTTGATGGTATCGAAATTGCTAACAGCTATGTCTTAACTGAAGTCGTTTCTGGAGAAATTGTGATAAAACTTAAAGACGAAGATCGGGTAGTAGTGTACAGTAACGATAAAGTACAAGGCGATAAATCTATTTCAATAGGAGGCTATGGAGTTACCGCCCAAACCATTACATGGAAAGAAAATTTTAGCTTGTATGATTTTATATTTTATGCTAGCGCAGTGGACAGTCCTGACTTTTTGAAAAATTTGTTACGGTCACGAATTGATTTGAAACGCTACAATATAAAGGCAGGCAATTACACCTCATTTAAGTTTGATTATAACGATATTGAATCTCTAAAAGAGGTCTTACTTGCTCCTAAAGATGCTGTAGTGATTTACGCAAGGTCGGTAACAGAAGTAACCAATAAGTTCGTTTCTATTTATGGATTTGTAAATAATAACGATTTTAATTCATTTGAGAAATCTCTATATGGCACACAAAACGACTCCATACCACTTGAGGAAAACATGTATGTAGAAGATGTTATTTTATTGGTTGGAGGGTTTCAGTTTTCAGCAGACCAAACGGTTGCTGTTGTAAACAGGCAAATGATAGATCCGGTCAATGAACGGTTGATAGAAAAGTTTAACGTCCAAATAGATAAAGATTATTTACTAGGCCTTAAAGACACTCCAGATAATGGATTTATATTAAATCATAAGGATTTGATTTCTATCAAAAAACAAAAAGGCTATTCAGAAGCCGAACGAATTTCAGTTACTGGAGAGGTTGTCTATCCACAATCGGTAATTTTAGAGTTCAGGAGCTCAAGTTTTCAGTCTATTATAGAGGCTTGTGAAGGCCTTACTAAATACGCAAATTTAGACGCCTCTTATCTTATAAGAGATGGGGAAGTTGTTGTTATTGATTTATCTAAAGTGAATGCTAATGATGAAATATTTGTGAATGGGGATCAATTGGTCATCGCATCCAATAAAGGGGAAGTTGAAGTCACTGGTGCAGTGCAAAATCAATCTACTTTTATTTGGAATGAAAAATATAGAGCCAAGCAATACATACGAAATTCTGGAGGAAAGACAAAAAAGGCTTCAAAATCTTATATGGTAATGCCCAATGGAAAATCGAAAAAAATTAATTTTTTCCATAATCCAAAAATATATCCAAATTCAAGAATCGTAGTGACCACAAAGGAGGAAAAAGAGAAAACCGAAGGAAAATTTTTAGATAGTTTTACTAAGGTGTTTTCAATTGTAGCATCGACACTCACAACCATATTATTAGCTTCAAGACTATAATTTCATGAAAGACAAACAGACGGATTTACAGGACTATTCGGAAGAAGACTCAATAGATGTCATCGCCCTTTTAAAGACCGTTTGGGACGGAAGAAAGTTAGTGGTTAAGAGTGTAGCCGTATTTTTTATAGTAGGTTGCATTGTAGCACTCTCAAGTCCTGTTATTTATACTTCCGAGACTACATTTGTTCCACAAACATCTGATGACCAAATGTCTTCTGCGCCCAAAGGCTTGGGGTCTTTGGCCGGCCTAGTGGGAATTAACCTGAATTCAGCGGGTTCATCCAATGACTCTTATCTTTCCCCGCTATTATATCCAAAAATTGCAGACTCTGAAGAATTTGCTATCCATTTGCTCAACGAGACGATAATCAACTTGGATGGTTCAACTATTGCCGTTAAGGACTATCTAACGAAGGATGCAAGTGGTTTTAACTTAATTGGTTTCATTAAAAAATATACAATAGGGTTGTTTTCTAGTGACAGTTCGGATGAGGCAGTTGTAAATCCAGCTTTGGAGGCTTACAATTTTATAAGCGCAGAAGATTTTAGTATGATCACAAGTCTACAAACAAAATTCTCTATAGAAATAAACAGTAAAGAAGGTTATATCAAAGTGATTGCAACCGATGAAGATGCTTTTATTAGTACGCAACTGGTTAGCTTAGTTACTAAGAACTTACAGTCAAGAATCATCGCTCTTAGAACCAATAAAATTAAAGAGCGCTTAGACTACTCTAAAGAACAGTACGATAATAAACGCAGAGAGTTTGAGGGTTTACAAAATAGGGTTGCTCAATTTAAAGACTCTAACAAAAATATTTCAACGGCTTTGTTTTTATCCGAACTCGAAAAACTACAGTCGGAGTATTCCTTACAGCAGAATATTTTAATGACCCTGGCCAGTGAATACAACAACAATAAAATCAAGCTAAACAAAGACACACCAATTTTCTCTGTCATTGATGAGGTTTCTGTACCTAATAAGCGTTCCGCACCTAAACGGATTCTGATTGTGATTATTTGGGTGTTTCTAGGGCTTGTATTAGTGGTGGGGTACATATTAGCTAAGACGCCTGTAATGAAGCTGCTGAGGGAGCTTAAAGGCGATGCTTAGGGTTTGGGATATACGTTGTTTTTATAATTCTTCATAGTAACTACAGTCCTAAGTATATGCAGACAGCTATCATTTGTCATTAATTGACCATTGTGTCGATTAGCGAGTCTCAGATTTATTAAAATTTACTCCGAATAACCTTAGAAAAGCACCTACAGGCTTGTATATCGATATTATTCAACAAAAGACGAGGAAATCGGTGACCGTTGGAGTAGTAGATCCTTTAGTTATTGAACTGTTAGAGAATGAGTTTCCAAGAAGAGTTTCTCAAGTAGTTTTTAATAAACAGATTAAAGCACTTTGCAAGATGGTGGGGATTGATGAATTGGTTAGCGGGTTTAAAAACAACCCAAAGACAAGAAGAAAGGAAATTGTAAATGCACCGAAATATGAATTTGTGACCTCGCATATTATGAGGCGTTCTTTTGCGTCTAACTATTATGGAAAAATTGAAACGCCACTACTTATGAACATCACCGGGCATTCTAAGGAAAGTACTTTTCTGACCTATATAGGGACGCATCAAAACAAGGATGCGTTAGCAGATTTATTTATGCAGCAGGCGGGAGTTATTTGGTGATGTTTTTTCTTTAAAAAGTATAATATTAAGTCTGTATTTTTCTTTTTATTCTATTTAATAACCACTTTCTATATTCACTATTAAAAATGGATTTACAAAATTTACCAAACTTCCTGTATAAATTAATCCTAATCAATTTAAAATTTATTGTTGATTTACTTCTGTAAAGAGATTTATTAAATGCTTTCAAGTAGTTTTCTGCTTCTTCTGTTTTATTATATTTTAAAGATTCTAAATCTCCAAAAACAAGCTTACAATTTGCTAAAAAACAATTTAACGGGTAATTTAACTTAGTAAACTTTGAAATAGCCTTTTTAGTATCAACTTTTTTTGATAATAGAAAAACGTCATATGCGTTTCTTAATGAAATTTTTTTAAGATTAAACCCAGAATCGTTGATTTGGCTTGCTATAATAGAAAGTGATAATTGATTTTCAAAGTTCAATACTAAAAAATCATTTATTTGTTGAGCATCTTCACTAATTATTTTATAATTAAATTCATCTCTGTGTTTTTCTATGGTAACTTCTTTATGAATTTCAACTGCTGCTATATTTTCTTGTTTGACTAATCTTGGAAAATGCCTATGATCAGGAGGATTATTTAGAAGATTTTCAGCAGTATAGTAATTATTACTTTTTAAGATTTTAAATGCACTGGAAGAATCTTTTTTGGATAACAAAAAATCAATATCTCCGACCATCCTTTCGGCAATATCATCATATAATCCCTCTAAAAGGTTTCCAGTCCCTTTTAAAAATATTGGAGTAATGTTATTGTTTAATAAAAGTGTATTTAAATCTTGTGCTTGCGAAATTATTTGTTTGTTCCTGTCTCTATTTAAATCGGTTATATGTTTCATATAATTAACCAAATCAGCGGGAAGGTATTTTAAAAAATCAGCTCTTTTAAAATTACAATACAATGCCGGAAACACATAATGGGCTGTACTTACTTTTACAACAGCATCCCAATCCACATCGGTTGTTTTAAGAATAAGCTCTATTTTGTCTCTGTTTTTACCCTCCAATGCAATGGTCAAACATTTTGCAATAAAAAATAGCGTTTCTTTATAATTCAATTGATTTTATTTTCTTTAAAAATTATTTGGTAGGGTCTGGATCATGGTTAAAGTGATCTTGCTTTTTCTCTTTTAATTGCTCTAGAGTGAATTTATCTCGCACAGATTTTGTTTTAGGAAAGATATAATTAGAAAGGGTTACAAAAACTTTTACCCGTTCTGTTTTTGTAAGCTTGTCTTGGTTTACCAGCAAATCATCCAATACTTTTTCATAGAGTATTTCCATCTTTTCTTTGATGGAAGGCCCTTCTTTTTTGGCAGGTCCTCTTTTGGATTTTTTACCGGCTTTTTTGGCTGAATTTTGATCGAATGGCATAGTTTATATTTTATTAAAAACTTCAATGTACAAAAAAGTCAATGATAAATATATTTTGAATATTAGCTTCGAATCTTTTTTTCCACTCCCAAGCAGAATATAAAGCATCATTCAAGGTTAGTTCTGATTTCCATCCAAGAATTGTATTCGTATAAAAATCTCATTTACACTTACGATATCATATTTATGAATTATTCGAAATTGATTTTTTTAAGTTTTCGGGGACTTTGGGTAAATTTTTAAATATTTTGTTAGGTAATTTGCTTTTTGAAAAGAAAATTACCCATGCAGTACAGAAAATCAATTTTATATCTGTCCAAAAACCAAAATTTTCTTTGTACCACAATTCAAGTTCACCTTTATATGGACATATATAATTATCGTAAAAATCTTTCTTATTTAATTTAGTATTTGATATTAGAGCTTCTTCATCTCGAAATATTATAGAGCCAATCCCAGTCAACCCGGGCTTATTTGTATAAATTTTTTCACCAATACCTTCGCTATATGGATTGTAGATTAAAGGCCTTGGCCCGACAATACTCATATCACCCTTAATTATACTTATTAATTGAGCAAGTTCATTGATTTTAGTTTTACGTAAAAACTTACCAAATGGTAAAACCCTATAATCTTCTCTAACAGTTAATAACCCATCACCCATATTCTCACTATTTTTAAGCATCGTTGTAAATTTCCAAATTGAAAATTTTATCAAATCTTTACCAATTCTTTTTTGAAAATAGATTACTTGATGCTCCCCAGTACATAATAAGATTATAGTTATTAGTAATAAAATTGGAGATAAAATAACTAGAACAAAAGACGTTAGAAATATATCAATTAATCGTTTATTTATTTTTCTATACATAATCTTTATGAATTATAGTTTTTAAGTTTATTTATATAATTAATTGTTTGGAACTTCAAATCCTTTTTCAAAAGATTCAACACCTGTTTTATAAAATTCTTCATACCATTTTACAGTTTTCTTAAGGCCCTCCTTCCAATTCACTTTGGGCTTAAAGCCTAGTTGAGTTTCTGCTTTAGTAATATCTGGACATCTTCTAGATACAGATCCAGGATAAGTTGGTGCATTTTCATATTCACCATTATAATTCATTAGTCTTCCTGTCTCTTTTATTAATTCTTCAATTGTAATTTCTTCAGAAGAACCAATATGATATATTTCGCCATTTGATTTTTCGCTTTCCATTGCTAAAATTGTTCCCTCAACTGAATCTGAAATAAAAGAAAAAGATCTAGTTTGGTCATGACCATATATTTTAAAAGGAGATTCATTACTTAAAAATCTTTGAACTAAATGAGGAATAACATGCTTAAAGCCCATTCTAGGACCAAAAGCATTATGATATCTAACTACTGTGCATTCAAAGCCTACTTTTTTAGAATAATTAAGAAACCCTGACTCTCCTAGCATTTTAGTTACAGCATATGTAAATCTAGGGTGAGCAATATCTTCAATACATAATGGTATCTCTTCAGGCGTTGGGACTTTATAACCAAAAGCTTCTATTGTACCAGCATAACATTCACTCGTAGATGTATATAGAATTTTTTTTATCTTAGCTTTTTTCGTCCACTCTAGAGTATTATATGTTAAGGCTGTGTTAATCCTGATAACTTCATGTGGTCTTTCTAAAGTATTATTAACCCCTACCACAGCAGCTAACATATATAACTGATCATATTCATTGTCTAGTAAATCAAATGAACTTGGTATTGTGAAATCTGCTTTTATTACTTTGATATTATATTTCTCAACAAGTAAACTTAAAGATTCATCCATTTTACCTCTTGAAAAATTATCCGCTAGTGATAACTTATATATGTTTTTTTCTGCAAGAGTCTTGAGTAAATTAAACCCTACAAAACCTGCTCCTCCTAGTATTAAAACACTTTTTTTCATTTTATTTTTATTTTTTATTACAGATCTCCTCTTCCAACCACTTTTACAGTGTGGCTTTCTTTTAAAATATTAATCTCATTTTCATTGAGCACTCCAACCGTATCGAAAATAAAATTATTTTTATTTTTTTTAATAGAAATAGATTGAATTAAAGATTCATTATTTATGTACTCGCTATGACTTGTGCAGAATACCAATGTATCTATATCTTCTTTTAATAATTGGTCTAAATCTGAAGAAACTTCTATTCCTTTTTCCTCCCATACTTCAACATACGGGTCATGCAAATAAATTTTAGCACCTTCTGAATTAAGGTAATCATAAAATGGCTCTACTGGTGTATAACGAGTATCGGATATATCACTTCTATACGAAACACCTAAAAGAAGCACATTTTTAGACCTTAAACTTCCTTTGAAAGTTTCTTTAAGATAATTAAACGCAAATAATGGCATTTGATCATTAATTTGCACACTTTTCTCGCTTTGTTTTAAAGGTAACTCCGAATTAAATAAATTTTGTTTAGCCCAAGAAGCAAGCAAAGGGTCTTTAGTTAAACAATACCCTCCTACACCAATACCTGGTAACATCATGTTACTATGAGTTGGTCTCATTCTTATTGCACTAACTACTTCGAATAAGTTAACATCTGCTAATTCAGCAAAGCGAGACCACTCTACCATAAAAGCAATATTCATTGCTCTATATGAATTTTCTAATACTTTTGCCATTTCTGTAGCATTAGTATTTGCAAGTTGAGTTAAGGGATATTTTTCTGTACTAATAATTGTTCTTAGAAATTTTTCGGCTGAAAGAGCACTTTTTTCATCAATCCCAGAATAAACTCTATAAAAATTTTGAATAGAATCAATATAATTTGGACCTGGCATTACTCTTTCATATGAATGACCTAATTTAAATTTATCTATTGCCAAGTTTCTATTCAATAAACATTCTTTTATCAATGGATAAGCTACTTTTTCACAAGTTCCTGGAGGCACGGTCGTCTCGACAAGAATTAACACATCCTCTTTACAATTATTTCCAATAGTTTCAATACCCTTTTCAAATGGTTTAAGATTGACATCATAATTTATTAATGTTTTTGAAAAATCAGAGTTTTTCAAAACATCTAAATTAATATCAACTATAATAACATCAGCAACAGAATAGGCGTAACTATCAAAAGTTGCTAATAGATTACCTTTCGATTGAGTTTTTTGGTAAAACTCTTCAATCTTTGGATCTGAACCAACAACAGGAAAAACACCTTCATTGATAGATGCAATTTTCCAATAATTATTTGGATTTGCTAAATCCACTCCAATTACAGCATACTCTTCAGTAAGGGCATTGGAACAGATTAGTGTCATAACAGCCCCAACAAAACCTAGTCCCTGTACAACGACTACTTTTTTACCTTTGTGGTGTGATAAAAAATCATCTATTTTCTCCTTATCTTCTTTTAATGGAATAATGTATTTTTCACCAGTAGCTGTGTTTATTGAATAATTATCTTTTTTCATTTTTAATTTTAATTAATTCGTTTATATAACAATTATTGACTTTGTGTATGTCAAATTTTTGTTCAGCTAATTCTCGACTCTTTAAACCCATTTCAATTTTATTAGAATAATCTAATTCTATGAATTTTTTAATTGCTTCAGCTAAAGAAACTGAATTCTTTACTTGGCACAAGAAACCATTAATTCCATCTAAAACTACCTCCCTACAACCAGGCACATCAGTAGCTACAAGAGGTTTTCCCATACTCGCAGCCTCAATTAAAGTTTTAGGAGTTCCTTCTCTATAAGATGGAAGCACTACAAGGTCAGAATCGCCTAAAAAACTTCTAATATCATCTTTAAATGGAACAAAATCTATCAACCCCTCGTTTACCCAATTATCAACTTCACTTTTACTTATGGAAGTTCTGTTTTTAACCCCCAACATACCCATCAATATAAAAGTTACATTGGAATACTCTTTTTTGATGATTTTAGCAGACTCAATTAATTCGTATATTCCCTTATCAGCTATAATTCTTCCAATAAATAAAATTTTAATATTCTCTCTCTTCTTATTTTTTATTGATTTAAACTTTACTAGATTAACTCCTGAACCTGATACTAATTTTGTGTTATCTTTTGAAATAATATTAAGGTCTTTAAAAAATTGCTGATCATCTGGATTTTGAAAAAAAACTAAATGTGAGTGTTTAAATGTAAATTTATATAAAAATTTCGCCACTTTGTTGGCAAGCCCTTTTGAAATAAAAGCTGTTCCAAGTCCAGTAATAGTGTTAATAACAGGAATTTCGCCAAGTAATTGACCTGCAAAGGTTCCGTAGATAACAGGTTTAATTGTAAAATTTAGAATAGCAGCTGGTTTTACTCTTTTACATATATTATAAATTTGAAAAATTAAATATGCATCTTTAAAAGGATTAATACCAGAGCTATCAACCTTTATTTCATAAAATTCATCTACAATATCTTTTAATTTTTCAGTGTAATTATCAGTTGATGCTAACACAACTACTTTATATCCATTTTTTTTTATAGAATTAATGAGTTCAGATTTGAATAATAAAACATGATGAGCTGCATTATAAATAATCACTATTGTATTGTTATCCATAATATACTTGTTTTTTAAACATAATTAATTATGCTTTTTTAGTTTATTATAAATTATATTTTTAACAAATTCTTTGTCTTGATTATCTATACCAACAATGTAAATAGTCACCAATAAGCAAATAACTGAGGAGAAACCGACAATTAGGAAGTTATATAAATCGCTAGAGCCGTATCCTTTCATTATTAGGGGTATTATAGGTGCAAATAAACATACTAAAACGATTTTTAAGATTACATTCATAAAATAATCTCTTATCGGTAATTGTAATAATTTATTTACTATTAATAGTCTTGAAGTTAAAACTAAAAGACTTATTATAATTGAAATAATAAAAGGATAATAAGCATCAAAACCAAGTTTCAATAATAAATACGAAAATGGAAGGATTAACAAATGAAAAGAAGTAACAACAATTTGAAGTTTCTTTATTTTTCCTGTAGCATATGCTGCAGTAATTAATGGCCCAGATATTGATTCTATTAGAGAGTTAATTAATATTAACCTACAAAACAACACCGTATTCTGTGGAACTTCTTTTAACCATAAACGCATAACAAAATCAGTTTCAATTAATAATGGTAGTGAAATAAAGAATAATAAAAAAAATGACAACTTTCCTCCTTGTTGTATAATCTTGTTCATGTATGCGATGTTATTTGCTGCATATGATTTTGTTATTTGAGGATTTATAGCAGTTTGGAAATTATTTACAAATCCTCTTACTACACCGTCTACTTGAAAAGCAATACCTCTAGCTGCATTTACTACTACACCAAAAAATATATTAAGAAGTACATTCACTCCTTGTCCTCTTCCTGCATCAGCAACAAAACCTAAAAAACTCCATTTGGCCATGGTGGTCATTTCTTTTAGTAAATTTTTATCAATATTAAATTCGAGTTTACATGATGAGAATTTTACTTTCGCGTAAGTTCTAAACATCAGTCTAGAAATGAATGATATTATAAAAGTTAAAACTGCCCATGTAATTAATTTATCTTCATCTAAAAATTGAAGAAGAAATACAGCGCCTAATTTTAAAAACGAATCGACAACACTAGCTATAGCATAAAAATGCATGTGCTCATATCCAATTATAAAATTATAATAAGGATTACTTGAAATAAATATAATTGAAGAAAAAACTGAGAATTGATAAACCCAATTCGCTGCAATAATTCTATCTGAGGGTATATTCATTTTGTTATTCAGAAACCATAAACCTATGGTTTCAGCAAGTACAAGTACAAGCAGGGCAATAAGAAAATGAATGATTACCGTATGGCTAAATATTTTTTTTAACCGTTCTTTATTGTTTTCTCCAATTGCTATTGTAATATATCTTCCTGTTGCAGCACCCATGGCATTATTGAAAAAAGAAAACATGACAATAATACCACCAACAACACTATATAACCCATAATCTCCAAAACCTAAAGTTTCTAAAACTACCCTAGATGTATAAAGACCCACAACCATTGTCATCATCATCCTGAAATACAACATTGAGGTGTTTTTTAAAATTTTTTTAGAACCTAAATTCAAAATTGTTATTTATGGTTAATTTTTCTATTTCTAATAACTTTAACTGGGTTTCCAATAGCTATTGAATATGGAGGAATATCTTTAGCAACTACTGCCCCAGCTCCTATTACTGATCCTTCACCAATAGTAATACCAGGCAATAATATTGCTCTTCGACCTATCCAAACATCATTACAAATAGTTATTGGTTTAAAATCATCAAACCCTTGTTCTAGAATTGGGATATCTGTTCTAGAAATACTGTGATTTTTACTATACATGATAATTTCTGGAGCTAGAAGAACATTATCGCCAATCTTTGTGTAGGGAGCGACTGATGAATTTTTACCTATTGTTGAATTGTTACCAATAATGATATTTCTATTAAATTTTGCAAAACGCTCAATATTTATATTCTTACCGCAATTTTCAAGTATGTTACTAACTAAAAACCTGCGATAGTATAAACCTAATTTAATATGAATTTTCTTATTACCTATATTTAAATAAAAATAAGAACCAGGAAACAGAGCACCTGTCAAACGGTATGTAATTGAAAAGATTCTTCTAATTAATTGCCTAAACATTGTTATAGTTTTTTAAATTACTGATTAATGAAATAACTTAAGTTCATAAAGTTTATAAAACTGATTGACAACATTAGAGAGTACATATGGACTCTGAAATAATTTGTCTTTGATTTTAGCTTTATCATTAATTTTATTGTTTTTATTTTTATTAATGGTAGCTATCCATGATGGTATATTGTTTAGATCTACCTTATGCATTAAATCTAACTCCATATCTGCTTCTGGCTGAATATTTTCTGAAACTACACATGGTAAACCAGATGCTTGAGCTTCCAACAATACAATGCCAAAACCTTCATACAAAGAGGGTAATATGAAAACATCAAAAATATTCATTAATATTGGGACATCATTTCTTAATCCTAAAACCTTTACATTTTTTAAAATCCCTAAATCATTGATTTTTTTTTCGATCTGAGTTCGGGTGGGGCCGTCTCCAACTAAAATCAAAGAAAAATTAGAATCTTCGATTAATAAATTTGAAAACATGTTAATAATGAAATCATGATTTTTAGCTTTTCCATATCTACCAACATGACCCACAATTTTATGACTTAAAGGAATATTTAATGAATTTCTTAATTGATTTAGTTTGTCGTTTTTAATATTAAAAATGGAATTTAAATCAATAGCATTTGGAATAAAAGTATAATTATTTTTAATATTGTTGGATGTAAATAAGTGTTGAGCAGCTTTTAAACTACAGGAACAATATTTTGTTGCAAATGTATTAAGTGTAAAATACATTACTTTGTTATAAACTTTTTTCACAAGCGAACTAGACTCACTGCCACCAGTATTGTGTGAATGAGCAATTCTTATATTAATTTTAGAAATAAACGCGGCTACTAATGCTATACCTCCATTAAATTTAGTGTGGGAATGGAGTGCTATATATTTTTCTTTTTTTAAAATTCTAATTAGACTGAAAATTAAAATAAAAAATGAAGAATTTCGATAATAAATTTTCCCTCCAAGTCTTTCTATTTCTTCCTCATAAAATTTATTATGTCTGTTTTTATTATATATAATAAAATCAAATTGTAATTTTTCTCTATTAATATTTCTATAAATATTCATTAGAAAAGTTTCAGTGCCTCCTAGGCCCATTCCTCCAACTATATGTAAAACTCTATTCAAAATCTGTAAATTTTAAAGCCAAGTACTGTATTGAAAATCTTTGGCTATTGTAAATTGGTAAAAAAAGAAAAATGAATACATAATGAAACAAACAATAGTAACTAGGCTCTTAATTTTTTTATTGAAAAAGGAATGAATTATCCACGGTAATGCTACATAAACAAAAGGTTCAAAATAAACGCCTAGACGACCAAACATATTTGCAGCACCAAATGATGCAATAATCATAAAAAGAAGAGAAATAATTGAAAAATTAATTGAAATATTTAATAATTGACTATTGTATTTGTTTATTTTTTTTCTATAAATAAATGATAAAATTGGAACTCCAGAAAAAACTGCTACTCTAAGTTTGTTCATACCAACTATATTTTCGAAGTACTCTATATCATATACGTTACCTATTTTGGAATTTAAATTAACGACTATAGGTAAAAATTGATTAAAAAGTACTCCAACAAAAATAGTTGAAAATAAGAAAATATAAATTTTTTTTGACCAAACTTCATTTCTTAAGAAAAAGGCCACTAAGTACAATAATATATATGGATGAATAGTTGAAGCTAAAATTAAAATTAATATGAACTTTATTTGTTTTTTTTCTAAAAGAAATTTAATTGCCCAAAAACCTATTGACATAGCTAATACTTGCTTAATAGCTGCCATTGTGAAGATAAAAAGCCCTGATGCAATAAATAAAAAAATTGTAAAGTAAAAAACCTGAGAATATCTATAGAAAGAATTAACAAATAAATAAGTAACAATAGTTGAAGTAAACAATATAAATACATATTGATTTGTTGAAATAAATTGTTTAATAAAAATTTGACAAATTATAAATCCAGGATTTTGTCCTAAAGACCAATCAATATTTACTATTCTATCAAAAGATTGGGGTATATCATTTGAAAAATTATAAAGGTATGTGGCAGTGTCATTATATTCTGACCTAAACCCTGAAAAACTAGCGAGAATAATAAAAATAAAAAATACTATCACAGCTTCGTAATGAGGCCTTTTTGTGAAAGAATATTTTTCTGAATAAATTATAGAAGTATTGGAAGGTTTAACACCAAAAGCCAAAAAAGTTGTTAAAAAAAAAATAAAACAAAGTAGTATCATTTAAATTTAAAATTTAAGCTCTTTTTACTTGTATGTTTCAAGTAAAAATAAAATGCAATTCCAACAGGAAGTAAAATGATTGTATAAAGTTTCTTCTGTGATTTTTTAATAAATCTTCTATCCTTAGAAAATAAGCTTGTTGCAATGTAATGGATTGTTTGTTTTACAATGTACTTAGGGTTTTTTGAAATTCGAATCATTTCATTTCTATAAAGAGAAAATCCTTTTGCGCAAGTTTTATATTGATTAATCCTACCAAAAGTAGCACTATTATCATTATAATCAACAACACATGTAACCTCATTCATTATTAACATTTTATATTTTAAATCTAACAATCTAAATTTGTAACTAGCTGGAAAATAGTTTTCTCCTTCAATTTCAGGGTAAGGATATTGACTTGTTAAATCACTTCTATAGATAAACTTTTTATCACCTCGCATGTTTAGTTTATCATGCATATCAGTCACTGTTAGTTTTTTTATTTTGTCTGGAAATTCCCCTCCAATAATAGAGCCATTTATTCTACAATTCAAAGAAATAATACCTGCAATATTTTTATCTTTATTTTGGTTCCAAAAATTAATTATTTTGTGGACAGCATTTTTAGCTAACCAATCATCTGAATCTATAATTACATTGATTTCTGTTTTTATCTTTTGATATGCTAAATTCCTTGCACCATGCATCCCTTTATTAGGTTGCCATAAGTACTCGATTTCAATTAGACCTTCTTTTATAAATCCATCTATGATGTCTTTAGTTTTGTCTGTAGAACCGTCATCTATGACCAACCACATAAAATCTTTTGAATTTTGAGTCTTTAATGAATCGTATACTTGATGTATACAATAATCACGATTATAAGTTGTAGTAATTATTCCTAAGGTTTTCATTAGTTAATTTTATAAATTTTGTTAAGAGCTTCAATTCCTTTATTTAAACTTAGGTTTTTTTGATCAAATTTACTTTCAATTAAACTAAATGAAGGTGTTTTAATCTTTAAAGAATAATTAATTCCTTTAACCCAATCATCTTTATCTCCTGTGATACTTAAGTATCTTAATAATCCAATTCCTAAATCTGACTTAGCTGTTATATTATCAGATAAAACACAAGGTGTACCAGCTGCTTGAGCCTCTGAAGCGACACCAGGTAGACCCTCAAATAAAGATGGTAATAAAACTACATCAAAAATATTCATCCATAAATAAACATCACTTCTAATCCCTAAAAAAGTAACATTATTGTTTAAACCTAAATCTTGTACTAATTTTTTCATAGGCTTTTTTAAAGTACCATCTCCAATTAATACGAGGATTGAATTTGGGTTTAATTTATTATAATGGAAAAACAAATCTATCAAAAATTTATGATTTTTCATTTTTTCAAATCGACCTACATGACCAATTACATTATAATCTGATGAAATATTATACTGTTTTTTTAATTTAATAATTTCTTCTTTTGATATGTTTTTGTACTTATCTAAATCAATAGCATTAGGCACTATTTTAACTTTTTTATTTTTTATATACTTTTTGAAAAATAAATAATCAGCAGACTCTTTAGTTATTGCTATCATTTCTGTTGCAAAAACTGAAATTAAAATTTTCCCAATAAATACCGTTATCCTTGATTTGATATTAGTATGTTGAGTTTTAGTATTTCGTGATTGTGAAATTCTTATTTTTACTTTAGATAATTTTGCAGCTAACATAACAAGTCCACAATGATGTAATGTGTGTGCATGAATAATTAATTTTCCATTGTCATTATTAACTTTGAAAATTTTGATTAATTCTTTAAGATGAGATAAAACCCCAATTTCTCTTGGAGAGTTAACCTTGTTAATATTCCCGCCTCTTAATTTTATTTCTTCTTCATAATATTGATTTTCAGAAAGATCTAACGAAACAAAATCAAAGTTTACTTTGTTTTCATCAATTTTTCTATAAATATCCATCATCCTGCTCTCTGCTCCTCCAACATTTAAGGAACCAAAGACATGAATTACATTAATTTTATTTTTCATTTTAATTTAATCTCTTGAATATTTAAAATACTAATTATGGTAAATTTTAATTAGAAAGATTAATCAAAAAGGTATATCTTCTGTCAAACTAAAATAAAATTTTTAAAAGTAAATCTTAGTATGATATTTATAAATTTGCATCAACTAAACTTTTGTCTAAAAAGTTTTTTACATCATAGATTATTGCATTTTCATTTTTTAATAATAATAAATCAAGTTTTTTAAATTTATTATGAGAAACAGTTAAAACAATCGCATCAAACTTTTCATTAGGAATAGTTTTTAAAGACGTTAAGCCATATTCATGTAATACTTCCTTTTCATCTGCCCATGGGTCATGGATTGTAATATTAGTACCATAATCTTTTAATGGTTTTATAAGATCTACCACTTTGGTATTTCTTATGTCTGGACAATTTTCTTTAAAAGTAATACCTAAAATAAGTACCCGAGCGCTATTGACTGGAATATTTTTCTTAATCATACATTTCACAATCTTGGAGGCTACATAATCTCCCATTCCATCATTTAGCCTTCGTCCTGCCAAAATAATTTCAGGATGATACCCATTCTCTTGCGCCTTTTGTGCCAAATAATAGGGATCAACTCCAATACAATGCCCTCCTACCAAACCGGGTTTAAAAGGAAGAAAATTCCATTTTGTGCCAGCGGCTTCCAACACATCATGCGTATTAATGCCCATCAAATTAAATATTTTAGCCAGCTCATTCACAAATGCAATATTTATATCTCTTTGGGAATTTTCAATCACTTTTGCCGCCTCTGCTACCTTGATAGTAGGAGCAAGATGGGTTCCAGCTGTGATCACCGATTTGTATAAGCTATCAACTTTCAAACCTATTTCTGGTGTAGACCCTGAAGTCACTTTTAGAATTTTCTCAACCGTATGCTCTTTATCGCCTGGATTAATTCTCTCAGGAGAATATCCTGCATAAAAATCTTTATTAAATATAAGTCCAGAAACTTTTTCTAATACAGGAATACAATCTTCTTCTGTGCAGCCTGGATACACCGTAGATTCATAAATTACGATATCTCCTTCTTTTAATACCGCGCCAACAGTTTCACTGGCCTTGATAAGCGGCGTTAAAATAGGTCTATTGTTTTTATCTACAGGTGTAGGCACTGTAATAATGTAGTAATTACAATCTTTTATTTTATTTAACTCATTGGTACAAAACAGTCCAATTTCATCTGAGTCTTCACCAATGAGTACAGATTGTAAGGTTTCATTGTCGATCTCTAAGGTTGAATCAACACCAGACATTAATTCAGATATTCTATCGGAATTGATATCAAAACCTACCACTGAATATTTGGTTGCAAAGAGTCTTGCCAGTGGCAAGCCAACATATCCTAAGCCAATGATTGCTATTTTATCTTTTTTCATATTTTTTTTATAAATTTTTCCAATACCATTTCACAGCTTCTTTAAGACCTTGCTGCAATGAAAACTCTGGATTATAATTTAATAATTCTTTTGCTTTATCAACACTTGCATGAGAATGAGGAATATCTCCTGCTCTATTTGGTCCGTATATAACATCTACATTTAAAATTTTAGAATCAAACTCAGATAAATACTCCTTAAGGTACCCCATCAAATCATTTAGCGTATTACGATCACCGTAAGCTACATTATAGACAGTATTAATCGCTTTTCCATTAGTTGTCACTAGACTTAATAGATTCGCTTCTATCACATTATCAATATAAGTAAAGTCTCTTGAGTAGTTTCCATCTCCATTAATAACTGGTGATTCTCCTTTCATTAGTTGACTAACGAATTTTGGAATAACTGCTGCATAAGCACCATTGGGGTCTTGCTTTCTTCCAAATACATTAAAATATCGAAGACCAATCGTTTCCAGTCCATAAGATTTTGAAAAAATATCAGCATACAACTCATTTACATATTTTGTAATGGCATAGGGTGATAATGGTTTTCCGATAATGTCCTCAACTTTTGGCATTGATTCTGAATCCCCATAAGTTGATGAACTCGCTGCAAACACAAATCT
>Ga0115572_10000923_pt1 | contig 24276 bp, 24 predicted proteins | sample COGITO_mtgs_1206_FD_88681 | JGI IMG/M metagenome (GOLD analysis project Ga0115572, IMG submission 88681) | Pelagic marine microbial communities from North Sea - COGITO_mtgs_120607 | ecosystem: Environmental > Aquatic > Marine > Epipelagic | place: Germany:Helgoland, sampling site Kabeltonne... | reverse complement strand
GGAAAAGTTACTTTAGTTCCATCTACGAGAGTGAATGAAATTCCTAAGACATACTCTGCGGATATTTTTATCTCTAGCTGGGCCTTAAGTGAGTCCTCAACAGAAGCGCAAAAGGTGGTCTCGGATCTTAAGTTTTTTGGAGCCCAAAAAGGATTGCTAATTCATCAGCATTCCAGCGTTGACCATCCTCATGCCGATACAGCAGCAGAATTATTTATAAATAACTTCGTTATGACCAAAACGTCATCATTTCCATATTGGGATGACCAGACTGTTATTTTAGGCGATAACGATCCATCTAAAGCCCTCGGGGCTTGAACTTATGCTTGGTTCGTTATCGATAGTAATACCCACGTATCATAGAAACGATAACCTATCTATATTGGTTTCATTTTTAATGAACGAACTTGACAGCCAATCATCATTTAGGACTATTGAATTAATTGTTTTAGATAACGGCTCACCTGAAAAATTCGACGCACCAAGACCTATATCGAAAGGCTCGACTTATAGGTACATTAGTACTGAGATGACCTTAAGTGCTGATATTAACATATTGAAGAGCTACGAAGCTGCAACCTCGGATTGGGTATATGTGATCGGTGATTCAAAAATCCCAGTGCAAGGTTTTATAGAAAAAATATCCTCAGATATAAATCAATACAAAGCCAAAATTTTTATTTATCAGGATCAATCAACTAATTTCCTCGATGTTGCGATCGATTCTTGTGTCGGCCTTAAGAATAAGGATCTTAAGTTTGGGGATATAATTCTGGTGGGGAACTCAGTTATTTCTCACGAAATCATAGAACAGCATTTGGAAATTAGCAGTCAATTCGTATACTCCAGAAGTGTAACAGCCGCTTTGATCTTTTTGGCTCTAGAGAACAAAAAATTAGTATTATTTAGAAATTCTAGATTACTGTCTAAATTCCTAGATAAGCCTGCTACATATAGACCAGGGTTAGCGATACTTGATTGTTGGGCGAGATTTAATGCGTTATCGACACTGCCAGTCAGCGAAAAGTTCACAAGAATTATTAATAGGTTAGTCCTTGATAATGAAACAATGCACTCTAGATTTATATTTATGAAGTTCTGTCTCATTAAAATAGTTCGAGAAAAAACGGATATACGGAGAGAACTACGGACTATAATTAAATACAGATATACCCGTTCTTTTTGCTTTAGCGAGTATGTTTTGGTTCGGTTTTTATTAATTTTTAGTCAATTTCATTATCTTATCTATCGTAAATTGTTGAATTTATGAATTCTTTGATTAAACGCTATTACAGTGAAAGAGTTCTCTGGTCCTTTTTGATGTTCTTGATGAGAATTATTAGAGGGCCACTTACAATTTATTTCGTTGTATCAAATTTAACGCTCAATGATCAAGGTGTCTACTATTCATTTATGAGTTTAGGTGCGATGGCGGTCTTGGCCGAGTTGGGGTTCACACGGTTGGTATCAGTATACTTATCCCATGAATATTCACGGCTAAGGTTCAAAAGTAAATTTTTAGTTGGCTCTCTAATTGATAGAATCAAGCTGTTTTCGTTAATAACATTCACTCTAATCTGCATGACATTGATAATGATATTGGCGACGGTTATTCTGATCCCGACTGGTGAGTATCTGTTTAGAGATCAGTCAGATGATGTACGTTTGGCTTGGTATTGGTTTGCTGGTTGCTCAGCGCTACAACTTTTGAGTACATTTTTTCAAGCAATCTCAATTGGCTTTGATCACATTAAAATATCAAGCAAGAATGCGATTTATTCAGGCATTATCGGGACCTTGAGTCTCTGGCTTGGCCTCAACTACGGGCTAGGGATATATGCTCTAGCCATCAGCTTTAGCATATCTTTTCTGACGTCCTTTTATCTTTTTTATAGAAATTATAGATGTTTGATTACTCAGTGGGGACGCTACAAGTTTACTTTAGACAAAGCATATATGGGTAAGTTTTTAAGGGTACAATTGAAATACGCGGTTGGCTTTGCTGCTGGATGGGTTGCATTTCAGTTATATACTCCGGCGCTCTTCGAATATTTTGGAGCAGCTTTTGCCGGTAAATTCGGTTTGACTGTTAGTGTACTTTACTTGTTGGTTCCATTTGGTTCGATATTTTTCAATTCATTCTCGGCCAAAATAACAATTCTTATAGCTAATCAGTCATTTCAAGAAGCAAGATCGATTACGAAAAAAATGGCGGTGTTAGGACTACTTGCTTTTTTAGCAGCTTCAATATTTGTTCTTATACTTGTGAGCGTCTTGCTTGACTATCCGGAGTACTCAGACAGAATTTTATCTATAGATGTCATTGTGGTTTTTATCCTATCAGAAGTGGCCACTTATACCTATGGTATTTTAGGGGTTTATACAAGGCTCCATAAAATAGATGTTTTTTACAAACTGTCTCTTATTCAGGCTCCAATGATTATTGCGATGGTTATCGTAGTGCTGCCTCAGTTATCTATATTCTCGTTTTTTGCATTGATTGCATCTTTGCAGTGGTTTTTGTTTTTGCCCATAGCGTTTTACTTATTTCTTCCTTATTGGCGATTAAATTAGTAAGTTGATCCAAAATTTTGTGAGCCATAATCCTATATTTTGATCAAATTTTATGCCTCTGAAATTTTTGGATTAGACTATTATTTAGCAATTTGGGATCTCAAATAATGTAGGCTTAACATTATATTTAAGTTCACTTCGCTCGGTCTTTAGTTATGATTAAAATGTTTGTTAGAAAATATCGACAGATTTAGTATTAAAAAAAGCTTAACTTCGGCTTAAAGAAAAGAAATCTGGTAATGATATTTTTCATAAAATGTCGGAATTCAATTCAACCAGACGTCCAATACGGCACTAGGGTACTATGATTTCAAAAGATAAGCACGACCCTCTATTTTCAATAATTGTTTCTGTATATAACAAAAGGAATTATCTTCCCAGGTTAATTGAATGTATCAGTAAGCAAACATTTGCTGACTTTGAACTAATTCTTGTCGATGCCAGCTCAACCGATGGTTCCTTCGAATATTTAGGCAGTATCTCGGATGATAGAATAGTACTTGTGAAGCAACCTAATCTTGGGGTGTCAGTCGCAAAGAACTTCGGCGTTAGTATTGCTAAGTCCAATTATCTTGCATTTATTGATGCAGACGATTATTGGGAGCATGGTTATTTGGAAGAAATTAATAGGTTAATTTCTGAGTTTCCTTCACATGGCGCTTTTATCTCGGGATATAGAAGGGTTTTTAAAGAAGGGTATGATAATGTTCAATATGATAAAGCCAAAGAATGCGGAGTCGTAGAGAGATACTTTTTTAGGCGACTTCAGGGTTGGGGTGTCCATACATCTTCTGTAGTAATTGATCGTGAAATATTCTATAAGGCCGGAGGCTTTCCCTTTCTACTTGGGTCAAGGACAAAACTCAAGAGTTGGTTAGTTGATTGCAGAGGAACCATTTTAGCCGAAATAGATCTATTTTGTCTTGAGTCCGGTTCAGCGGAAGTCAATCAGAATTATTTATTAATACCTAAGTCATTAGAGGGGATCGACGACTTATTAATAGCGCTGCCAGATATACCTGCAGAGGATCAGTTCTTACACGATACTGTGGCCATTTCTACTAACTATGTGTTCTCTAGTAAAGTTCTCTCGAACTGGGACGGAAATGTAGAAAATCAGATGACAACAATTAGACATAAGCCTCTAGTCCACCCCCATCTATTTTCTATGTGCAGATCGATTGGATTATCTAATATAAAAGTTAAGACAAAAGATTTAAAAAGTTATATACGATATTTGTTGCTTGATTTTTCACGAATGTCTAAAAATCTTGAAAAGGACAAATTAAAAAAATATATAAGCTTGCATCGACTTGAGCTTTATGGCGTCAACAGCCGATTCCAATTAAATAGTGCAGTATTTTTGGCGAGGATTAGTCTTAGGTTTAACGTGATAGTTAGTAACATGTTATTTACAGGTTGGTTAAAACGAAAAAAGAAATAAGCAAAAGCTGGGGTTTAGATTCAGATAATAATGTTACCCAATATTACTGTATTTTCGATTAGAATTTTACAAAACCACAATGGATGATAAAAATGAGAAGATATTTAGTTACCGGCGGTGCAGGATTTATTGGGAGTCACATTACCGAAAAGTTATTGAGTATGGGGCACTATGTCACCGTGTTTGATAATTTTTCTACAGGGAACCAAAGGTTTCTATCGTCATCAAAGTCACATGAGAAGTTTACTTTAATTAATGGAGATCTGTTGGATTCTGATTTGTTAGAGAAAACTCTTGAGGGTATCGATGTTGTTTATCACATGGCTGCAAATGCTGACATACGACTCGGTTTTAAGAATCCACGCGCTGACATTGAGCAAAATACCTTCGCAACCTTTAATGTACTTGAGGCAATGAGGAAGAATGAGGTCAAACGTATTATATTTGCCTCATCTGCCGCAGCACTCGGTGAGCCTGATGCTTTTCCCACACCAGAGACATGTAAGATACCAACTCAAACTTCTCTTTACGGTGCTTCAAAAATGGCATGTGAAGGAATGATTTCATCGTATTGTGAAGGATATGGGTTTGAAGGGTATGCTTTTAGATTTGTTTCTCTTCTTGGGCCGCGCTATCCACATGGACATGTTTATGATTTTGTAAAGCAGTTAATGTCTAATCCTAATAAATTAAAAGTACTTGGAGATGGTACCCAGAGAAAAAGCTATATGCATATCGATGATTGCTTAAATGCAATCTTTCTCGTTGCAGAGGAAAATCGAACGGCAAGCAATACAAAACATAATTATCAAGTTTATCACTTGGGAAATCCTGACTATATTCAAGTATCAGAGTCAGCAAAAATAATTATTGATCAAATGGGGTTGGTTGCCAACATAGAATTTACTGGAGGTAGGCAAGGCTGGATTGGCGATAATCCTTTTGTATTTTTGGATGTTTCCAAAATTCAATCAGAAGGGTGGGTTCCAAAAAATAATATTGAAAACTCTGTGCGTGAGACAGTTGATTGGCTTGTCAAAAATCCTTGGATAATGCAGAGGCGCAAATAATGTTATTACTTAGAGATTGTTATGGGCATGATGTGTTGGGGCTGTTATCTCGTTTATACATCTCACAAAAGAATATGGGTGTTAGTCTGCGTTTGTTTCATAAAAGGTTAGGGGATGGATAATAATATACGTCAAGCAGTTATTCTTGCAGGTGGCAAAGGCACGCGGCTCAAAGGTATCTCTGGCGATTTACCGAAGCCTATGGTGCCTATTCTTGCGAAGCCGTTGTTACAACACTTAATTGAACAGTGTGTTAAGCATGGCATCACTGATATTAAATTATTAGTGTCTTATAAGAAGGACATTATTCAGGATTACTTTGGCGATGGTGGTGAGTTTGGCGCATCTATTGAATACATTATAGAAGATGTTCCGAGAGGCACTGCTGGTGCTTTGATGGATGCTTTGCCTAAGTTGAATGAGCAATTTTTAGTACTCTATGGCGATACTTTTTTTGATATTGATTTAGGAGCTTTTTGGGTATTTCATCAAGATAAATTAAGTGATGCCTCTATATTTTTGCATCCTAATGATCATCCGCATGATTCAGATTTGGTGGAAGTGGATTTAAGTTCCCAGGTACAAAAAATACACCCGTATCCACATGACGCGCAATTTCGTCAAAATTTAGTAAATGCTGCTGTCTATATATTTAATAAAAAGGCGATTAAAGATATTAACTTTATTTCAGGTAGGCCTGATATCGCGAAAGACTTATTTCCTTTGATGATTGAATTTAATAAGAAACTATATGGATATATATCTACAGAATACATCAAAGATATGGGTACTCCTCAACGGTTAGCTAAAGTCAAAAGGGATATCAATTCTGGTAAGGTTGCGTTGTTAAGAAAGAAAACACCCAAAGCTGCCATATTTTTGGACAGAGACGGCACGATTAATAAAGAAGTAGAACATTTATTTGATATCGAGGATTTTCAACTTATTAATGGTGTAAGTGAGGCAATTTGTCGAATCAACGCTGCTGGTATTTTAGCTGTTGTTATAACGAATCAGCCAGTGATCGCGAGAGGCCAATTACAGGAGATTGGATTGCAATTAATTCATAATAAAATGGAGACATTACTCGGCAAGGAAGGTGCGTATATAGATAGATTGTATTATTGCCCTCATCATACAGATAGTGGTTTTGAAGGAGAGGTGAAAGCACTCAAGTTTAACTGTGATTGCAGAAAGCCAAAAATTGGTATGGTCATGCAGGCAAAAAAGGATCTGAATGTTAATTTAGAAAAATCTTGGGTCATAGGTGATAGCACTAGAGATATACTGATGGCAAAAAATGCAGGAATGAGAAGTGTCTTAGTTCAGACAGGACATGCAGGCAAGGATGAGAGTTATAAGGTGAAACCAGACTTTATTACAGAAGACTTAGCTGGTGCGGTGAACTTGATAATGCAGGAAATAAAATATGATTGTTAGTAAAACCCCAATGAGGATGAGCTTTGCTGGTGGCGGTAGTGATATTTCCTCTTACTATCGACTAGAAGGGGGCGCTGTACTGTCAACTTCAATAGATAAATATATGTATATTAGTGTGAATAAAAAATTTGATGGTGACATTCGTTTAAGTTATTCAACAACAGAAGATGTTGAAAATGTCAGCCAACTAAAACACCCTATTGTTCGAAATACTTTGAACTTTTTAAATATTGATGGGGGGATTGAAATTGCTTCGATGGCTGATATCCCGTCGAAAGGATCTGGTCTAGGCTCTTCAAGTTCATACACGGTTGGCTTATTACATGCATTGCACGCATATCAAGGTAAATATATTTCTAAGTCTGAATTAGGAGCTTTGGCTAGTTACATAGAGATAGAGTTATGCGGGGATCCTATTGGCAAGCAAGATCAATATGCAGCTGCATTTGGAGGTTTTAATCTAATAAAATTTAACCCAGATGATTCAGTGTCTGTTGAGCCGGTCATCTGTAAATTAGAGACTATAAATAAAATTGAAGCATCAATTATTGTTTTTTATACTGGGCAAACACGTAGTGCATCTGCATTATTGAAGGAGCAGTCGAGCAATATGGCTGATGTAAAAAAACGAACCCTTATGAAAGAAATGGTAATATCGGCATATGATCTTAAACAGATCTTGGAATCAGGGGATATTGATTCTTTTGGGCCGTTACTAGATAAAAATTGGAGACTGAAAACGCAAATGGCATTGGGGATATCTAACCCTCAAATTGACCTTTGGTATAGATCTGGCATGAAAGCTGGAGCGGAAGGAGGGAAAATACTTGGTGCAGGGAATGGAGGGTTTTTAATGTTTTTTGCTCCAAAAGAAAAGCATGCTAGCATTAGGACAGCCCTACGGAATTTAAAAGAGGTGCCCATCTCTTTTGACAAAATGGGCACTCAAATTGTTCACTACCAACCAACTACTAGGAAATAATAATGGACTACTCTATCGAAAGTTATATTAATCAGCATAATAAGGTTCTTAATAGTCTCGTTGTCTCGGAGATAGAAGTCGCTATTAATATGATCAAAAAAGCGATCAAAAATGGGAAAAGAGTTGCAGTGTGCGGCAATGGTGGTAGTGCTACCGCAGCATCACACTATATTACTGATTGGAATAAAATGGTCTATTCTCATACAAATACGAAATTTAATGGGATTTGCTTATCTGACAACATAGGTTTAATTACCGCATATGCCAATGATTTATCGTATGAGGATGTGTTTTCTGAGCAAGTAAAAAATTTATTGGAACCAGATGATTTGCTAATTACATTAAGTGGGAGTGGTAATTCAGAAAATGTTATAAGAGCAACAGAAGTTGCCAAGAGTATAGGGGTGTCCACATTGGCTGTTGTTGGCTATGATGGTGGAAAATTGAAAAAGGTGTCGGATAAATCTTTATGGATTAGATCTTTTGACATGCAGATTTGTGAGGATCTTCAAACAGTTTTTGGACATATGGTTATGAAAGATTTATGTAAGTGTGGAATATCCGCTTAACTAAGATTAGCGTGACATATTTTGCTGGTGGAGGTATGTTCAGATACCTGCAATCTCAATTTTCTCCTTTTTGACACGTTCAGATGAAGCGCAAATGAGATTCTTTGTGAACTGCAGTCTTCGTTGGTTAACTCTGAAGGTCCCCTCCGCTTTGGTCCTAAGCTTGTTTAGGCAATAATAATTTCTCTCATTTCTGAAATGAATATCCATCCATTTTTTAAGTATGTATGGTCAGATTTTTAGTTGTCTAAAACGGGTTATATTGTGGTTCTGGTTTAGGCTAGAATCGAAATTTTTTGTGAAAGAATTTACAGCATAAGTTTACTTGATTGCCCTTTGATATACGGATTATTTGGATATCAAAGGCTTTTTAAATACACCTTAAAAAAGAATTAGTATGAAAATAAAAAAACATTTAATTAAGCTTGACTGGATAGCCAAGGCGCAGTTTGGTATCGACTTAAGACTGTTTGTAACTGCTTTTTTTCGTATCCCTAGGTTCATTGCTGACCTGGTGGTGTTTAAACGCAACTACAAAGGTGAATTAAAGTTAGTGCCGAGTCTCCATGATAGGTACTCGTCAAATGGTGATTATGAGCATGAATATTTTTGGCAGGATTTGCATGTTGCTCAGGATATCTATAAAAAAAATCCAGAAGTTCACGTTGATATAGGTTCGAGAATAGATGGATTTATATCAAATCTCGCAACTTGCAGAAAAGTTACTGTTTTGGATATCAGAGAACAGACAACACAAATCCCGAACGTGGATTTCAAACAAGCAGATCTTATGGATGCTTTATCTACAGCTGAATACAGAAATCAGTTTATGAGTATCTCTTGCTTACATACTATAGAGCATTTTGGTTTAGGGAGGTACGGTGATCCCATTATGGTAGACGGCTTTGATATTGGTCTGATCAATATTTGCTCTATGCTAAAAAGTGGAGGTGTTTTATATCTTTCAACTCCGATCAGCAGCAGTAGTTACGTAGAATTCAACTCCAATAGGGTCACAGACTACAAGAAAATTTTAGATTCAGCGAAGAATCTTAAATTAACTCTTCTTGAGTTTAAAACTATCACTTGTTCGGGAGTTTCTGATTCACATGTTTCAGATCCAGAGATTCTGATGAGTAATGTCGGTGACTATGTACTGGGTCTATTCGTATTTAGGAGCGATTAGGTTGACTATACGGTCCAGTTTTTTAGTTCTTAATCTGATCTTGTTAATTGGACTACTTTTCCCAGGTGTTTCTGTTGGGATATATGTTTGCACTTTGATGCCGGTGGCAGTGTTGATTAAAAAAGATAATGCTCTTCTGAGATCAAATATTGTGTTGATATTCATCGTAATATTTCTAATGAATATCTTCGCTCAAACATTACTCGGTTTCCCCCCGAATTTCAAACTCGCATTAAATTTTCTTGGTAATTTAGTGATGGTGTATTGCATCATCAGTCTTCTTAGGTCAAATGATGACTTAACAAGTTACTTGGAAGGATTAGTGAAACTGCATGTGGCAGTGGCCGTGATTTTTATGTCTGTGGCGCTATTTTCTCAGGGGAGTGATATGTTCTCTCTAAACCAGAACTATATATACACGCGCTTAAATAGCGCTCTACCCTTCGTCTTGATAGAAAAGCAGGTAATGGCGCCGTTCCTGGCTTTTTCCGGAATTCTGGCCTTCTCTCTTATTAAACCAAAAAGTTTCTGGCGTAATTTATTTATTTTCACATTTAGTGCCCTCGTATTATATGTCTCTTTTGCGTCAAGATCTGTGCTTGTGGCGCTGACTCTCACATGCTTTATCTTCGTTTTTCGACGTTTTTTCGGTTACAAATTATTAGCTTCAGCAAGCGTTATTAGTGTATTGCTTCTTATTGGAGTAGCGTCTATATTTTTCGAGAGTTATTTAGATATCATAAGATTAATTGATATTAGAGGCGTCGTCTTCTTGGAGATAATTGATGAGATAAAAATGAATCCCTTTGGAGTTGGGTACGGCAATACTGTTCCTTACGTTATAGCGAACAATGACGCGCTTCTTTTAGACTCTGCATACTATTTTGAAAATTTGAAGGATTCCAGTGAAGAATTTGGAAGGATGGATATAAAAAATTTTCCAATTAATATCGAGTCCTCCTTTTTCATAGTCGCTTTAGAACAGGGACTCATCATTTTGGTTTTACTATATACCTTTTTTATCACAAAAATCGCAAGATTGTTGGATGGGTCCAATAAGCTTGTGCGGTTGTATGTAATTGGGTCAAGTATGATTTTCTTCAGCGGGCTTACGGAAGACAACTTTTTGCTGATTCCCTTTCTTTTCTATATTTCTCTATTCCTTAGGTTAGTTTATTTTAGAGGTCTTAGAGAACCAGCTATCTCATGAAGTATGTTTATGCTCAATTAAAAGGGGGGCTAGGAAATCAATTATTTATCTATGCTCGTGCTAAAAGTATTGCGTTGGCGCAAAATCGTAAGCTTGTTCTTGATATCTACTCTGGTTTCGCCAAGGATAAAATTTATAAACGTAGTTATGAACTTGCCAAATTTGATATTTCGCCGGACTTTATCGTTGAAGATGACAGCAGTCTCTTTTCTCTCAAACTTCTTAAAAAGATTTCTATGATTTTGAGTAAGTTTTTACCGAGAAAATATAAATTCTTTCTTAATGAAACTACCCTGGCGTTTAATCCCTTTTTGATAGATGCTGGATCAAGACAAAAGCATCTCTTTATTGATGGTTACTGGCAGAGTGAGAAATACTTTGAAAGTTATAAGGCCGTAATCTTTCAGGAGTTGCGCTCATTATTAAATGGGATTGAGCCTTTTGAGAATATTACATCAACGATGACATTTGATAATTCAGTAAGTGTGCATGTAAGAAAGTTTGTAGATGATGCTAGTGATTTTGCAAACAATTTGGATGTTGAGTATTACAAACGAGCGTTTACAGTTATTGAAAATAATGTCGAATCTCCCGTTTATTACATTTTCTCTGAGCCGGGTGCTATCAGAGAAGATATCAAGGACTACTTTGTTGCAAAAAATTGTATATTTGTAAGTGACTTCTCAGGCAACATTGCTGCTATAGACGACTTTTGCTTTATGAGTAGGTGTACGCACCAGATCATAGCAAATAGTACTTTTAGTTGGTGGGCTGCGTGGATTGCTGAACAGGGGCCGTATGAATCAATAATTGTAGCTCCACAAATATACATAGATAATGGGCCAGCTAGCTGGGGGTTTGAAGGACTTACTCCGGATAGGTGGATGCAGTGTTGAGTATTTCTCTAATAAGTCAGGTTCAGAATATTCCTTTGGAGCATACTTACAGTATCGTATGTTTAGCCTCAGATAAAACTATCTACTAAGGTTAATCGTCTCGTTTTTATATATATTTACCATAGGGCATGTGTTTTTGTGCATAAAAATAAAAAAATTAGTGGGTACATAAAGTGTTACTAGTGACTGGTGGAGCAGGATACATAGGTTCTCATGCCTGTATTGAATTAATTAACGTGGGATATGAAATATTGGTGCTGGATAATCTCTCCAACTCCTCGAGAGAGTCGCTTGTACGCGTCGAGCAGATCACAGGTCATTCCGTAAAGTTCTTCCAGGGAGATATTCGCGATAAAGCTTTGTTGCGATCAATCTTCACTGGTCATTCCATAGATTCGGTAATGCATTTTGCTGGTCTAAAAGCCGTAGGTGAGTCAGTCGAGCAGCCCTTGATGTATTATTCAAATAATGTTGCTGGTTCAGTTGCGTTATTTGAGGTGATGACTGAGTTTGACTGTAAGAGCTTGATTTTTAGTTCTTCGGCTACAGTTTATGGTGACCCAGTGAGCGTTCCAATTACTGAGGATTTTCAGCTAACTACTGCCAATCCTTACGGGGCTTCGAAATTGATGGTTGAAGACGTTTTACGGGATATATATTCTAGTGACGCTAGTATGTCTATTGGTATTTTACGCTATTTTAATCCTGTAGGTGCTCATCAATCAGGTTTGATTGGCGAAAATCCTAATGGAATGCCTAATAACCTTATGCCAATTTTGTCTCAGGTTGCTGCCGGTGTAATAGAGCAGTTGAATGTGTTTGGCGATGACTATCCAACGCCTGATGGCACGGGTATTCGGGACTACATTCATGTTGTTGATTTGGCAAAAGGTCATGTCAAAGCATTAACATTGCTTCAAAAATCACCTTGTCTGGTAACCATAAACTTAGGGACTGGGAGAGGTTACTCTGTATTAGATATGGTCAAGGCATTTGAAGAAGCGTCTGGTAAAAAGATACCTTACGAAATTATTGCTCGTCGGCCTGGCGATATTGCGCAGTGTTATGCAGATCCCTCTCATGCCGAACTAATGTTGGGTTGGAGAGCAGAATTTGGTTTGGAACGTATGTGTGAAGACGAGTGGCGTTGGCAGAGCACAATTCAAAGATAGGGCAGAAATAACTAACCACACGACTTTACTAAATGCCCTTAGTGAGCGTTTACTGTAGGTAGTGCCTCCCTTTTGTTGCCTCATCTTACTTGTGGGATTCTAGATAATAGATATTAGAAGTTTTGGTTTCTACTCGATATTATTCTCAAATTTTGAGAATAATATACTAAAAAAATGTGATTTGGGGTTTGCTGCATTTAACATCCTCGAGCCTCATAATACTTATTGAAAGAATTTAAATCACAATAGTTGACGTTTATTGGAAGCTTACAACTAAGTGGAATTGGAAATCATTACCCGTGAAGGACAGTTTGCGTTGCTATTACATAATTTATTAAGGAAAATATAAAGTGGAATTAGTTGTTGCAATTGATGCTTCACGCAATCGCTCTGGAGGTGCAAGAGCGCATATTATTGGCATCCTAAGTCAATGCGATCCTGTCAAAAATGGTATTAAGGAAATACATGTTTGGGCGTTTCGTGAACTTCTTGACCAGATACCGAGTCGTCCGTGGTTAATAAAGCATAGTCCACCCGCGCTCGAAAAAAATCTAGTAAGACAACTAATTTGGCAGGCAAAAGATTTAGCAAAAGAGTTGAGGTCGCTGGGCTGCCACATTCTTTTTTCAACATCCGCCAGTTCGGTTTGCCGATTTAGTCCTATGGTGTCTTTGAGTCAAGATATGCTCTCCTACGAGCCCGGTGCTATGAAAAATTATGGTTATGGCAGCAGTCGGCTGCGTTTGCTATGTATTTTAGTTCTACAGAATCTAACATTCCGTCGTAGTCAGGGTGTTATTTTTCTATCTTATTACGCCGGCGATGTTATACAAAAGTCTTGTGGCTCTCTACGCAATGTTGCTTATATACCTCATGGCGTTAACGATATATTTGCTGAATCGGAACTAAGGCAGTGTTGGCCCGAAGCAGAAGAACGTCCGGTTTCCTGTATTTATGTGTCTAATATTGATATGTACAAGCATCAGTGGCATGTGATTGATGCTATATCGTACCTAAGGGATCGTGGATATAAACTAACGCTCAAACTAGTTGGTGGGGAGGCATCAGCTACTGCTGAAAAATTAGTAAAAAGCGCAATTAAAAAATCAGTGGATGAGGGTGACTTCGTTAGTAGGATAGAGTTTATCAGTCATGATAAAATTCCAGCACTGCTATCTGACAGCGATTTATTTTTGTTTGCGTCTAGTTGCGAAAATATGCCCGTTACTCTTATCGAGGGAATGTCGGTAGGCTTGCCGATTGTCTGCTCGGATCGAGGACCAATGCCAGAGGTTTTAATGGATGGCGGGGTATACTTTGATCCTGAAGATGCACGCTCTATTGCTGATGCTGTTGAGCGAGTGTTGTGTTCGCCAGATTTACGTTCATCTATTTCCAGTAAGGCGAAGGCTCTTTCTCTCCAATATAATTGGAAAAGATGCTCGGATGATACTTTTAAATATATTGCTAAAGTTTGTACAGAAACTACTTTTTAGTAATTGGCTGTGCTTGTCACGCGAGATACTAACATGAGGAGCTAATGTATACCGTCTCTTGTAAATGGAGCAGAGCTATTTTTAGCATCGACTCGAGTAGGGATTTAAAGCCTCATTTGTAATGCGAGTAAACTTAAATAGGTTGTTTTAGATAACACATAGTTAGAGCCCGCTGGGGGATTCGTCAGTCAACAATCTTGGCGGCAACCTTTATGCGGTTGGCTCTGGTAAATAAGTCGGTTGATATGGAAGCTTAAAAATTTTATGAACAACCCAAATAATAAAAAATTTCCATCGATTTCAGTTTTAATGTCATGTTTCAATGGGACTCGGTGGATTGATAAAGCAGTTACTAGTGTTTTGAACCAGAGTCATGCTGTCCAGGAGTTTATTATTGTCGATGACGGAAGCACGGATGACAGTCTTAAAGTTATATCGAGGTGGGCCCAGTTAGACAAACGGATAAAGGTTGTTCCCAAGGACAATTCTGGCTTGGCAGACTCTTTGAATTTTGGTATTGGCTTATGTACCTCTGAATGGATAGCTAGAATTGACGTTGATGACCTCTGGCATGAGGATCGGATAAAAAATCAAATCGAAGTTATAGTCAGTAACAAAAATATACAATTTATTTCTGGGTCAATGATTGAAATTGATAATTATGATAATCAAATTAAGCATTACAAGTATCCAGAAGATCACAAACAGCTTAGAAATAGATTATTAGCACTGAAAGGATTCCCACCTCATTCGTCAGTGATGTACAAAAAGTCTCTTGTCGAAAAATTAGGGCTTTATAGAGGGCAGATAAAGAGGGCGGAGGATCATGATTTGTGGCTAAGAATGAGTGAAGTGGCAGACCTAAATTGCTCCAATAAATCTGTAACATATATCAGAAAGCATGAAGCCCAAATCTCAAATGAATCTAGTGGGTTGACACAATTAAGGGATGCTTTTATTAGCGTGTGCTGTGCACACGCCAGATCACAGGGATTAGAAGAACCCATAAGCTATTCCAACGTTGATTTTGATAAATTTGAAGTAGAGCTGGACAAAGTTTTTGAGGATTTTCAGTTTTATAGGTTCTTTTCGATGACGAGATTCATAAAAAGTTTACTAAAGGGTAAAGTTAATCGCCAATCTGATGTGTCATTACGGTACGCCATATATTATTGGTACCCTTATTTATTTAGAATGCATTATTTAAAGAGAATGGCGACTAATATTCTGAACAAACATTAGATAAAAAGCTTTGGTTACTGAGAGAAAACGGATATATATTATGCGGGTCCGGTTGTGATGTTGTTTTAGTATGTTATGAATCGAAGTGGTTACCTCAAATTAATTCATAGAGAACATCTGGGAATTGAATAATTCCAGGTTTCTCTGGTAACTAAATTTTTATTAAAACATTAATAGTAGGGTGGTCGACATTCTGGTCACGTAACTAAACACTTATGAGTTCAAGAAATTAAGAAGTTCAGTTCGCTCGATTGAGGAGCTAAGTCATGCTACACATCATAATTTTATTTGGAGATTGTAATGTTTAAAGGTAAGACACTCTTAATATCTGGAGGAACAGGATCATTCGGCAATGCCGTTTTGAGACGTTTTTTAGCCACAGATATTAAGGAAATTCGCGTGTTTTCAAGAGATGAATTGAAGCAAGATAACATGCGAAAATTGTACAATAACAACAAAGTAAAATTTTATATTGGAGATGTAAGGGACTCTAATTCAATAGATGATGCAATGAATGGTGTCGATTTTGTTTTTCATGCTGCGGCGCTAAAACAAGTCCCTTCATGTGAATTCTATCCAATGCAGGCGGTGAAAACGAATGTGATCGGTACTGAAAATGTTTTGAATTCTGCGATTAAGTCGGGCGTAAAAAAGCTAATAGCTTTAAGTACGGACAAAGCAGTGTATCCAATTAATGCTATGGGTATTAGTAAAGCGATGATGGAGCGAGTAATTGTAGCCAAGGGTCGAAGTGAGGAAGGGACTATGATTGCATGCACTCGGTATGGCAATGTCATGGCTAGTCGTGGCTCTGTTATTCCGCTTTTTATAGATCAAATAAGAAAGGGTGACCCAATTACTATTACTGATCCACAAATGACAAGATTTATGATGAGCCTTGATCAAGCAGTTGATCTAGTATTATTTGCTTTTGAACATGGAAAAAGTGGAGATATTTTTGTTCAAAAAGCGCCTGCTGCAACGATTCAAATTCTCGCAAAATGTCTAGCGACAATTCTAGGTAAGCCTGGTCATGAAATTAGAACGATTGGCACTAGACATGGTGAAAAGCTTTACGAAACACTTCTAACAAAAGAAGAAATGGTAAAGGCAATCGATATGAAGGACTATTACAGGATTCCAGCAGATAATCGTGATCTTAATTACAATAAATTTTTTGATGAAGGCGAAGAAATAATCACTCAGGCGGGTGAATATCACTCACATAATACGCATAGATTGGATGAGGCCGAGTTGTCACAACTCCTTTTGGGACTTAAAGAAATTGAAGATGATATAGAGGAGTTTGGAATCGGTGAATAAAATCAAAGTAATGACAATAGTAGGGACGAGGCCGGAAATAATTAAGCTCAGCGAGGTTATGAAAGAGCTAGATCGGCACGTCAATCACATAATTGTGCACACGGGTCAAAATTATGACTATGAACTTAATGAAGTTTTTTTTGATGATTTAAAGATAAGAAAGCCAGATATATTTTTAGAAGCGGTTAAAGGCACACCATCAGAAACTATTGGCGATATCATCGCTAAGGCAGATAGGGTGTTCGAGGAAGTTAAACCTGATGCACTCTTAATATATGGCGACACTAATAGTTGTTTAAGTGTTATTCCAGCAAAAAAGCGGAAAATTCCAATCTTTCATATGGAAGCAGGTAATCGATGTTTTGATCAAAGAGTACCAGAGGAAATCAATAGAAAGATTGTTGATCATTTAAGCGATATTAATCTACCACTTTCTGAGCAGGCGAGAGATTACTTGATTGCAGAAGGAATAAAACCTGAAACAGTCATTAAAACCGGCTCACCGATGACAGAAGTATTAAATGCTAATATGGCAAAAATCAAGGCGAGTAACATATTATATAGAGAAGATCTTCATTCAAAAAATTATATAGTCATGAGCATTCATCGGGAAGAAAATGTTGATTCACCCTCCAACTTTTCTGATTTGTTGGAATCAATCGATGCATTGACAAGTAAATATTCAATGCCAATAGTTATTTCCACTCATCCTAGGACAAGAAAGAAGCTTGATGAGATAGGGTATCAGAGTAAAAACCCATTAATCAGATTTTCTAAACCTTATGGGTTTCATGACTACAACAACCTTCAGATGAACGCATTTTGTGTTATTTCCGATAGTGGGACAATTGCTGAAGAAGGTTCGATTCTTAATTTACCTGCCGTAACAATACGGCAGGCGCATGAAAGGCCTGAAGGAATGGATGAAACGACGGTAATCATGTCAGGATTAGGTAAAAGCAGGGTAATAGATTCGGTAGAAATTGCTACTAGCCATCACGCTGAAACCAAGAGAGCGATTACGCCAGTTAAAGATTATGAGCCAGATAATGTTTCGAAAAAAGTCCTTCGTATTATTGTTTCATATATTGACTACGTAAATAGAACAGTCTGGCATAAGGATTAGAGATTTTGAAAAAGAAGATTCTGGTTCTCGGGTCGACCGGGCTTATTGGGCATCAAGTATTCAATTATTTGCAGAGCAATGGTCAGTATGAATTATTTAATTTCGCCTTTCGAAAAAAACTGCAAGGTGATACTGAAATATTAGATGCAAGGAAAGAAGAGAAATTTTTTAAAAGAATAAGAAAAATAAGTCCTGATTTTATTGTTAATTGTATTGGTGTTTTGATAAATGGAGCTAATAATGACCCAGAAAATGCAATTTTTCTCAATTCATATCTGCCACATTGTCTAGAGCGAGTTGCAAATGAGTTGAATGCCAAGTTGATTCACATTTCTACTGATTGCGTTTTCTCAGGAAGCAAAGTTACCGCTTATGTCGAAGATGACTATAAAGATGGTAAGGGAATCTACTCGAAAACTAAAGGGCTCGGAGAGGTTGTAAATGAAAATCATCTAACCCTAAGAACCTCCGTTGTAGGACCGGAGTTGAAAAGTGATGGAGAGGAATTATTCCACTGGTTTATGGGACAGTCAGATAATATCGCTGGGTACACTAAATCTATCTGGTCAGGTGTAACCACAGCTGAGCTTGCCAGAGCTGTAGAGTGTTCAATTAGAAAAGGCATAACGGGCTTGTATCATGTGACAAATAATTCATCGATAAATAAGTATGACCTGATTAACATGTTCAAAAAATATTCGGGAAAGGATATTAGTATTTCTTCAGTTGATGGAACAAAAACAGACAAAAGTTTTGTCGATACAAGAAATTTACTGGATTATCAAATTCCGTCTTATGATCAAATGATTTCTCAAATGTTCGAGTTAATTAGGAACAATCCATCACTATACTCCCAGTATCATACTAAATAAAAAATCAATAGAGTTATAAATTATGAATATACTATTTTTGTTTGCCCAGTATCCAGAGGACGAAAATGGTAGTCATTTACATAAGGACTTACCGGACGAGTTTTTTAGTAAAGGTCATAACGTTTTTGTGGCAACTATTAGAGAGCGTCGACTGGGCAAAAAAACATTGATGTCGAAGGAGAATGGAAGACATGTCTTACGAATTAAAACTGGCAACATGTTTGATGAAGTTTCTAAAGTAGAAAAAGCCCTAGTTTTGATGACACTGAGTCGTAAAGTCTCAGTCGAGATTATAAAGTATTGGGGAGATGTTAAATTCGACTTGATTGTGGGTAGCACACCGTGGATGGCGAATCTTGATTTGTTTCAGAAGCTTAAATCACGCTACAAGTGCCCCAATTTTTTAATATTCTGGGATATTTACCCCCAAAATGCTGAAGACTTGGGTCTTATAAAGAATTCTATTGTGTTGAAATTCTTAAAACTTAGACAGTCAGAGACCCTTCACTTTTTTGATCACATTGGATATATGTCAGATGGAAATTTTAATTGGTTAATTGAAAACTACCCAAGCATTGACCAAACTAAATTATCAAAATTCCCTCTGTGGGGTAACAAGCGAGAGATTGAACAAAAGGATGTAATTACAAGTCGTGAGTTAGGCTTCCATGATGATGATTTTATCGTAGTTTTTGGCGGAAATATGGGCCTTCCTCAAAACTTGTCAAATGTAATAAGGTTAGCGAATGAAGTAAAGGATAAAGATGAGATTAAATTCTTACTTATTGGCAAGGGGAGTGAAGTAATTAAGCTCAAAAAGTTAGCTCGTGAATTGAACTTAACCAATATTACTTTTATGGAATATGTGGCACGAAATGTACATGAGACGCTTATGCTATCTTGCAATGTCGGGATAGTCAGTTTACATCCAAGTTTCACAGTACCCAATTTCCCATCTAAGACCATAGATTATGTGAAATACAATTTACCGATATTGGCTGCCCTTGATGACTACGCGCTTGCAGACTATGGTGATTTTGTAGAAAACAAAGCGAGAATAGGATTGTGCTGCGTCGCTTCGGATATGGAAGCATACAAGCAAAATCTGCTTAGATTATTCAACGATAAAGAGTTGTATGAAGATTTTAAGTCTAATTGTTATAAGGTTTACGAGGAAAATTTCAATATATCTGATAATTACAAGACGATCATATCCTGCCTTTGATATTTTCCCCGTGAAATTGCTTTTCACGCTTTTTCATTGATGAGTAATCGTGGATTAACCGGGAAGCTCTGCTGGTTTTAGTCTTTTTAAATTTTGAGGATTCAGCTAAGTGGGTAAACATAAATGTATGTGCTTGTGGAGTCTTTAGTAGTCATGGGTCCCTTTTATACCATCCCGAAAGCTGGATACTGATGGGAGTGCAGCGGTTGTGAAAGTAGAGCCAGCTGGGCTGGATTGTAATTCAAAGATGGTATTAAAACGCGATTTTAATGTGGTTGATGTTACTTATATCTGGGTCAAACGCTTGGGACTAGACTATCAAAATAGAGAGGATAAAAACAATGGAAAACATTGATTTGTGGCTTGAACAAATGATTGCTTTGTCGAAGCGTATTTTTGGCAATGGATTTACCCCACTGCACCGACCAGTATTCGAGGGAAATGAACGGCAATATTTGGTGGATTGCATTGATTCAAATTTTGTATCCTCGGTCGGTGCGAAGGTAACCGAGTTCGAAGAAGCAGTAGCAAATTTTACCGGTTCAAAATACGCAATTGCCACAGTAAATGGTACTGCTGCTCTCCACACAGCAATTGAATTAGCTGGGGTAAAGCCCGGTGACGAGGTAATATCTCAGGCGCTTACTTTTATCGCTACGTGTAACGCAATTAGCTATGCAGGGGCTGAACCGCTGTTTGTTGATGTAGATGTCGATACGATGGGCCTTAGTCCAATGGCGTTAAAACACTTCCTAGAAGAAAATGCTGAGAAAAGAACGACTGGAACGTTTAATAAAACCTCAGGTAAAAAAATATCTGCCTGTGTCCCCATGCATACTTTTGGATTTCCCTGTCGAATAGCGGAAATTGCTGAGATTTGTGCGGATTGGGATATTGCTTTGATAGAGGATGCTGCTGAGTCCTTGGGTAGTTACGTAGGTAGCCGACATACAGGTACTTTTGCCTCTATGGGCACACTTAGTTTCAATGGAAATAAGGTGATTACGACCGGTGGGGGAGGCATGATTTTGACTGATGACTCAGAACTGGCTAAGCGAGCTAAGTATATTACGACTACTGCAAAGGTTCCGCATCCATACGAGTTTGTGCATGATGAGATAGGTTTTAATTATCGTATGCCCAATCTTAATGCAGCCCTAGGTTGTGCTCAAATTGAGCGCCTGAACGATTTTTTGATGGTCAAAGCGCAGTTAGCTGATCAATGGGGTGTGTTTTTTGAGGAGAGGTCTGTCAATTTTTTTAGGGCTCTTAAAGGAAATAAAGCGAATCATTGGTTAAATACACTGGTTTTAGAGTCTAAAGTCGATCGAGATCATTTCCTTAAGCTTACTAATGATAGCGGAGTAATGACTCGACCGATTTGGCGACTAATGTCGGAACTTGTGATGTTTAGCAATTGTCAGACTGATGGGCTACGAAATTCCTTATGGCTTCAGGATAGAGTCGTGAATATTCCTTCAAGTGTTCCTGATGGTGCTCTGTCGCCATATTCTGGCAGCCAGAAATGAGAAGTAAAAAGCAGATATATCAAGATGTGGCTAGTCTTCATATAGCCTCGATACCATCTGGATTTTTACCGACTTTAGGTCTAAATTTTTTGTCTCTTATGTATCGCTGCATTGATGAGGCTGCCTCTACAATTTTAATTACTACATATAAAGATGATCAGTTGGTTGGGTTTGTCACAGGTTCGGTTGGGAAGGCAAACCTATATCGATTAATGCTTTCGCATCCTTTTGGGCTTGTATTTGCTCTTCTCCCTGTGCTGATTAGCATTAAAAAAGTTAGAAAAATTTTTTCTATCTTAAGTCATTCGTCTGGTTCAGTTAGAGCAAGTTATCCCGCGCCTGAACTGCTCACTATATGTGTGAATTCTTCCTTTCGGCGGCGAGGTATTGCTGATGAGCTGTATGTCAAATTATGTAATGATTTTAAATCAAAGTCGGTTAATGAGTTCGTTATAATCGTGGGTAAGGCGCTTGATGCGAATCGGTTTTATTTAAAACAAGGAGCTACCGTAGTCGGCCAATTGCAGGTTCATGCAGGTTCCGACTCAAATGTTTTTATTCAGAGGGTAAGTTGATGCAACGATGTTTTGATATTTTATTTTCAAGCTTGGCAATTTTTGTTTTTTCTCCTTTCCTCGTCTTGATTATTTTCATCCTTAGGTTCACTGGTGAAGGTGAGGTTTTTTTTCGCCAAGCACGAGTCGGTAAGGACAAAGTCAGTTTTGGTTTGCTTAAGTTCGCTACTATGTTAAAGGCTAGTGAAGGAATGGGTGCGGGGACAGTTACGCTAAAAGATGATTTTCGAGTTTTACCCTTCGGAAAGTTTTTGCGTAAAACGAAATTAAATGAACTCCCCCAGCTGTTCAATATTTTTTTGGGTGACATGAGTGTCATTGGTCCTAGGCCGCTGCATAACAAACAGTTCGCTTTTTATTCCCTTGACGACCAGAATATCATTGCGTCCACTATGCCGGGTCTGTCTGGAGTAGGGTCGATTATTTTCAGAGACGAAGAAAAAATTCTTCAAAATAGTAGCGATCCTGATGCTACCTATAAAGAGGAAATTACTCCCAAGAAAGCTGCATTAGAAAAATGGTATGTCAAAAACAAATCGCTTGGTTTATATTTTAAGCTTATTTTTCTGACGGTCATTGCGGTTGCTTCATCTGATATTGACATGAAGAAGTTTTTTACAGGCTTATGAATAAAACTTTAATCTAATCATAAAAAGGAGGATGAATCTGTAATGGAAACTTTAGATTATTGGCACGATATTGATGTCAGGCTAGCTAAACTTGTCAAGGATGGCTGGGTAAAATTACCTTCATTAGAAAAATTTGGATTGGATGATATAGCCAACAATATTAATGCTGAAATGAGCGGTAATACTTTTGCAGAATTATGTCTCAGTCACCAAGCGTTTTTGCAGAATCTGGGTTTAGATAAAAACTTAGCGCCCAAGCTTTTTGAAATTGCGAGGGATATGTTTGGATATAAGGGTGATATATCGAACCAATACCATATAGCGCGGCGCGTCGAACCTGGAAATTCGAAAGAGATGTTTAGGGCTCATTTTGACTCTCATCTATTCACGATGGTGTTGCCTATTAAAATTCCTAAGCCAGAAAGTAAAGGTACTGTAGGAGACCTAATTTACTTCCCAAATGCTAGAAAAGCACCAACAAGTGAAATTGGTAATTTTCTAGGAAAAGCATATCATAAACGTTTTGCTTCGAAAGAAGGCATGGAACATTTTACTAAAAAGCATAAGCCTATTGTGGATGATTTCCATGATTACTCCCCTTTACTATTTATTGGGAACACTACGCTTCACACGAATCGACAGGTTTCTTTAGGCTGCTCCAGTTATCGACTTACACTTCTCGCACATTTTTTTGATCCAAGCCCAAAATATGGGATAGGCGGGTTAATGAGGTTGTTAAGAAATAGGTAGGAGGTTATTTTTTACTATTTCTGCCTTTTATTCAGTAGGTAGAATTCCTTAGGTATTTCATGGCAGTCGAATCCGTCTGCCATCCTCCTCTCAACATAATCTTTTCCAATGGCTCACCTTGCTCTAATAGATCAAGTGCAGCGCCCACCCTAAATGAATGGCCGCTGAGTGGTTGTTCATTTGGCCCAGATTTTAATTCTTTCTGTAGCGTCTTTAGTATTGTGCTGATACTTGCCGGGTTTAGGTTATTTCCAATATGCCCGTGTTTGTTAATGGATCTTAGGATGCTTCCCTCATCGCCAACTATCTCTTTCCATGTTTCTAATAAGTTAAGCAACTCCTCGCTTATAGGTAAAACCTTACCTGTTCCAAATTGATCGGTTTTTGAGAAGTTAAGTCTGATAATAGGTTTACCATTGGGTGCATAATCTATATCTTCAAACTTAAAGGCGCAGAGTTCTGAACGTCGGCGCATGGTTTCGTAGCCGAGTCTTAGTAGGACTTTATTCCGCAAACCCCTGAGACTGTTATCGCAGTTGCTAAGTAGCTGGTTGAGTAGTGGTTTGGTTAAGGGAGTGGCTTGCTGCTGGGCGCGCCCAATTTTGCGATGCATTCGCTTTAGAGCGAGTATGACTTCTGACTGCTTGGTAGGGTCATGGTGTTTGGAGAGTTTTAGGACCGTCCCCAGGCTATTGATTCTTCTGCGGATGGTCGCGCTTTTTTTGACGGTGGCAAGGTAGTCAACATACTGCGCCATGGTGTCGGCAGTTGCCGGTATTGAATCGATATTATTTTGCGAGCACCAGGTCTGGTATTGAATAAAGTCCGACCTATAGGCTCTTATGGTATTTTTGGCAAAGGCGCCATCAAACTTGGCTAAGATATCGTCAATCATGGTATGATCTCTAAACTAATAAGCTATAAATATATACTAATAGTATATAAAAGCAAACTAATATGATATCT
>Ga0115572_10000921_pt1 | contig 24307 bp, 26 predicted proteins | sample COGITO_mtgs_1206_FD_88681 | JGI IMG/M metagenome (GOLD analysis project Ga0115572, IMG submission 88681) | Pelagic marine microbial communities from North Sea - COGITO_mtgs_120607 | ecosystem: Environmental > Aquatic > Marine > Epipelagic | place: Germany:Helgoland, sampling site Kabeltonne... | reverse complement strand
TGATAGGTTTATATCATATCATCCTAATCAACAAATAATAAAAACAGTTTGGGAAATGGATTCCGATGACTGGATTGTAAGTAAAGAATTTACAAACAATTGGGATTTAGTATATCTCGATGACAGACATGAATATGAAGTTATGAAACAATGGTTATTAATATTTTCTAATGTTTCGATTGTATGTGGCGACGATTATCATAGAAGCTTTCAAGGAATAATTGACGCAGTTGACGAATATTCTAAAGATAAAAATGTATACAAACATATTCCTCGCGGCGCAAATTTCTTTATTATTAAGAATAAATCGAGGTTGACAAATGCATAAGTTCTGTTATAATAAGTTATTACTAGGAGATATAAATGAGCAAACCTAAACTACTTGTTATTGGACATGGCAGACATGGTAAAGATACTGTGTGCGAAATGCTGCGTGATCACTATGGATACACGTTTGAAAGCAGTTCAAAGTTTTGTAGTCTACAATTTATATACAATGATCTAAAGGACAAGTATGGATATGCTAATGAGGAAGAGTGTTATGCTGACAGGCATAATCACAGAGCAGAATGGTATAATGCTATCTGCGATTATAATGTACCTGATGCAGCGACTCTAGGTAGAGAAATGTTTGCTGCTTATGATATCTATTGTGGGCTGAGAAACAAGCGTGAATTCTTTGCAATGCAAAACACTGGTGTATTTGATTATTGTATTTGGGTTGATCGAAGTATGCATCTTGAAGCTGAATCCAAAGACTCAATGAGTTTAGAACAATGGATGGCAGATTTTACCATTGACAACAACGGTACACTAGAAGAATTAGAATTTAATTTAGCACAGCTTATTAAACATATTGATTCTTATAATGCATCAGAAATCCGGAGTTAAGTCTCCCTGCTTCCAACGTATGCCTTCTTTTTGAGTTATACGTTGGCAGTTAGCACATATAGTTTTTAAATTATTTGGTCGACAGTTTTGTAGATCTCCATCTATATGAAACACATTAAACTGTTCAGGATGCTTTGATTTAAACCCGCATTTTTCGCAAACATCTTTCTTTTCATACCCACGTTGTTTCCATAACGGTATTCCGTGTCCAGCACCATTACGCAAACAGCGTTCGCATTTCTTTCGATAATAAGTTTTGCCTTCTTTACGGTAGTTTATTGCAGCAGGACGTTGCCCGCAAGTGCATAATGGTCTCATATTGTATTTAGCTCACCTTTTCGGTACCTTTTTAGATGGTATATGTTAGGTGTTTTGTGTTCATTATAATAAATACTGTATAGAGAACACTAACCACTCAACAGGAGAAACAACATGGCATTAGTATCACCAGGCGTAGAAGTCAATGTAATTGACGAATCATTCTACACACCAGCAGCCGCTGGAACGGTACCTATGATCTTTGTTGCTACAGCTAGTAATAAAACTAAAAGTAGCGGCACAGGAACAGCAGTAGGTACTACTAAATTAAACGCAGGCAAACCATATTTGATCACTAGTCAGCGAGAGCTTGGTGAAACATTTGGCGATGCTTTATTTTATAGCGACAACAACGGCAATATGATCCACGGCGGAGAACTTAACGAATATGGTCTTAATACAGCATATTCAGTTTTAGGAGTTTCAAATCGTGCATACGTTGTTCGTGCAGATTTAGATCTATCAGAACTAACAGCAAGTGCAACAGCGCCCGGCGGCGAAGCTGCAAACGGCGCATACTGGTTTGATACTTCGACCAGCAACTACGGTATACTTGAATGGAATGGCGCTAGTATTAATGTTGTTGGCGGTCAAAGCTTTACATCAAAAACACCTACAGTATTAACAGTTATAACTGATTTATCATCAGGCCTAGCATCGGCACCAAAAGGTTCAATTGGTCAAATCGGCGATTATATAATTGACGCAAACGATAACATGAATAGAGCATACTATAAAACACCAGGTTTTGGCACATCAGCACAAAGAGCTACTAACGCAGGCACTTGGGTAGAACTAGGTAGTGATGCTTGGAAAGCAAGTTGGGCTGTAACACGCGGCACTGCTTCTAATCCTACAACAACTGCAAGTGATTCGATTAGTATTAACGGAACAACTGTTGTAAATGCAGGCACTGACATTGCTGGCATGGTAACAGCAATTAACGCTCCGGCAGTACCTGGAGTAACAGCAGCACTAGTAGACGGCTCAATTGAAATTTATGCAAATAGTTTAAGTGCATCAGATGGCGCAACAGCAGACGGCAACGTTTTGCTAGCAGAAGGAAACGATACGTTACTAGCTGATTTAGGATTAACAGCAGGCACATACAGTTCACCTAGGCTACAGCCAGCACCGCATACAAGTGTTCCAGAATTTAAGTCAGGCGATACAACTCCTGCACCGAGCGGCAGTGTTTGGATTAAAACAACTACTCCAAACGGCGGAGCAAAATTAAGTGTTAAGCAGTATAGTACAGCTACACAGCTTTGGTCAACTGTAGATGCATCAATCTACACTACACCAGAACTTGCAATTTACGGCTTGGATAAAACAGGTGGCGGCGCAAACTTACTAGCTGGTGCATTATATGCAAAAGTTAACGTAGATGAGCTTGCTAACCCAATCGGTAATTATAAAGTATATACTCGTGCAACAGCAGGAGCAACTAGTATTACTGGTACAGCTATTGCTAGTATTGCAGCAGCAACTTACACATTTACCTTGCAAGAAACTAGAGCAAACACAGCAGTTCTTCCAGAAGCAGTAACAGTAAGTGTTACTACAACTGGCGCAACTACTGATGCAGAATTAATTGCAGCAGCAATTAACGCAAAAGGTATGACAAATGTTGTAGCACTAGTAGACTCACAAAACAGAGTTGTAATACAGCATAAACTAGGCGGCGAAATCAATATTGTTGATACTGATGGCGGCTTAGCACTAGCAGGATTTAGTGCAGCTAATACTGCTAATCTTTATGCAGGCCCAAACGCAGTTGGTCTTGTTGCTTCAAACTGGAAACCATTGATGGCCACGTCATCAGACACAGTTCCATTAAGTCTAGCAACAGACGGTCAATTATGGTACAACAGTATTGTTGACGAAGTTGACATTCTAGTACACAATGGCGATGCATTTGTTGGTTTAAATTACGATGGCGCATCAGGATTAAGTAGTGTTGCAAGTCCATATACTGGAACTAACGCAGAAGGTCCTATTGTAAGTGCAACTGCTCCAACAACACAAACTAATGTTGCAAAGTCTCCACTTGTAACGGGAGACATTTGGGTAAGCACAGCAAGTGTTGAAGATTATCCAGCAATTTACCGTTGGAATGCAGACTTAACTACACCGGCTTGGATACTACTTGATAAAGCAGATCAATCTACAGAAAATGGTATACTATTTGCAGATGCACGAGAAGGTGACACAGGCGGCACACTTTCTCCATTAGATGCACCTAGTGCAACTATTGCAGAATTGCTTGTAAGTGATTATGTAGACACAGATGCTCCGGATCCGGCACTATATCCAAAAGGTATGTTGTTATGGAACTTACGTAAGAGCGGATTTAACGTTAAGCGTTTCGAGCGTAACTATGTAGATACAACTGCTAAAAACGTTCGTCAAGGCGGAGTTGATGCAGGCGCTTCAATGGAAAATTACTATCCACATCGTTGGGTTACTGATTCAGGTAACCAAGAAGATGGTTCAGGTAGCTTTGGTCGTCATGCACAGCGTAAGAGTGTTGTACAGGCACTACAAGCACTAGTTAACAGCAACCAAGATATACGTGACGAAGAAAGTCGTCAGTTTAACTTAATGGCTACACCAGGTTATCCAGAGCTAATTGGCGAAATGATCACACTAAACTATGACAGACGCTTAACTGGGTTTGTTGTTGGTGATACACCATTCCGTTTAACACCAGATGCAACTTCATTAAATGAATGGGCAACTAACACTAAACTAGCACTAGAAGATAACGATAACGGTGCAGTTAGTTTTGACGAGTACATGGCTATGTATTATGGTTCAGGCTTTACAAGTGATAACGCAGGAAACAACGTTGTTGTTCCGGCTTCGCACATGGCGCTACGTACTATTATACTAAACGACCAAGTTGCTTTCCCCTGGTTTGCTCCAGCAGGAACACGACGCGGTGGTGTAAGCAATGCAACAAGTTCAGGCTATATTAATAGTGAAGGCGAATTTGTTAGTGTAGCACTAAACACAGGACAGCGCGATACACTTTATTCAAACGCAATTAACCCAATCACATTCATTAGTGGTGCAGGACTTGTTGTATTTGGACAAAAGACTCGTGCAAGAAACGCAAGTGCATTGGATCGTGTTAACGTAGCACGTCTAACTGTTTACTTACGTGGACAACTAGAGTTGTTGGCTAAGCCATACTTGTTTGAGCCAAATGATAAGATCACAAGAGATCAAATTAAAGCAGCAGCAGATGCATTGCTACTAGAACTAGTAGCACTACGTGCATTGTATGACTTTATTGCAGTATGTGATGAATCCAATAACACACCGGCAAGAATCGATCGTAATGAACTATACTTAGACATTGCTATTGAGCCAGTAAAAGCTATTGAATTTATCTATATTCCATTAAGAATTAAGAACACAGGCGAAATTGCAGCACTAGGTTAATATGCGCATATAATGAGTGAGGAAAGTTCCTCACTCATTTAAGCATAAATACTGTATAGGAGAATATAAATGCCAATTACAACATTACAAAATATCAGTGTACCTACAGAAGGTGCTGGAAGTAACTCATCATTATTGATGCCTAAACTACAGTATCGCTTTAGAGTATTACTAGACGGCTTTGGTACAACTGGAGGTCCAGATGGTACTAGAGAAGTTTCAAGACAAGTAGTAGACGTAACTCGTCCAAACGTTAGTTTTGAACAGATGACTATTGAAGCTTATAACTCAAGAACATATCTTGCAGGTAAGCACACATGGGAACCAATTACACTAACACTACGCGAAGATGCAAACAACAACGTACAAAAAGTTGTTGGACAGCAGCTACAAAAGCAGTTCGATTTCTTCGAGCAGTCAAGCGCAGTATCAAGTGGTACATACAAATTCCAAACTAGAATTGAAATTCTAGATGGTGGCAACGGCGCTAATGGAGCAAACGTAATTGACCGCTTCCAATTAGTTGGTTGTTATTTAGAATCAGCAAACTACAATTCACTAGCATATGCAACTAACGAAGCAGTAACAACTACACTAAGTATTCGTTATGACAACGCTATCCAGTTTGGATCAGACGAGTCGTTCGAAGGCATCGGCGAAGCAGTTACAAGAGCAGCAGCAGCAGCAATTGGCGGCACGACTGTTACTGGCTAATACTATTAGTTGAAGTTGGTATTTTCTATAGAGAGCGGAGATTGTTAATTCAATCTTCGCTTTTCTTTATATACAAGGTTAATACATAAGGATAAATATTAGTATGAGCCTAAAAGATGCATTCCTATTTAATCTTCAATCAGAAACACATTTGCGTGACGCCCGTCATGCGAATCAAATTTATACTGCACATAATTTTGCGTTTGCTCCTAAAACAAAGTACATGTATCATGTGAGGTTTGATCCTCACCAAGACGTCGGAAGCAACACAAATACATTTAAATTTCAAAAAGAAATCGGCATACTTGTCAAGTCAGCAGACTTGCCTAGCTTTAGAGCAAGTGTAGAAAACAAACAACAATATAATCGCAAAAAAAATGTACAAACTAGAGTTGATTATCAAGACTGTAGAATCGCATTCCACGACGATAATACTGGAGTTACTAGAGCATTATTAGAAGATTATTATAGATATTACTTTATGGACGCTAACAAAGTTACAGGCGGGCTTGAAACTGCATACCAGCCACGTGACAAATATTTTGGCGATGTACCAAATTACGGACTTAACAATGGAAAACCAAATCCATTTTTTAAAAGTATTACTATATACCAACTAGCACGTAGAGAATGGGTTGCATACACTTTAGTTAATCCATTACTTACAGCATGGGATCACGGTAGTGTTGAAAGCGGCGGCACAGACTTTAATGAAAATACAATTACAGTTGCATACGAAGCTGTACAATATACTAACGGCTCAGTTGCAGAAGATACGCCAGCAGGGTTTGCAGATGCATCGATAGGATATGATGTAACTCCTAGCCCGCTCGGCTACTTAGATAATGCAATGATCTCAGGTAACGATGGAGGCAAAGGGCTGCTTCCTACATTACTAGGCTTAGGTACTTCAGCATTGTTAAATAAAGCATTTGGAAATAGTAATAGTCCTAGCAAAAATATTTTAAAACAAGTTGCAACTGGAGTAATAGGAGGAGTAGTATCTAATGTATTGTCACAAAACAAATTACCTGTTCCTGATCCTCAAAATCAACAGCAATCGTCGACATCTACGTCTACTAATTCTGCATCGCTTTCTAGCAATCAAATTAATACATTGTTATTATCACCAGCTATTACAAATCAGATTACTCCATCGTTAATTAATAGCGGAGCTTTGCCTAATGTAGATATTAATATTTACAATAATTCAACAGCTTCACAAAAAGCAGCATACAATGCACAAATAGCAAGTAAAATTGCAAACGGCGACCAAAATTTAACACAAATTGCATCAAATGCACTTACAGATTTAGGATATTAAATCATGGAAAATAAAGATATTACTACAGAATTTTTTAATAATTTTTATAACTTGGAAGTTAGTTACAATCCAAGTGAAGTTGATGCTGTTATTGGATATTTCCTAAAAAGAGGATTTGGTAAAGTTTCTGCTATTAATACAGCTAGTGTATTATTACAACAAGCAAAAATTGATGATCTAAATGTACAAAAATTAATAGATACACTTAAAGGTGTTACAGATGTGCAGCTAAGTCTTATAGTTGCACAAATACTTAACTTCAATAGAGAAAAGACTAGTGTACTAGGCTTTAGAGAACAAGATGCACAGTCTCAGTTATTTGATCAAAGAAACGTTGTAATATGATATGGGTCGATTTGCGCAAGGTAAATTTAATCTTAAAAATCCGCAAAAGTACATAGGTAATAAAGTTCCTACATACCGTTCGGGTTGGGAATTTACGTTTATGAAGTTCTGCGACGAACATCCTGCAATAGAAAACTGGGCAAGTGAGGCTGTACGTATACCTTACCGCAACCCACTGACCGGTAAACAAACTGTATACGTGCCTGATTTCTTTATTTCGTATGCAGATAAAAGCACTAAAAAGCGTGTAGAACTAATTGAAGTTAAACCTGCTAATCAAGCAATGCGAGAACGCCTTGGTAATAGCAAACACAATCAAGCACATTACGTGGTTAATCAAGCCAAGTGGGAAGCCGCACGAGCATGGTGCAAACAAAAAGGAATTATATTCCGTATAGTAACTGAAGACGATATATTTCATACTGGACGTAAAAGATAAATGGCAGTAATTATTAAAGATTATAATAGTGTCTTTATACATATTCCTAAAACAGGCGGCAGCAGTATACAGAGATGGTTACTAGACAATACAGATAGTTGTGTAACAAAAGCTACAAAACACCACACGCTAAATGCTATTGAATCTAAATACGGAAAATTTGACTTTAGTTTTGCAGTAGTAAGAAATCCGTGGGATTGGTGTGTTAGTTGGTATTTCTTTAATCGAGATAGAGCATTGCGCAGAATTAATCATCCCAAAAATAAAGGCAAGTTTAGTTTAGAATATAATCAGCAGGTATTGAATAATTTTGAAAAAGGGTTTGAATACTTTATAGAAACTACAATGTTAAAGGATCAATACCACAGGACAGTGGGTATCGATTATATTATAAAATTAGAAAATATTAACGAAGAAATAAAAGTAATAGCTGAAAAATTTAATATTAATAAAGACTTACCAGTCATAAACGTATCGAGTAGGACACACGGTTATAAAGATTATTATAATGATAACACTAAGAAAATAGTACAAACTAAATTTGAAAAAGATATTAATACATTTGGATATAATTTTAGCTAAATAATAGTAGCATATAATGGAAAGTTTAAATGACTAAAAAATTAGAAGACCTACTAAATTTACCTGATTCGAAAGAAATTATAAAACAAGCAGAATTCCAAGAAGCCGAACAAACAAAGCATGAAATGGCCAATGTAGTTGAAACATTCCGTGACATAGAAGAGTTTGATAAAATTGCTAGTGCATTACCTGCCATAAAAGGCTTGGGCAAAATGGCAGACGACGAGCTTAATGAAATTGCTGACAAAGCAATGCAAGCATACGATGATCTAATGGATCTAGGTATGAATGTAGAAAGTCGGTATAGTGGCAGAGTATTTGAAACCGCAGGCGGATTACTTAAAACTAGTTTAGATGCTAAAGTAGCCAAACTTAATAATAAATTAAAAGTAGTTGAGCTACAACTTAAAAAGCAAAAACAGGACAACGACGGCAAAGGACCTGGCGATGGCGACATTGTTAATGGAGCAGGCTATGTTGTTACTGATAGAAATAGCCTTTTAGAAAAGCTCAAAGGTATGGATAAAGATAAATAATACATATAGAACGGGGATCATTGCGCGATGAGATCATTTACAACAGTACTAACAGAGTCTAAAAAGACTTACGAATTTAAAATTGGTGTTGCAGGGCCTTTACCAGAAGGATTTGAAGACACACTAGAAACAATACTTAAAAAGTATGGTGCTAGCAACCTAACTTCAGGTAAGAAAACACCAATACAGGAACGTCCGCTAGACTTTCCACAACTACAGAATATGGAAGTTACCTATTTTGAACTAGGTGTTGAATATCCAACTACACCACAAGTGTTACAAGCATACATTGGTAACTGTTGTAATATTGATCAAGCATATGTTATTGTGCGCAATTTAACTGATCCTAGAGAAGAATATCAAGAAACTAAAGACGATGCACCATACGAAGCTATGTTAACTAAAGAAGACATGGGCGGTGAAGGTGCGCAAGATTCAGTTGCTGGAAACAGAATAATGAGTCTTTTAAAAGAACTAGAAACTGTGCGTAAAGAAAATGAACACAGTGGTGCTGAAGGCGCCCCAGTTGGCGAGTCAACAGACATTGGTGACACAGAAAATACAAAAGCAGTTGTAGGAGGCTGAAACTATGAATATGAAGAAATTAATTGAATCAATGGACCGCATTGAAGAATGTGGAATGGCCGAAGGACCTATGGGAATGGCTCCACCTGCACCAGAGATGGACAAAGGTAATCCAGTAACAGTAAACGTATCAATGAATGCAAGCGGCAAAGAACATGTTGCTGATTTGTTAGATATGATGAAGAACGCAGGACTAGGCGATGCAGCACCAGCAGCAGACGTATTGATGTCACCGCGTATGGATATGGAACGGTTGTCAGGTATTATGGGCAAGCCAGAACATGATCACGATGATGACAAAATGAACCTTCCTGCTATTGCAGATTTAGACGGCGGTGAAGACGAATCATATGCTGCTGAAATGGATGACATTGATACAGACGAAGCATATTCTGCAGGTGATGAAAATGCAGAAGGTATGGTAAGTAACTGTTGCAGTGCTCCTGTTCAAGACGAGCGTGATGGAACTGGTAGATGTAGTGCTTGCGGCGAAGGCTGTGAAGCTGTTGCTGAAGAAGTAGCAACTGAAGATATGTCCGGCGAAGATTCGTACACTATCAAAGTTAAAGGCAAAGATATGGACAGCCAAAATGAGCTTGCAAGACTTGCAGGATTGCCTACTAATGAAGTAGACGACGAAGTTGAAGAAGCAGGCGGCGATTATGAAAACGAGCCAGACGAACAGTATAGCGATTTAAGTGCTGTTATCCCAGACGGCGATGACTTACACAAGCAAAAGAAATCACACCTAGCAACAGCCGGCGGCGACAATCCAATGTCAGTTGAAAGTATTAAAGCTACACTAATGGCAGCTTTGCAAGAAAAGAAACTATCTGAAGGTGAAATGCCAGCAGGCTTAAAAAAGCACATGGAGAAAAAGGGCAAAGGTAAAGCACCTGCCAAAGGTAAATCCAAATCAGGCAAGATGCCAATGGATGCAGGCAAAGATGGTAAAAAAGGCACCAAAGACGACAAGCCAGCATTTTTAACAAAAGAAGGTGTTGCAACAAAAGATAGTTTTGATGAAGCAGGCTGTAAAAGTGAAATGAAAAGACTTGACGCAAGCGGATGTTCAAAAAATGAAATGCTTAAAAAAGTAGGTGCTAAATTTGGTTGCGGGAAAGATAAGTTTGAAGAACTATACGCAAGTAGCTGCGGCTCACATTAATACCCCTTAAATATAAAACTCAATAGCGTCTTAGGACGCTATTTTTTTCACTAAATATTAACATGGCAGCATCATTAGACGGCGTCTTAATAAAGAAGGCAAACAGACAAGAAACATATACCAACGAGCAAGTTGAAGACTTAGTATCCTGTATGGATCCTGTTGAAGGATACTTGTACTTTGCTAAAAAGTTTGCTTACATTCAGCATCCTGTAAAGGGTAAACTGTTGTATGATCCTTACGAATATCAGCTAGGATTAATGCATAGTTATCACAACTTCCGCTTTAATATTAATATGATGCCTAGACAAACAGGCAAGACTACATGTGCTAGTATCTATCTAGCATGGTATGCAATGTTTATACCGGATCAAACTATTCTAGTTGCTGCACACAAATACACAGGTGCACAAGAGATTATGTCACGCATACGTTTTGTGTATGAAAGTTGCCCTGATCATATACGTGCAGGTGTTACAAGTTATAACAAACAATCAATTGAATTTGAAAATGGTTCACGTATTGTAGCACAAACAACAACAGGCAATACAGGACGTGGTATGAGTATCTCGTTACTATACTGTGACGAGTTTGCATTTGTGCAACCCAACATTGCTGAAGAATTTTGGACTTCAATATCTCCTACACTAGCAACAGGTGGTAGAGCTATTATTACAAGCACACCAAACTCGGATGAAGATACCTTTGCAACCATTTGGAAACAAGCAGAAAATAAGTTTGACGAACACGGAAATGAACAAGAGCTAGGTTCTAACGGCTTCCACAGCTTTATATCACATTGGAGCGAACATCCAGATCGTGACGAAGAATGGAAAGTAGAAGAAGTTGGACGTATTGGTGAAGAAAAGTTCCGTCGTGAATACGGTTGCGAATTCCTAGTATTTGACGAAACACTAATCAACAGTTTAAAACTTGCTACAATGGAAGGTGTGTCTCCTATGCTCAACATGGGCCAAACACGCTGGTATAAGAAGCCTACAGCGCAATATACGTATGCAGTAGCACTTGACCCTAGTATGGGAACAGGGGGCGATAACGCAGCTATACAAGTGTTTGAACTGCCTAGTTACGAACAAGTAGCAGAGTGGCAACACAATCAAACAGCTATCCCTGGACAAATTAGAGTACTTGCAGATATATGCAAATACTTAGAACAAGAAACTAATAACACCAACGGTATATATTGGAGTGTTGAAAACAATGGCATTGGCGAAGCATGTTTACTTGTTATTAATGACTTTGGTGAAGAAAACATTCCAGGACTATTTGTAAGTGAACCTATGCGTAAAGGGCACGTAAGAAAGTTCCGCAAAGGATTTAACACCACGCATGGCACTAAGATTACAGCATGTAGTAGACTTAAAACTATGATCGAGAATGATAAGATGACTGTTAGAAGTAAGACTCTTATTAGTGAGCTTAAAGCGTTTGTTGCAACAGGTAGTAGTTATCAAGCAAAGTCCGGCGGTAGTGATGACTTAGTTAGTGCTACACTACTTGCACTAAGAATGATGGCTGTACTCAAAGATTGGGATCCAAGAATATATAGTACATTTACACAAGCTGAAGACATAGAAGATTACGAAGCACCTATGCCCATCTTTATAAGCAGTAACTTTTAACTAGGTAGATAAATACAATATGCAAGAATTTGACAAAATAGGTGAAGACCTTTTTAATAAGATTAGAGGAAGATTTCCAGAAGTTACTATAGGTGACGAAGAAGGAACAGTTACAAATGAGCCAACTATGGCTCGTTTCTTTGATTTTGACTATAATGGCTTGGGCAAAGTAAGTGTAAGCATTGAAGAAGATGAAGGCTTAACTGTTATATACAGTAAAGACTTTATGGAAGATCAAGACGAAATGACTAAAGAAGCATGGTATGATTTCCTAAAAGAATTACGTGTGTTTAGTAAAAAACGTATGCTAACATACAGTGTAAGAGATATCACAAAATCAAATTTAAATAAGAGAGACTATAAATTCTTAGCGAAAACCCCTGAGGACGAGAACATGAACGAATCAAAACTATATGGCACTAGCAGAATTAGTTACCAAAAAATAGGCGAAGCACGTATTGTAATTAAGCACACAGAAGGTGTTAACCAAGAAAGTGCCGCAGGGCGTACACGCAGTATTGGTAAAATTTATATTGAAAGTGCAGAAGGCGAGCGTTTTATATATCCGTTCAAGCACCTAAGTGGAGCAAGAGCAATGGCACGTCACGTAGCAGAAGGCGGCAAACCGCACGATGAGTTCGGCGGACACATTGTAGGCTTATCAGAAGAGATGAGCAAGTTGCGCAAGTTCAACAACTATATGGGTCGTAGTGCTGTAATGGCAGAAAGCCTATCAGGATATGTTGACGCAGTTAAAGAACGTATTAGTACAGTTAAGAAAACAATCGAGTCATTGCAAAAGCCAAAGTTTTATGCAGAAACATTTGCAGCATATGCTAAGCCAATGATGGAAGATGTGCCTACAGACGTTGCAGAAAATTGGATTGATCAACTTACTATTAAGCAGTTCAACGAAGAACTAGCAGATGTATTCCCATACATTTATAATCTAGTAAGTGAAGCAACTAAAGCAAAATCACTAGGACCAGACGATTTAGAAGAAGTAGCAGGACCAGACAATTGCTGGCCCGGTCACAGAAAAGTCGGTACTAAACCCGGCACAGGTAAAAATAAAGGCAAGCGTGTAAATGATTGTGAAAAGATTCCAGAAGAGATTGCACTAGAACAAGGCTTTGAAGAAATGATGGGTCAGTTTGCAGAAGCAAAAGAGTGCGAAGAATGTAATTGCGCACCTTGTGAATGTGATACAAACGAAGACGATATACAAGAAGCATACATCAAGACATCAAAAGATGCAAGTGATGCACTAGGTGTGTTGCGTGGTAAAGGCAAAAAGATCGAAACAGGCGATGACGAGTACGACGGCAACTTAGCAAATGAATATGCAAGCGATGTATGGGATGTGTATTCTTGGATTGAAGCAAGAACAAACGGATTTCAAGGTATAGATCCAAAGTTCCAAGCAGCAATCGATGACATGATGACACTACGTGGCGAAGCAAAGAAGTTAGAAACCAAGCCAGGATCAGGCAAGAATGGCAAGTTTGGTAATCAAATTGTAAACACATTGTACCCAGTAATGCAGTATATTGATGCACACGATTTTAATCAAGACGAAGACGACACAGAAGAAGGTATGGATCCTAACGAACAAAAGACACCATTAGGCGAGTTCATCCTTAGTTACTTTGATCGTGAGAATGGACAATTTCCAAAAGGCGAAACAGCAGTACTAACTATGGTCGAAAAAGACTACGGCGAACAGTACATTAATCCTGCTAAAGAGTTTATTGAACAAATAACTGCAAAGTTTGACGAGTGGCAAATGCGCACACAACCACAGCAGATGGAAGATGAAGTAGACGAAAACTTTACACAGGCAGCGGCAGCAGCGGCTAGAGCACATCAGTCAGAGTTTGAATATCCTAAAGGATCAGGCAAAATGCATCCTGTAAAGATGAGCAAAGGCACAGCACACGAACTAAACGACGATTTTGATAGAATTCGTGAGTTAGCAGGACTACGCTAACCCACTTATAAGTTTTATTTCTTTTTCTTTAAAAAAGACTTGACATTGTTCAGTATCTGTTATATAATAATAACTGTGCTGTAACATTAAAAGGCACTTGTAGCAATAATGCTGCAACATTTAGGCAATAACAACGAAAGAGGCATATAATTATGGCATCATTAGCAGAAATCAGAGCTAAACTTAAAGAGCAAGAAACACGCTCATCAGGCGGCGGACAGAATCAAGGTCCAAACCCAATTTACCCATTTTGGAATATTAAAGAAGGCGAATCAGCAACGATGCGTTTCCTTCCAGATGGCAACACAGATAACACTTTCTTCTGGGCAGAACGTTTGATGATCAAACTTCCGTTCGCAGGTGTTAAGGGTGATACATCATCTCGTCCAGTACAAGTACAAGTTCCTTGTATGGAAATGTACGGCGAATCATGTGGCATCCTTGCAGAAGTACGCGGTTGGTTTAAAGACGCAAGTCTTGAAGACATGGGCCGTAAGTATTGGAAAAAGCGTTCATACGTATTCCAAGGGTTCGTAACCGATAATCCTATCGCAGACGACCAAGCACCGGAGAATCCAATCCGTAGATTCATTATTGGCCCACAGATCTTCCAGATCATTAAGGCAGCATTAATGGATCCAGACATGGAAGAATTACCAACAGATTATACTGCTGGTGTAGACTTCCGTTTAAACAAAACTAGTAAAGGTGGTTATGCAGACTACGGCACAAGTAATTGGGCACGTAGAGATCGTCCATTGAACGATCAAGAAATGGCTGCAATTAATACACACGGTTTGTTTAACTTGTCAGACTTCCTTCCTAAGAAGCCAGATGCAACTGCAATCAAGGTAATGCAAGAAATGTTTGAAGCGTCAGTTGACGGTGAAGCATACGATGCAGATCGTTGGTCACAGTACTTCCGTCCAAGTGGCATGCAAGCTCGTACAGGCGATCCGCAAAAAGAAGCAAGTGCTAATGCAACTGCTACAAGTCAAAGTGCACCAGTAGCACCGGCAGCAGAAGCAGCACCTTTTGAGGCAGATGTTAAAGTGGCAGAAGCAGCCATTGCAGCACCGGCAGCAGAGGCAGAGGCAGCACCTGCAGGCGGCGCAAGCGACATTCTAGCAATGATTAGAAGTCGTCAAGGCTAATAGCAAGCTAAAAGGGTTGCTTTTACAAATAGCAACCCTTTTTAGTTGCCCACATATTACAGCTTTTTAGGAGAAAACATGGCTAAATCATTTGATGTTAGTAAGTTTCGTAAGGACTTGACTAAGAGTATCTCAGGCATGAGTACTGGATTTAACGATCCTACTGATTGGATTTCAACAGGATCATATGCACTAAACTATCTTATCTCAGGAGACTTTCACAAAGGTGTTCCGCTAGGTAAGGTTACTGTGTTTGCAGGAGAGTCAGGAGCAGGTAAATCATATTTCTGTTCAGGTAACATTGTAAAACACGCACAGGATCAAGGCATCTTTGTAGTACTAATTGACTCTGAGAACGCACTTGATGAGAGCTGGTTACAGGCTCTACAAGTTGACACTAGCGCAGAGAAACTTCTCAAGCTAAACATGTCAATGATTGATGATGTAGCAAAAACTATCTCAACATTTATTACAGACTACAAAGCGATGGACGAAGAAGATCGTCCGAAAGTATTGTTTGTAGTTGACTCGTTAGGTATGTTGCTAACACCTACTGACGTTGATCAGTTTAACAAGGGTGATATGAAAGGTGATATGGGTCGTAAGCCTAAGGCATTGACTTCACTTGTTCGTAACACAGTTAACATGATCGGCTCATTGAACGTTGGACTAGTATGTACTAACCACACATACGCATCGCAAGATATGTTTGACCCAGATGACAAGATTAGTGGTGGCTCGGGCTTTATCTATGCATCAAGTATTGTTGTTGCAATGAAGAAACTGAAGTTGAAAGAAGATGAAGACGGCAACAAAATCTCAGAAGTTATGGGCATCCGTGCTGGTTGTAAAGTAATGAAGACACGCTATGCAAAACCGTTTGAAGGTGTGCAGGTTAAGATTCCTTATGAGACTGGTATGAATCCGTACAGTGGTCTAGTTGAATTATTTGAAAAGAAAGGCTTGTTGACAAAGCAAGGCAATCGACTCAAGTATATTAATCTAGCAGGCGAAGAAGTTCTTGAATATCGCAAAGCATGGATGCAAGAAGGCAAACTTGATCAGATCATGATGGAATATAACGAGAAGATGAAGCCTGTGGTAAATACCGATGAAGTTGACGAAGAAGCAACTATCGATCAAATTGAGGAAGCGACTGCAAATGAATGAAGAACACATTAGTGATATCTGGACAATGTTTAAAGAATATACAGACAAGAAACAAATACATCTTGTTGCAGAAAAGTATGTTGATCTATTAGCAGACTACGGTGTCAGTGATGAGACTTTTAAAGAAGTTATCGGCACAGATTCATATCTAGACGAAGCAATTAGTTATTATCTAGATCTAGATGCAGTCGATGACGACGACGAAGAATGGGATGAGTAATGGGTTGGTATAGCGAAGTATCGCGAGACATATCTAAGATACCAAGTGCTGTACAGTTCTTTGAAGATGAGCTGATACAAGGACGTTTAGATGTAAAGCTCAAAGGCAATGTTGAACGTGCCGCGGCAGAAATGCCCGGCATCGTTGAACAACGTTTTAATCAGCTTCAAGAAATTGAAGCAATCCTTAACTACTTAAATATCGAGCTACGTAGGTTGCGTAGCTCGTACTTTAAGAAATATCTCGAAAACTACCAACGAGCTCTGTCTAGCCGTGACGTTGAAAAATACGTTGACGGTGAGGCAGATGTCGTTGACTATGAAAAGATTATTAACGAGTTTGCACTAATGCGTAACAAATGGTTAGGACTCTTAAAAGGTCTTGATCAAAAGCAATGGCAGATTACAAACGTTGTTAAGCTTAGAGTAGCAGGGATGGAAGATGCAAGTCTATAATTTAGTAGTAGGCGTGGATCAACATTATTTTGATACATGGGCAATTCCTTTATTTAAAAGTATTAAATCTCATAATCCAAATTTAAGACTTCATTGTCATATAGTAAACCCTACGAAATCTAATACTATTTCTAATGTCGATATTACCGAAGAAACTATTAAGTTTGCAAACGATACTTCAAAAATAAGTTATTTACAAAGTGTTAGGTTTTTAATTGCTGACAGCAAATTTAATAAATCAGAAAAAGTAGTTGCAATAGACGCAGATACAATTTGTACAAGGCCTTATTCTCAAGAAGAAATAGAGTTTCTTTTTTCTAAACAACATATATTACAATCTTATAAAGATAATAGATGGTTAGCTGGATTGGTTGCATTTAGTGATAATGGATTTAGACAAGATTATATTAATGAAATTAAATCTAAAGATATAGAAGAGTGGGAATGGGGAAGAGATCAAAATATACTTGATAAATTTAGTGAAGAATATAACTTTATACCTGCACCGCGTGATTGGATGTGTATCGGTAAAAATAGTAGTGACAGTATTTTCTTAACACTAAAAGGAACACAAAAAACAAAAGCAAAATATCTCAGATGGTATGGAAAATATTTATAATGTTAGAAGAACACCTTGGCGGCCACAACGGTTTAACACACTTAGACGAAGGCGCATTAAAATGGCTCAAGTATTATTTTAATGCACAGACATACCTAGATGTAGGCTGCGGACCAGGCGGCATGGTACAATTAGCTGAAAAAATTGGTTTAGAAGCCGTGGGCATCGACGGTGATCATACACTCAATCGATATGACGAAAATAAATTTCTTATACATGATTTTACTACAGGTCCTTTGAATCATTTGGGTAAGAAATATGATATTGGATGGAGTGTAGAGTTTGTTGAACATGTGTATCAAGAATATATTCCAAACTATATGACATCATTCCAAGCGTGTAAAGTTTTTGTAATGACATACGCCCCTGTAGGCGCCACTGGATATCATCACGTAAATTGTAATACTGAAGAATATTGGATAGAGACAATGTCAAATTACGGATTTAAATATAATCCAAGTTTGACAGTAGAATTGCGCAAACACTCTACTATGGGCAAAAAAAGAAAGCATCAATTTTTAAAACGTACAGGTTTACTTTTTCAAAATGAACAAATATAGTTCAGTAATTGGCATTGAAGAAATGTATAGGAATCATCCTATGCCAGATTTGCCTAATTTTAAAATAGTTCCTTGGGCGGATCAAGACACTATACAATCTGCTGATGTGTTTATACAAAATAATATTTTAGGTCAAAAACGTCGAGGGCTTAACAAATATTATCAATATATTTTAGACAGCAACAAGCCATTTTTAGTTGTTGAAAGTGCTGTGTTTAGACGCAACATGATACAACCTCCAAATCCTATGTCCTATCATAGGTACAGTTGGACAAGTTATTACCAAGACGATGGCAATTATTGTAATGATAATAGTCCTTCAGATCGATGGCTTCGTATACAAAAAGAACAATCTATAGAAATTAAGGATTGGCGTACAAACGGCGATTATATATTACTAGTATTACAACGTCCGGGCGACAGTAGTTTAAAAAAACTTATAGACAAACACGGATCTTATAAACAGTTTATAGAATATACTATAACACAAATTAAAAAATACACAGATAGACCTATACGTGTACGGATGCATCCATTGCGTCAGGATAGACAATTAGAAGCACTTAAAGGGTTTAATCTAGAAATTAGTAAAAACACACACGGTGCAGCATTATTAGAAGGCGGTGACGGATTGTATGCTGATTTTAGTAATGCTTGGGCAGTAGTAGGATTTAATTCAAATGCATTAACAGAGAGCATATGTGAAGGTGTTCCTACATTTAGTATGTGTGCTAGTTCAATGGCGTGGGATTGTAGCAATAAAGATTTAAAAGATTTAGAAAATCCTATAATGTTTGAACGCAATCAATGGCTTTATAATTTAGGTTACTGCCAATGGCGAGAAGATGAAATTGCAAGAGGAGATCCTTGGTTTCATTTATCAAAATTAAAAGGAAAAATAAATGACAGAATGGTTTAAAAAATGGACTACTCTAGAGCATTATAATAGTAAAGTTAAAATGTTCAATATATTAGATAGATATATTAATAGTACTCCGATGTCAATTTTAGATATCGGATGTGGCCTAGCCTTTGAATCAGAAATGTTTCAAAAAAAATATAATTCTAATTTATTTTTGTTAGATGGAGATTTTGACAATACAAAAGATGAAGAAAGAGATATTGAATATGGAACTGTAGAAACTTTTAAATTTTATAACAAACTAGATACTTTAAAAGAGTCATTTAATAAAAGAAATTTAAAATATACATTTGTTGATGCTACTGATATTCAACTAGATGATAATATTAAATTTGATCTGGTATACAGTATAATGAGTTGCGGCTTTCATTATCCGCTGAATACATATGCAGAGTTGATTAAAAATCATACAACTAGTAATAGTAAAATTATTATAGATATACGAAATAGTACATTAAAAGATCAAGATTGCGAATTTGAAATTGTAGATAAAGTATACTCTGGAAAGAAACATACAACATACCAAATAAAGTTTTTATAATAAACTACGCACATAAATATCTATATGAACAAAGTAGTATTAGTAACTGGCGGCTTTGATCCGCTGCATTCAGGACACATTGAATATTTTAAAGCAGCACGAGAACTTGGTGATAAGTTAGTTGTTGGAGTTAACAGTGACGAATGGTTAACACGTAAGAAGGGCAGACCGTTTATGCCGTTTAATGAACGGGCTGCTATTATCAAAGAACTAGCAGTAGTTGATCAGGTTATTGGATTTGACGATTTAGACAACACAGCAAACAAAGCAATCGGTCAAGTAGCAACTATGATTACAGGTGATGACATTATGATCTTTGCTAATGGCGGAGACAGAACTGATGCTACTACGCCTGAGTATGAAGTGTACGGTGATTATCGTTGGTGCGAGTTTGCCTTCGGTGTTGGCGGAAGTAATAAAGCTAACAGCAGTAGTTGGATACTAGACGAATGGAAAACACAAAAGACTAAACGTGACTGGGGTTACTGGCGTGTGCTAGATGACAGACCTGAGAAAGGTTATAAAGTAAAAGAACTTGTAATCTATCCAGACAAAGCACTAAGCAACCAAAAACATTTCAAACGTTCAGAACAGTGGATGGTACTGGAAGGCGTAGTTGATATGCAGACTGAGTGGAACGGAAATGTATCAGCACTAAAATTAAAGCCTCACGGAATGCCATATGAAATTGGCAAGGAAGTTTGGCACCTAGCATCTAACAGTGGTACAGAAAATGCACACATACTAGAAATACAATGGGGTGAGTGCGTTGAAGAAGATATAGAAAGAAGAGACACATGAAAGTATTTGTAGGATACGACCCTAGAGAAGATATAGCATATCAAGTATGCAAACACAGCATCGAACGGCATAGTCCGACTGCTCAAGTTATTCCGTTAAAACAAAATGATCTTAAACGTCAAGGGTGGTATTCGAGATCTCCAGATAAACTTGCTAGTACTGAATTTACATTTACTCGCTTCTTAGTTCCTGAACTTGCTAACTTTAACGGATGGGCAGTGTTTATGGATTGTGACATGTTACTTACTACAGACATTGCAGAGTTGTTTGCACAAGCAGACGATACAAAGGCATTGATGTGTGTACAACATGACTATGCACCTAAAGAAGGCACTAAGATGGACGGGCAAACACAAACAGTTTATCCACGTAAGAATTGGTCTAGTATGATGCTTATTAACTGCGGACACCCTGCTAACAAACGACTTGACATAGATTTAGTAAATGAACCAGAACTTAACGGAGCATACTTTCATAGATTTAGTTGGCTAGAAAATGATGATCTAATTGGCGAAATATCACCTGAATGGAATTGGTTAGTAGGACACTACAAGCAGCCAGAGGATGGTGCACCAAAACTATTACACTACACAGAAGGTGGACCGTGGTTTGAAAACTATAGGAACTGTGAATATAATCAAGAATGGAAACAAGAACTACAGGACATGATGAATGGCTAAATTTTTAGTGCTAGACAATACAGACGCTATTATAACACCCTTTGCTGAATCAATAGGTGCTGAGTTTGTTCCTAACTGGAAAGATCTCAATAATTATCCTATTGATATGCCGGTTATATTTAGAGGCATGGCTGGAAGAAAAATTGTAACCTTATGTGAAAAACAAAATCGACCTTATTACTATATTGATACTGGATATATAGGAAATATGCAAAAACGCAAAGACTGGCATCGTATGGTTTTAAGCGGTATGCAACATTCAGATATTAATTGGAATATGCCCGATGATAGATTTAAACTAATATCTACAAATAAAAAATATTTAAACTTTCCTGGTTGGAAAAAGGATGGACGTAGTATACTAGTTGTTACTCCTAGTGAAAAACCTTGTAAATTTTATGGAATTAATAGAGATGAATTTGTTAATAGCACATTAGAAACATTAGCAAACCATACCGATCGTCCTGTTATTGTAAGAGATAAAGTTAATAGACGAGATCGAGTCGGCAACGGAAGTATATACAAACAATTAGACAATGATATATTTGCAGTTGTTACTTACAATAGTATTGCAGCTACCGAAGCAATAGGATATGGAATACCATGTTTTACTCTTGCTCCTAATGCAGCAGACGAATTTTGCGAAAAGGACTTAACATTAATAGAAACTCCTATGTATGCTGATAAAGATAAAATAAAAAAATGGCAGCATTGGTTAGGATACTGCCAGTATCGTCCTCAAGAAATGACAGATGGCACTGCTATAGAACTAATAAAGAAGTATAATATATCATGACTGTTACTGTTGCTTCATACTTAATGGGAATACCGCCTGGTAATACTAACACAGAAAAACCTAAAATTATTGTAAATTTTATCGAGGGTGTTTGGCAGTGTGGCGACAAAGGGACAATAGTAACAGATTATGATCCTGTCGATTGTGATGTTGCTGTTGTGCAAGGATTTGTGCATCCTGGAAGTAAGAATAGCTTGCATTTAAATTTGCGTAAAAACGTTTTTGAAAAACAGCAACGCGACAAAAAACGCAGTATTATTGTTGACAGTAATTTATTTTTATATGCTGACAAAGGAAACTCTAATAAGTTTTTACGTTATAGCTATGATGGAATTTTTCCTAATACAGGCGAGTATTGTAATGACAATCCTAATCCAGAACGTTGGAATTTAATTAGTAATCGTTTAGGGATTTCATTAAAGCCATATAAAACTGGCGGTAACAATATTGTAGTTTGCTGTCAGCGCGATGGCGGCTGGAGTATGGATAGTCAACCGTTAATGCCTTGGCTAGTTAAAACTATACAACAAATTAAGAAATATACTGATAGGCGAATTATAGTTAGATTTCACCCAGGCGATAAAAAAATATTAGAGCACAAAAGATCATTAGCAAGATATAGATTAGAAAATGTAATAGTTAGTCATTCATCTAATATATTAGAAGATTTTGCTAATGCATATTGTGTAATAAATTATAATAGTAGTCCGGCAGTTGCAGCAGCTATCGAAGGAATACCTACCATAGTATTAGATCCTGCCAGAAGTCAAGCAGCAAAGGTATCAAATTTAATAACACAAATAGAAAATTTACAACAGTTTGACAGAGAACCGTGGATACATAAAATGGCACAAATGCATTGGACATTAGACGAACTTAAAGACGGAACAGCATGGAGGCACCTGAAACAATGGGCAAAAAAATAACAGTAGTAACGACATTTCATCCCGAAGGAATGTCCACATACGGCGACAAGTTTTTAGAAAGTTTTGCTCGACGTGTAGACAAGCGTATTGAATTAATTGTGTATGCTGAAAATTGTAAACCAAAAAATCCTGACCCGACACGCATTACAATTTTAGATGCAGTAGAAACACTTCCTAAACTTAATGCATTTAAAGAACGTTGGAAGGATGATCCTAAAGCTAATGGTAAATGTCCGTGGCCAGAACGCCGTCCAAAGGATCATCACAAAGAATTTAAATGGCATGCTATACGATTTGCTAATAAAGTTTATGCTGTGTTCGACGCTGTAACACGTTCTAAGGACTGGTGTGTGTGGATGGATGCAGATACATTTGTACATAGTGATTGGAGTTATGAAGACTTTGCAGAACTACTGCCTGACACTAGTTGGATTACATACGTCGGCAGAGGCAAGGGCGTTAATCCTGGACCAGAAGGTAAACTGGTTGTAAAAAACTGGCCCGAGTGTGGATTCTATGGGTTAAATTTAAATCATCCAGTGTGTCATGAATTCCTTAAAGAATTTGAACGTATGTACGAAGATGCAGACAACGGTATCTTTACACTAGAAGAATGGCACGACAGCTATGTGTTTGGTAGTATATTATTTGATATGAAAGTAAATTTTCCAAATGCATTAGATTACACTACTGAAATTGCAGTAAATAATTTAGCAAAGTCCGGCGGCGGCGGGCATCCGCTTATAAACAGCAGGTTAGGTAAATGGATGGATCATATGAAAGGTGATCGAAAATTCGCAGGGTCATCAAAGAGAAAGGATGTCATGCCTCATCGAAAAGAAGCATATTGGAATGAAATTTAGTTTATGGACGGATTATGGCGCACTTAATAGCAGACCGGTGTTTGATGCTTTTGCAAATAGCCTTGTGGATAATGGGCATACTGTTGTTTATAATGATAACACTGCCGACGTTGATTGTATTTGGAGTGTGCTTTTCAACGGCCGCATGGCTAGAAACAAAACTATCTGGGAAAACAAAAAGCCTACTATAGTTCTTGAAGTAGGCGGTATCAAACGTGGAACAACATGGAAGGTAGGATTAAATGGAATCAACAGAGATGCTTACTTTGGTGAGCAAGACAATGATAGGTCTAGGGCTGCTAGCCTGGGACTGGTTTGTAAGCCTTGGAGATCCAACGGCGATTTTATTCTAATATGCGGACAACACGATAAGAGTTTACAGTGGCAAAACATGCCACGCATGAGTACATGGTTCCTAGAAACATATGACGAAATACGTAAATACACACAGCGTCCGATTGTATTTCGTCCGCACCCACGCTGTAGATTAGATCACATAGAACGTGGGCTTAAAAATGTACATAGACAGGAGCCCAATCACATTGCCAATACATACGACGATTTTGATATGGGCTTTGATAATGTGTGGGCTACTGTCAGTTACAGCTCAAATCC
>Ga0115572_10000919_pt1 | contig 24319 bp, 23 predicted proteins | sample COGITO_mtgs_1206_FD_88681 | JGI IMG/M metagenome (GOLD analysis project Ga0115572, IMG submission 88681) | Pelagic marine microbial communities from North Sea - COGITO_mtgs_120607 | ecosystem: Environmental > Aquatic > Marine > Epipelagic | place: Germany:Helgoland, sampling site Kabeltonne... | reverse complement strand
GATATAGTGAGATTTTAATGAGTCAGATTTATGCACAAAAAGGCGATCAACAAAAAGCAAAAAAATACGCTAAAATAGCCTTTGAAAATCTCCCTTCCAATGATCTACATGCGAATTCTTATATCAACATTTTGATCCAAACAAAAGATAAAGAAGGACTTAGCGAAGCTTTTGATTTGTTAACCAAGGACGATTCAAAATCTAAATGGCAAAATTATTTAATTGCCACCAGTCAGTTATTCCCCCCAGGGGACAGCTTGCAAGTTGCTCGAGCCAAACAAGCCAAAGATCTTTTTTCTGGAGATTCCAACATTAATCAAATTTACAAGCTTATTTCCCTTGGTTCCAAGCGGATCGAAGAAGGTCTTACAAATTCCAATCAAGCGTTAAGCTATTTTAATCAAGGGAATCATATTGAGGCCGTAAAAGCATTTGAAAAAGCCATTGTTGACGATCCTTTGGAATATTCCTATAGAGAAAATGCAGCCACTTCCTACTATATCTTGGAAGACCTGGAAAATGCACTCAAACAAATTGACGTAGTAATTAACGATTTAAATCCGTTGAATGGAAAATGTGAGTATATAAAGGCTCTAATCTTTCTCAAATTTGGAGATCCAGCGGGTGCTTGCCCCTTGCTAAAAACATCTAGAGATAGCGGCTATCCACAGGCGCAGAGTACACTCGATCAGTATTGCTCCAATATTTAATGTATGTTTTCACTTGCTAACCAACTGGTTTTTTTCATAGTCAAGTACATTTAGAACTTTCTAATCGATAGATTATTATTTAGGCGAGTAAAGGACTTTAAAACACTGTTATGTCTTTTTTAGTGGATGAATAAATAACTGTGAGTAAAAAAGATTTGGTTATTTATGAAAATATCGACTATTATTTTACCAAAAACCACTGTGATTCAGATTTAGGAAAAGTGTCGAGATTGAGGAACACATTTTGAATTTCTACAAAAACTCTTTAATACCCAAATCCTTAAAAGTATTCACCCTAGAGGATATAGAAGTGGAAGGGTTTGATTTGTGGATGATATTAAATTGATAAAGGAATAAAAAATCCATATAACCAAAATTTGCTAAATATTATGCCATGATTTGTTAGGTGGCCCGATAAATATTTCTTGAAAAGGTTGTGGGAGAGTGAAAAATAAATGGAAAGACACTCTTCGAGGTCAATTATGCATTATGTTATAAATTTATCGGTGCAAACCCTAATTTATAAAATCTCTTTAAACTATTGATTATAAATTAGTTGTAAGTTAAGATTGCTTGTTTTTTTCCCCAAATTAAAAGCAAATACTAAAATAACTTGATAAATAGTTTTTATATTAGTTTACTATCAAGTACTTTTAGTACTCATTAATGATTAGAATTTCATTTGATAAAAGTTTACCACCCTTAAAAATTGATTTTACCGACTATATTAAGGGGGTTTTATTTTAAAAAAAGCATGGAAAAAAAGTGGCTTGTTGTGTATACTAGGCCCCAACAGGAACTAAAAGTAGCTGGGCAGCTCTCCGCTTTGGGAATTAAAAACTACTGCCCAACCATTACCCTTATGAAACAATATTCCGATCGAAAGAAAAAAGTAACGAAACCCCTACTTTCTTCTTATGTTATGGTTGAGTTAGAGGAAAAAGAGCGCAATAAGGTTTTTGCCTGTAATGGGATTGTACGCTATCTGTTTTTCCTTGGAAAACCAGCGGTTGTTCCTTCCTCTGATATTAGCCTAATGCAGGATCATTTAAACGGGGTGTATAATGATAGTAAAATAACTACACTTTACGTGGGAGATTCCCATACGATTTCCGAAGGTCCTTTTTCAGGGGTCTTAGGAAAAGTAGTTGAAACAGATAAGACAAAAGTTAAATTAGAGCTCGCTTCTTTAGGGATGCGTATCACCCTTAAAAAACATGCGGCTTAAGAGTTAACTTGTTTAATTTTTAATGAAAAATATACCTTTGCCCAATTGGGACAGATGCGGCGGAGCCGTCAAAAAAACCAAAGATTCTAAGTTATGTTAGGTGAGCTAATCACATCTAAAACGCGTCTTCGATTACTAATTAAATTTTTTGTCTCTCAGGCTAATAGAGGGTATTTAAATGGTCTTGCCACCGAAATGGGGGAATCCACTAATGCTATTCGTAAAGAGTTGAACCACTTGCAAGGAGCTGGGTACTTAGAGAAAGTTAAAGTCGATAATAAAGTAGAGTATAAAGCCAATATTAAACATCCGCTATTTGAAGTGATGCAAAAAGTGGTATTTAAACATCTCGGTTTAGAAGAGGTAGTTGAGACAGTACTGGAACGTATGGGAGATGTGGATCAGATTATCTTAGTTGGAGATTATGCCAAAGGCAATGACTCTGGGCTTATTGAAGTGTTTTTAATCGGCCAGGCCCTTAATATGGATTACATCGCTCAACTAGAAGACAAAATCGAAGATCTTATCGGACGAAAGGTGAGTTTTTACTTGGCGTCTAAATTTTCAGCAGACCGCGAACATATTGTACTATTTAATTCTACTGACAAATGATATCCATAGAAAGTGAAGAGCGTCCCTGGGGGCGATTTTTTGTTTTGCATGATGAGCCTTCCTATAAGCTTAAAAGAATAGAGGTAGACCCTGGAGGAAGACTCTCCTATCAGTATCATCACAAGCGCTCTGAGGCGTGGACTATAGAGGATGGTACTGGGGTAATAACTCTTGATGGCCAGGATAAAGAGTACACTAAAGGAGAAACGGTTCTTATCCCTCAAGGGGTAAAACATCGTATTGAAAATAAAGGACAAGAAAAAGTTGTCTTTATTGAGGTGCAAACAGGCACTTACTTTGGAGAGGATGATATAGTGCGTATTGAAGACGATTATAATAGAGCCTAAATGAGTAAGCCTAAAGCAATTATAGTTTCCGGATATTTTAACCCCCTTCATAAAGGCCATTTGGAGCTTTTTGAAAAAGCAAAAGCTGCTGGAGATCAGCTTTGGGTAATTGTAAATAGTGACCATCAAAGAAAGCTTAAGGATAGTAAAGAGTTTATGCAAGAGGATGAGCGCCTTATCATTGTAAAAGCGATTGGGATAGTCGACAAAGCACTTATCTCCATAGATAGAGATAAAACCCAGTGTGCTACACTAGCGGATTTAGCAGATAAATATTCATCTGAGTATGAGCTCTACTTTGCAAACGGAGGAGATCAGAACAATTATTCTATACCAGAGGTTCCGGTTTGTAAAGAAAAAGGGATAGGTCTTTTAGAGGGGCTTGGGGATAAGATTCAGTCTTCTTCTTGGCTATTAAAAAAATAAAATGCAGATAAAAAATATTTGTTGCATTGGTGCGGGGTATGTAGGAGGACCCACTATGGCAGTTATTGCCCTAAAGTGTCCTCATATCAATGTTACCGTTGTGGATGCTAATCCTGAAAAAATTAAAGCCTGGAATGGTCCTTTAGAAAATCTTCCAGTATATGAACCTGGTTTAGCTGAGGTAGTTAAACAGGCTCGTGGCAGAAACCTGTTTTTTTCTGATGATATCCCAGGAAATATCGAAAAAGCCGAGATGATCTTTATGGCAGTCAATACCCCTACCAAAACTGAAGGGAAAGGTGCTGGTATGGCAGCAGATTTAAGGTTTATTGAGGCATGTGCAAAAGATATTGCCAAATATTCTAAATACAATAAAATAGTAATTGAAAAATCTACACTTCCAGTTCGTACTGCTGAAAAAATAAAAGAAATTTTAGAGGAAAATTCTTCTAAAATCCATTTTGAAATTCTTTCCAATCCTGAGTTTTTGGCTGAAGGGACAGCGATTCAGGATTTATTTAAATCAGATCGGGTTTTAATTGGAGGAGATCAGACGGAATCAGGTAAAAAATCAGTGCAGGCCCTAGTAGATATTTACGCCAATTGGATTCCAAAAGAAAAAATTTTAACCACCAATGTTTGGTCTTCTGAGCTTGCTAAACTAGCTTCCAATGCCATGCTTGCCCAGCGAATTTCATCGATAAACAGTCTTTCTGCACTTTGTGAAAAAACAGGGGCCAATATTGATGAGCTTTCCAAAGCCATAGGGATGGATCACCGAATAGGGCCAAACTTTTTAAAAGCCTCTGTTGGTTTTGGAGGAAGCTGTTTCCAAAAAGACATTCTAAATCTAGTATACCTTTGCAAGTTTTATGGATTGAATGAAGCTGCAGAATATTGGCATCAGGTTGTTAAAATAAATGATTATCAGAAAGATCGATTTTCACAGAAAATCATTGATCATTTTGGGGGAGATTTAACCGGGAAAAAAATTGCAATTTTAGGGTGGGCTTTTAAAGCTTATACCAATGATTCTAGGGAATCTGCTGCAATTTATGTTGCTGAAAAGCTTTATAAAGCAGGTGCAAATTTACAGATTTATGATCCGATTGTTTCAAAAGAAACGGTCTTAAAAGACATTAATTTCTATTGGAAAAATACTGTTGATAATATTGATGAAAGGATACGTTTTAAAAATGAGTTAACAAAATTTGAACAATTTGATACCATTGCAATTCTAACAGATTGGCAGGAGTTTAGAAGATTTGATTTTAAATCATCTAAAGTTTTTGATGGAAGAAATTTATTAGATGAAAACAAAAGTGGCGTCATGTACATTGGTAAATAAATGAAAATTTCAAAAAAATATTTTTTGATAGATACATTTTCTAATGTGGTGTATTTTGGATCTAAATTTATATTTAATCTAATTGTCTATTCCTTATTAATTAATGCTTTTGAAATTGAAGAATATGGTGTTTATATATTTTTTGCAACTCTCTTAGGTCAATTTGAATTTATTCAATCTGGGTTTGCCTCCTCTCTTCAAAGATTCGTACCTGTTTATAACGATAATAAACAGATTATAAATTTAGTAGGTTTAGTTAGCATAGTTTATCTCTTTTTTGGAATAGCATTTTCAATAATTATCGGTGCTTTATCCAATTTAAATATCTTCAATCTTTTTGGAATTAATAACTCTTGGGAATATGTTAAATACCTTATCTACTTTGCCCCACTAATTTGGTTTTTTAAAACTTTTTCAATAGCTCTTAAAGGGTTAAAGGATTTTAGGATGGAAAATCTTATTAATATGATTTTTCTGTTTGTAGAGCTGATAATCATATCTATGATGATTGAGTATAATTATGTTCTGTCTGAAATACTCTTTTCGGTACTTTTAATTTTACTTTTAAAACATTTTGTTCATTTTGCTTCCTTTTATTCAAGACATGGTTTTAGATTTAATTTAATTAATTTGAACGACCTAAAAAATCAATTCCAAATTGTAAAAAGCTTTAGTTTTTGGAATTTTATTTCCGCTTTTAGCGGTACTATTATGAATCAATTTGATAAAGTTTTAGTAACAGTTTTTATAGGACCTGCAGCACTTACTATATATTACGGTATTAACCAATTTTTAAAGTTTTATACTTCTGTATTGGGAGTCTTAAATAGTTCAGTAATTCCTTATTTTAGTGAAAAAGTTAGCTTTTCTAATAAGAAAGATTTTAATAAAATAGCATTAAAAGGAACAATGCTGACTTCCTATGTAGGTTTTATTCTTGCAGGGATGCTCCTTTTATTTTCAAAGGCTATTTTTTCTTTAATTTCTAAAGAATATCTACTGGAATATCTGACTGTTTTTAATATTGGTATAATACTCCATTCATTAATTGGTTCTCGCTCATTTATAAATAAATTATATCTATGTGAGCTAAATTTTGCAAGAAGACTCTCTCTTTTTGGAATTACAACAACATTTATATACCCAGTAATATTTTGGCTTTTAACTAGTTATTTCAATATTCAGGGGGCAATTTTAAGCCCCATAGTTTCTCATTTAATAATATTCCCATTTTGGATATACTTTAATTTTAGAATAACAGCTTTAAGAGTTAGTGAGTATTTCCTAAAAATTTTCCAAAATGGATTTCCAATAATCTCAACCTTCGGACTTTTATATTCAATAAACAATTTCATTTTAAATAAACTCACAATCTTAATAATGGTTATTGAAATATTATTTTCAATTATTTTATTTACCCTAATTGATTTTCACAAAAAAACATCCATAATTAAAACATTAAAATTTCTTAAATGAAAAGACTCCTAATAATTGTTGTAAAATTTCTAAAAAAAATATTAATAATTGAATGGACGGGATTCGATTTGAATTATAAAAGTGTTGATTATGTTATTGGTCATTATAGATTATATGAAAAGATCAAAAATGTTCCAGGTCATATAATAGAATTGGGAACTGGAAGCGGAAGAAATTCTTTGATTTTCGGGAGATTTATTAGTATTAATCATCAAGAAAAATATAAAAAAGTTTATGGATTTGACACTTTCAAAGGGTACCCAAAGAATGTGTTGGAGTTGAATAAAAATTTAGATTCTAAAAGTCATAAAGAATTTTCTTTTCAAGATGTAAATCTTAGAATGGAGCAAAATCAACTGTCGCAAATTGTAACCTTAATACAGGGTGTTTTACCCAATTCAATAGAAGACTTTTTGAAAACAAAAGATTACGCATTTTCAAAAGGGAGTTTGAAAATCAGTTTAATTTATGTTGATTGTAATGACTTTGAAACAGCAAAAAAATCTTTAATGATTTTAAAGGATTATTTAAGTGTAGGAGCTATAATAGCTGTTGATGAAAATCGTTTAGGAGGTGAGACGAAAGCCTTAGATTTTTTTTCCAAACAAATGAATTTGCCCATTAAACAATGGCAATCAGGAGGTGTTATTTCAAGTTATATTAAAGTATAATGATAAGATTTAAGTTTAATTAAGATCAAAAAAGCATGAAAAAATTATCAAAATCACCCTCAATAGATAAGCTTGGCTCTTTAATATTTAAGGAGGGAATTGTGATGATAGATAATTTTTTATCAGACGATGAGGTAAAAAAACTCAGACAAGAAGTTTTAAATTATCATTCAAAACACGGAAAGCCCTATCCCTTTGGGACGGGTTATTCAATTCAAGACCCCTTAAATTTGCCCAACGAGAGCTTACAAAAAGAAGTATTCTCAAAACCTTGGATGAAAGAATTATTTCTTTTTTATAATAAGGGAATATCAAAAGGATTTTTTGATAGTATTTACTCTACTCACGATTATAAATTCGATGGGAGTATCGGTAGAAATGGATATCTTCATTTTGACCGAAATACGTCCTTAAAATATTTTTTATATCTGAATGATGTAACCAAAGAAAATGGGGCTTTTTTTATTCAGCCTAACTCACACAAACTAGGTAAAGAACTAAGAGAAAAAGCCTGGGGGAACCTTGTTCCAACTCCAGCTGATGGTTTAGCCAAAAAAATTGGACAGAAGCTTTTTGGCACGAGTTTTAAAAATGTAAAAAACAGGATAGAGTTAGACTATTCCGAACTCTATGATGAAAGTAAACTTGTGCCTGTTGAAGGAAAAGCAGGAACATTAATAGTCTTTGATTCTGATATTTTTCATCAAGGGGGAAAAATAAATAAGAAGGGTGCAGAACGTATTGTTTTAAGAATGCATAATTATTTAAGTTAAACTATGAATTATACTATTGATAAAGGAAAAAAATGGGACTATGAAAATGGATTCTATTTAACTTGTGGAAAAGAGAGGATTGGAAAGTTATTGAATCATTTTGAGATTTATAAAAAGATACTTGAAAGACCAGGAGATATTCTAGAATTTGGGGTATTTAAGGGAACTTCTTTCATGAGATTACTTTATTTCAGATCACTTTTAGAGAACGAGAGTTCAAGAAAGATTATTGGATTCGACATTTTTGGAAAATTTCCAGATTCAGAAAAATTCATTGAAGACAAAAATTTTATAAGAAAATTTGAGAATAGTGGAGGAGAGGGAATTAGTAAAGAAGAACTTACAGAACTCATAGATGAAAAATTGATACGGAATTATGAATTAATAAAGGGAGATATAACCCATACACTCCCAAATTGGCTTGAGCAAAACCCTCAAAAAAGATTTTCTTTAGTTCACTTAGATGTAGATGTTTATGAGCCTTCTATTCAGACGATTGAACTTATATATGATAGAATTGTTCCAGGAGGCATCTTAATGCTTGATGATTATGGGACTGTCTTAGGAGAGACAAAAGCCATTGAAGAGTTTTTAAAGAAAAGAGGCTTAAATCCAAAATTTAAAAAAATAAAATACTACCATATTCCAGCATATATAACAAAGAAATAGATGTTTTTCGCAGCAAATAAATACTGGAGGATACTGGATCAAAATAATTCTGTAGTCCAACAAAAAGATAATACTGAGCTTATAAAATCCCTCTTTGAAAAACACCGTCTAAAAGCTATTTATCTTGTGGATGAACAAAATAAATTAAAAGCGGTATTGAGTAAGGGTGAATATTTAAAGTCAACAGAAAAATTAAACTGGAATTTTTCGCCATTTTATCAAGTTTACGGAAAAAACATAACCGATTCAAGCCTAGAGAAAACGAACTTATATAATTCTATTCCAATATTAAATGCTAAAAATGAAATAATTAAAATAATTGAAACAGCAGAAAACAAAGGATTAGAAGTAAGAGAAACTTTATTTGCACCTTATGAGAACCCTCTTGTTATAGCTGAAATTGGAAACAATCATAATGGTTCTATTGAGTCTGCAAAACAACTTATTGACTTGGCAAAATCTTGTGGTGTAAACGCCGTTAAATTTCAAGCCAGATCATTGGATGATCTTTATATAAACCTTTCTGAAAATTATTTAAATAAAACAGACTTTTCTACTGCATACACAGTAAGTCAACTTAAAAAATTTAATTTAAGTCAAGATGATTTGTCAGAGTTATTTATTTATGCAAAAGAAAAAGGGTTACTGGTTGTTTGCACACCGTTTGATGTCCAAAGCGCACGTTTTTTAAAAACACAACCAATTGATCTTATAAAAATTGCCAGTGCAGATATGAGTAATTATAAATTGCTAAGTGAATTTATAGATACTACCCTGCCTCTTATTATTAGTACGGGAATGCATCAGTTAGAGTCGATTGATAGACTATCTTCTTGGTTACGGAAAAATTACATTGAGGCTACTTTACTTCATGTAAATAGTACCTATCCAACCCCCTATTCTGATGTTAACTTGCGATTTATGCCTAATTTGAAAAAACGATCTACCTCCCAACTATATGGGTATAGCGGTCATGAAAGAGGAATTCATATCCCTATTGCTGCCGTAAGTTTGGGAGCTACAATTATAGAAAAGCACTTTACATTAAATAAAAATTTAGAGGGTAATGATCATAAAGTTTCTTTATTACCTGAAGAAATGAAAACTCTAATTGATAATATAAATACATTAAGCCAGTCATTGAGTGGAGGGATAAAGAAAAAACCGATAACCCAAGGAGAAAAACTAAATAAAGTCGCTTTATCTAAAGGGGTTTATGCAAATAAATTTTTATCTAAAGGAACTCAACTTGAAGAAAGAGATCTTATCTATGCAAGCCCATGTATTGGACTGACTCCCGAAGAGGTTAATTTTTATATTGGAAAGACAATAACAAAGGATTTAAAGACTAACGATCCACTTTCTAAGTCCTGTTTTGAAACAAATAAACCAGTTGATAATTTCAACAATATTTCAAATTATGGGATTCCAGTACGATTTAGAGATTTAGAGGCTATTCAAAATGAGTTTGCCCCTTCTTTTTTAGAATACCATATGTTTTCGACAGATTTAAATATTGATCCAAACGAATATTCAAAACTTTTGAAAGGGAAAAGTTTATCAGTTCATGCTCCAGAACAATTTGAAGACGGATTTGTATTAGATTTAGTTTCAGAAGACATGAAAATTTCCAAAAAAAGCAAACTTCTTTTTGAGAAAATAATGGATTGGGCTGAAACTATTCGAGAGCTTACCCAGAAAGATAAAATCAATTTAATCACCAATGTAGGGGGAGCAACAAATAATTTAAGGGAGGTTGATAATTTTAATAAGGAGTTTGCTTTTGAAAAATTGAGTGAAATTAATCTATTATGTTCAAAGAAAGGGATTGAGCTTTTGCCACAAACAATGCCTCCTTTTCCTTGGCATTTTGGAGGACAAGGTTTTCATAGATTATTTGTAGATCCCCAGGATCTAATTGAGATTCAAAAATGGTCAAACATGAATTTTTGCATGGATTTAAGTCATACATTTATGTCGTGTAGTCACTTGAAACGCTCTTTTTATGACTCTTTAGACGAGGTTTCAGAATATTTTGATTATCTCCATGTGGCTGATGCTATCTATCCCGGTGAAGAAGGAATAAATATAGGAGAGGGCGAGATAGACTTTAAACGATTGAAGAAATACTTAAATAGCAACAAATACAAATGGATTCCTGAGGTCTGGAATGGACATTTAGATAATTTTAGTGGATTTAAGACCGCATTAATAACATTAGATAAAGTATGATAACATTCATTGTTCCAGCCAGAGGAGGTTCACAACGACTAAAAAACAAGAACATAAAAGATCTTAATGGGAAACCCCTTATTTTCTATACAATTGAATCTTTATTAAATCATAGTCTTATAAGTAGGGTTCTCTTTACCTCTGACTCTGAAGTTTATTGTGATTTAGTAGAAAAAGAATTTGGTAAACAGGTTACTTTAGAACTAAGACCTGCAGAAACTGCCACCAACACCACTAAGGTTGTCGATGAGGTAGAAAGATTGCTTTTGTCAAGATCAGAGTATTTTGAAACAGAATGGTTTGGAATGGCACTGCCTACAGCCCCATTAAGAGATCATAAAATAGTAGGAGAAGCTTTAAAATTTTTCCAAAATAATCCTCGACCTCTCTTCTCATGTAATGCATATGATTTCCCAGTTCAATTTGCCTTTCGAATGCGTGAGAATGAAGGTAATAATCAAAATTGGTCACCTGTTTTAGAAGATTCACCTATGATAACAGGAAATACACGTTCGCAGGATATTGAAAAACTTTATCGACCCAATGGCGCTCTTTACATCAATTCAAAACAAAACTTTTTGGATTCTAAAATTCTATATAAAAATGCCGATGCATTTGAAATTTCACAAGAAGCTTCACTAGATGTGGACACTGAATTAGACTTTAGATTTGTAGAACAAATAATGAAATCAAAATTATGAGAGAGAGTGGTTTAAGAGGGGCTGTTTTTTCAGTACCGATGTTTTTTAAAAAAGATAAAAGTGTTGATATCGAAGCCTTAAAAAAGTATCTGATTGAGTGTTTAGAAAGTGAAGGTGTAGAGGCTATTTTTTCTATGGCATATAATACGCGGTATCGTCAATTAACTGATCTAGAATTATTTGAAGTCAATAAGTTGTGTTGTGAACTGGCAAACAAATACGACAAAAAAGCTATTATAGGACATGCTTACACTATAACCAATAAAGAATTGGATAAATATTGCAGTGACATCAAAAAATATAAACCCTATGCAATTTCATTATTGTACCCGGAACGATATTATGGTGTTGATAGCGCATTAATTGATTTTTTCTCTATTCCGAAAAGAAGTGGAATTCCGGCATTAATTCATGAACAAAAATTGGTGAGTGGATTTAATGGAAGCTTAATTGATTGGCCAGAAAATTTAATAAATTCAGTACTAAGTGATTCAAATGTTATAGCAGTTAAAGAAGATTCAAAGAATGACGAAGTAACTAATACTGTTATGAAACTGTCTAGAGAATTTGACTTTGATGTAATTGTAGCAGGTGGAGGTAAAAAGAGGGTTAGAAAGTTAATCAAAGAAATTAATTTAAAGTGTTGGCTGAATGGTAGCTTAATGTTATTCCCTAAAATCACCAAACAGGTTTGTGATGCCTACCTTAACAATGATAAGGCTTTCATTAAATGGTATGAGAAGGAAATTGAGACTCCTTATTTTGATCAAATTATTTCAAAATTAGGCTGGCACGTAGGCCATAAGTTAGCCCTACATGTTTTAGGATATTGTGAATTAGAGGAACGAGCCCCAATGCCAGTATGTACCAATGAAAGCATTAAAGATTTTAAAAATGTAATTCTTAACATTAATGAAAGCGTGAAAAATTTGCGTAATTAATTAAAATAATCCTTTTAAATACATGTGAATAATTTAAATGAGGTTTTAAAAAAAATAAATGAAGTTGAATCTTCTCTTAGGAAATTAGATCTCTATATTCTAGGGAAAAACATTTGGCCATTAATAAGAATATCAATAATCAAAAAATTATCAACTAGTAATTTTGGGCACAAAGAGAATTTTTCAATCAAAAGTATCTACTATCATATTTTAGATCTTTTAAGATTTTTTGAATTATGGAAAATGAAATCAAAAAATCTTTTTTTGATTTACGGGACCGATAAATCAGGGAAAACGCTACTTGATAATCGTTTAATTGACAAACACTTTACTCCATTTGAAGATGAATTTGGGAAGCAAAATATAAAATTTATTGAGTTTGGTTATATAGATTCTTCATTACCAAAATCAAAAGCACTGAACATTACATTACTTTATTTTTTAGTTAAACCAATTTTTAATTTATATTTTAAGGTTATCCTAAGAAAAAAAACATCTAGGATATTAACACATTTAAGGAATAATGATTCAATTGAATCTTATGAGTTTTCAAAGAGTATTCAAGAGTTTTATTCAAGATTTATTTTCTTTAAATTTCTTCTTAAATATATTATTAAACCAAAAAATCTGTTTGTAAAATCTTTTGATAATTTAACCGCATTGGCAATTGTAAATGCAGCTAATGAATTAAAAATCAGTACTGTTGAGTTTCAACATGGCCAGCAAGGTGAAAATAGTTTATCTTACTCTAATTGGAACAATGTCCCAAAGTCAGGATATGAAATGCTACCAAAATATTTCTGGGTATGGGAAAATAGATTTAGACGGAAATTCGACAAATGGATGATAAATCAAAGCTTCCATGAGGTATTTGTTGGGGGTAATCTTTGGTATGATTACATCATCAAAAAAAATAAACATTTAGAATTTAATTTTAAAAATAACTTTATTCATGTTTTGTATTGTTTGCAGTATTCTGAGTTGAATGAAATTGTTATTAATGCAATGAATTCATGTACTAATATTTTTTGGCATGTGAGACTTCATCCTAGGGAAAGACACAAAGTAAATTATATTCATAAATTATTAATCAGTTTTAAAATTGATAATTTCAGTTTGATTGAAGCTAACAACTATAGTTTTGAAGAGCTAATATTGAATGTTGAAGTTGTAGTGTCAGAATGGTCAACCGTATTATATGAAGCGTATTGTTTCAAAAAGAAATCCATAACTGTTTCAAACTATGGCAGAGTTGCCTATGAAGAATTTATTAAAGATGGGGATATTTATTATGCTGATAACTCAAAAACTCTTCTAAAATTAATTAATGATAAAACGTTGACTGAAAACACAAATTTGATAAGTTATAATCCAGAAGCAGTTAATTTTCTTAATATTTAAAAAATGTAGGGCATTGTAGGCTTATATGAAGAAAGCAAAGTTGATTTTAATCAGAATCACGATCGAATCTTCTTACTCAACAGAAATTTATATGAGACAAAACTTAAAGTTTATTAGATGACTTCATTTAAGAAGTAAAAAAACTTTTCGTTTACACTCAATTTTCAATTACTAAAATATAGTTTTCAGTTTTTTTCTAAAAAAATGATTAATTCAACTTATGAAATTAAAAAAAGATCTAAAAATATCGGTTATTGGTTTAGGTTACGTTGGTTTGCCTTTAGCTATTGAATTCTCTAAACTTTATGAAGTTGTTGGGTATGATATTAATGCTGATAGAATCCATCAACTACATGAATATAATGATCTAACAAATGAAACGTCATCTAAGTCTTTAAAAAAGGCGTTAAATGCAAAATTAATTTTCACTTCTTTGGAATCTGATCTTTCAAATTCTGATGTATTTATAGTAACTGTACCAACACCAATAACAGAAAAAAAAGTTCCAGATTTAAGCTTTTTGAAATTAGCTTGTAAAACTGTAGGAAGTTATTTAAAACCTGGAGATGTCGTAATTTTTGAAAGTACAGTATTTCCAGGCTGTACTGAAGAGGATTGTGTTCCTATTTTAGAGGCAGCCTCTAATTTAATCTATAAACAAGATTTTCATTGTGGCTATTCACCAGAACGAATAAACCCAGGAGATAAAGTCAACACATTAACCAAAATAAAAAAAATTACAGCTGGATCTTCTCCAGAGATAAGTGATTTTGTTGATGCTATTTATGGAAGTATTATTGAAGCGGGAACACATAAGGTGAGTTCGATAAAAGTTGCAGAAGCAGCTAAGTCTATAGAAAACGTACAAAGAGATTTAAATATTTCCCTTGTAAATGAGTTGTCAATTATTTTTGATTTATTGGATATTGACACCAAAGAAGTAATTGACGCAGCAGCAACTAAATGGAATTTCATGAAATTTTACCCTGGTCTTGTTGGGGGGCATTGTATTTCTGTAGACCCATACTATTTAACTTACAGATCAAAAAAAGGGGGGTATGATCCCGAGTTAATATCATCAGGTAGAAAGATAAATGAAAACATGACCGTATTTATCGCAAATAAAATTTTGAAAATGTTGCTCAAAAATGATATTAAGATAATAGGTTCAAAATGTTTAATTCTCGGAGTTACTTTTAAAGAAAACTGTAGTGATATTAGAAATTCTAAAGTCCCTAAGCTCTATAGAGAGTTAGAAGAATTTGGCATTAATGTAGACATTTACGATCCTAAGGCTATTCAAGAGGAGGTTTTTAAGGAATTTAAAATTAAATTGGTAAAAGAATTGGATCAATACGATTCAATTATTTTAGCCGTAGGACATCATGAATTTAAACAACTCAATTACAATGATTTAAAACGAAATCCAAGCTCAATAATTTATGACATTAAATCTTTTCTTGACAAAGAGATTGTAGATGCAAGATTGTAAAAAACCAATTAGATTTTGAAGAAGATTTTAGTAGTTCATAATATTTTTCCTGTTTACATAAAAGGTTTTTGGGACAAGCTTATTTTTTCCAGCGAACATGATTTCGAATTTTATTTCTCTCAAAAAAATTTTAAAGGAATAAAGGGACTCAATATCGAAGAAAATTATAACAAAGTAGAACAAGAAAAGTTTAATTACGTTGAGAACTATCTCTTGTATGGGATTTTAATTTGGCAATCAGATATTATTAAAACGTGTGTGTTCAAAAAATATGAGGGTGTAATCTTTTTAGGTGAGGCCAATATCATATCAACATGGATTGCCTCAGTTATCGCACGAATAAGAGGAAAAAAAATAATTTTCAGAGGTCATGGGTTGTATGGAAATGAAAAAGGGATCAAACTCTTTTTAAGGAAAATTTTTTACAAAATTCCTTCCGAAAATCTTACTTATTCTGAGGGGGCTAAGAAAAGATTGATAGAAAAAGGTTTTTCTGAAAATAAAACTCATGTAATTTATAATTCACTTCAATACACGTATCAAAAAGAGTTATTTGATAAATTTCAAGACGGAAAAATTAAAAAAGACTGGGATTTTTTCGGTACTGATCACCCAGTTTTGTTTTTTTTGGGGAGACTTACTAAAGTAAAAAAAATTGACTTATTGGTAAAATCAGTAATGGAGTTGAATAAGGATGAAATAAAATTCAACTTGCTAATTGTTGGCGACGGTGAAGAATATCAAAATCTAAAAAATATTGCTTCTGAATTAATTGAAAATGGTCAATGTTATTTCACGGGTAACGTTTATGAAGAGCAAAAATTAGCAAACTATATTTATTATTCTGACCTGTGTATCTCGCCAGGTAATATTGGCCTAACAGCTATACACTCCCTGACCTATGGGACTCCCGTAGCAACTCATAACAATTCATTGCGACAAGGTCCAGAACATGAAATAATTCAAGATTTTGTAAATGGATTTTATTTTCAAGAAAACAGTAGCCTCTCTATAGTAGAGAACACACTTAAATGGTTTGAACAGCAACAAAAAGTTGATAAAAAGTTGCTCCGTCAACCGATAGATTTAAAATACAACCCTAATTATCAATTTGATTTATTAAAGAGAATAGTTTAGTTATTGAATGTGTATCAAAGAGTCAATCAGTTTGGAAATTCTTTCTGATTCATTCTTGTTCACATGACTTATATCATAAAACTCTAAATCAGGATTAAATTCAAATTTATTTAGATCGTAATAAGGTATTTCAAACTCTTTTGCAATATCGAGCATTGTATGATTGAATTGCGGATTCAATAAGTTCTCTTTATTGTAAAGTTCTTTCATTATGGGTGTTCTAATTAAAACAACTTTTGAAGATTTTGAAAAATGACAAATCAATCTTTTAAGATTATGAAGATAGGTATCATCTAGTTTATTTGGGAGAGGGTAGTTGTCTACGCTTTTATTTATGGTATGAAGATTAGTGGTTTTCCGATCATCAAATTCGTTATTTTTTCCAAAAACAATCCTTCTAGATAACAACTTAAGATTATGAGAAATTAAATTTAAAGGAGTTATTTTTTCTTTTATTATATATTCAAGATTTACGCTCTTAAAATCTCCTTTTTTAAAATTAAATTTTTGAAAATACTCTTGATTTGACTCAAACATTTTTTCAAAAGCGATTGGGGAAACGCATAAAACAGACACACTATTCTGGCTCTGATTGAAATAATTCATCAAAAAATTAGTATAGGAACTATTGTAAGGTGACTTTGATCTGGTAAAGCTTATATTTTTAAAATTAAAGGAATCCGTTAAATACTTTGGGTCTATAGCGTACCTAGATCTGGAGGTGCCAGTTATGATTGATCCCTTGTGGATGCTTGTAAAATTATTATAAAATAAGTCAACTTTTAAAACTCCAAAATAGAGAGTAAAATAATAGATTAAAAAAGCACAACTTACTGATAAAGAAACTATTAAAATTATTTTTTTTAAAAATCTTTTCATTAAAATTCAAAGTATATAAAAGACTTATTTTCTTCTTTAACTATAATTGAAACAACATAAATCAAAATAAGAACATAAAAAACTATTTCCTTTTTCATGTCTTGTTTTAAAAGCAGTTTGTTTTTTAAAACGAAATAGTCTAAAACTACGAAAATGGGAATAACTAAAATATTTTTTACAATAACCAATAAAGAACTATTCAGCTCATAATTCGATAACATTTTATATAGATAGAGAAAAGAATCTTCAAGTGTTTCACTTCTAAAAAAAACCCAACCAATTGTAACTAATACAAATGTAGTTCCAACTTGTAAAAACTCTTTTGGGGTTGGTAAAAATGTATTTTCTCCAATAATTGAATTTGTATATTTCCTATTGGTTTTAAAGATGAAAGACGGAAGAAAAAGTATTGAGTGAAATAATCCCCAAATGATAAATGTCCAATTTGCTCCATGCCAAAATCCACTTACCAGAAAAATAATAAAGATGTTTCTAATCGAATTCCATTTTCCTTTTTGCGAACCTCCAAGAGGGATGTATAAATAATCTCTAAACCAAGTTGAAAGTGAGATGTGCCATCTTCTCCAAAACTCTCCAATATTCCTTGAAAAGTACGGAAACTTGAAATTTGACTTGAGTTCAAAACCAAACAGTTTGGAACTGCCAATAGCAATATCTGAGTACCCACTAAAATCACAATAGATTTGAAAAGCAAAATAAATTGCTCCTAGCCAGAGAGTTCCTCCTCCTAAATCTTGGTAATTTCCAAATATATCATCAACTCTAGGAGCAAGAGAATCAGCAATCACCACTTTTTTAAACATTCCCCAAAGAATTAATCTTAATCCTTGAACTCCTTGTTCATATTGAAACTCTCTTCTATTTAAAATTTGCGGGAGTAGGTTTGAAGCTCTTTCAATCGGCCCAGCAACTAACTGGGGAAAGAAGGAAACAAAAGAAGCGAACGAAATAAAATCTTTAGTTGGTTCCAACTTATTTCTGTAAATATCAATGGTATAGGACATGGTTTGGAAAGTGTAGAATGAGATTCCTACAGGAAGAATAATATTCAATGTCCAAACACTTTTTATTTCATATCCAACTGAACTAAATAAATCTATCCAAGAATCAACAAAGAAATTGTAATACTTGAAGAATCCTAAAACACTTAGATTAAATAATACTGAACACCAAAGGAGTAATTTTTGTTTCTTCTCTGAATTTTGTTTTGGGATGTTTAATCCAACAGTATAATCTACAATTGTAGACAGAAAAATTAGTGATAAAAATCGATAGTTCCACCAACCATAGAAAACATAAGAACTAATGAGGATAAGTGAATTCTGAACCTTTAGATTTTTATTAAATACAAACCAGTATAAAACAAAAACTGTGGGGAGAAAAAGCAAAAATTCAATTGAGTTAAAAAGCACTTTGAAAATTAATATTAAATTTATAATTACATCAAACAAATACAGTATTTTTGTTTAATACACTCTTAATTCACCTGTTCTCAAAACATGAAAAAAGCTTTAATTACAGGGGTTACAGGTCAAGACGGGGCTTATTTATCCGAATTTCTTTTGGAGAAAGGATATCAAGTTCATGGAGTAAAAAGAAGATCCTCCTCTTTCAACACCCAAAGGGTAGACCACCTCTATCAAGACCCTCATTCCGCCAATAAAAATTTCATCCTACATTATGGAGATTTATCAGATAGTCTAAACATTACAAAAATAATCAACGAGGTTTGTCCCGATGAAATTTACAACTTAGCAGCAATGAGTCATGTAAAAGTGTCTTTTGACTCACCTGAATACACGGCAAACGTTGACGGACTTGGAACACTTAGAATTCTTGAAGCCATTCGGTTGTTAAGGATGGAAAAAAAGATTAAAATTTATCAAGCTTCCACCTCTGAGCTTTATGGGAAGGTTCAAGAAATTCCACAAAATGAAACCACTCCTTTTTATCCCAGAAGTCCCTATGGAGTTGCCAAAATGTATGCTTACTGGATTACGGTAAACTATCGAGAAGCGTATGGTATTTTTGCTTGCAATGGTATTCTTTTTAATCACGAGTCCCCACTAAGAGGAGAAACTTTTGTTACAAGGAAAATTACACGTGCCGTATCTAAAATAGCACTTGGACTTCAAGAAAAACTTTATATAGGTAATCTAGACGCAAAGAGAGATTGGGGTCATGCAAGAGATTATGTAAAGGTAATGTGGATGATTTTACAAGCTGATCAACCCGAGGACTGGGTAATCGCTACAGGAAAAACAACTTCTGTAAGAGACTTTATCAGAATGGCTTTTGCTCATATTGGTGTCGAATTAGAGTTCAAAGGAAAAGGGATTAATGAAATTGGATTGGTGAAAAGTTCTAAGCACAGTGAATTTAGGCTGAAAGAGTCGACAGAGATAATCCATGTTGATCCTAACTATTTTAGACCCACAGAGGTTGATCTTTTGGTGGGAGATGCTTCAAAAGCAAAACACAAACTGGGATGGAAGGCAGAAACCTCTTTAGAATCATTAGTCAATGAAATGATGACTTCAGACATTGAACTATTTAAAAAAGAAATCCGTTCCAATAATTAGTTTAAGATCAGACTATATGGTAAAAGAGTCATATAAAAATGCTAAAATTTTTGTTGGGGGACACAAGGGAATGGTTGGGAGTGCGTGTTTAAATTTACTTAAAAAACAGGGTTACAAAAATTTGATTTATAAGAGTAGTTCTGAATTGGATTTGAGAGATACTGATTCAGTATGCCAGTTTTTTAAGCAAAATAAAATTGAGATTGTCATTAACTCTGCAGCAAAAGTAGGTGGAATTTGGGTCAACAATGAATATCCTTATGAGTTCCTAATGGATAACATGCTGATTCAAAACAATTTAATTAAAATGGCTCACGAAAATGGAGTCAAAAAATTTATTTTTTTAGGGAGTTCCTGTATTTACCCCAAACATGCAGAGCAACCAATTAAAGAAAACTCTCTATTAACAGCACCCTTAGAAGAGACCAATCAATGGTATGCCTTGGCTAAAATCACAGGAGTTAAATTATGTGAAGCCATTTTTACAAAATTCAACAAACAATTTATTTCTCTGATGCCCACCAATTTATATGGCATCAACGACAACTTTGACCTGAAAACCTCACATGTTTTACCAGCAATGATTCGAAAATTTCACGAGGCAAAAAAGAATAATGTGAAACAAATGGTTCTGTGGGGTGACGGAAGTCCACTAAGAGAGTTTTTAAATGTTCAAGATTTAGCCAGAGCAGTTCTTTTTGCATTAGAAAACAATTTCGATGAGTGTATTTTTAATGTGGGAAGTGGAGAAGAATTAAGTATTGCCCAACTCGCTGAAGTTGTTTCTGAAATCACTGAATTTGATGGCAAAATAGTCTGGGACAAAACAATGCCTAATGGTACTCCCAGAAAATTACTTGATTCTTCCAAATTTTTAAAATTAGGTTGGCAACCAGAAATATCTTTACAAGAAGGAATAAATAAAACTTATAAATGGTACGTTAAAAATGAGAAAGATTAAATTTTGTATCATTTTTGTGTACCATTTAAGTTAAAGCTTTAGTTTGAAAAAGATATTGCTTATAGGGCCATTTACCCCTCCATATACTGGACAATCAGTTGCGTTTTCCTATTTAAAAAAAATTGAGAGTAATGAATTGGAGTTCGAGTTCCATAATACTAAAAAGTTTAGAAATTTCTTTTTGAATTATTTCTCCTCTGTTTTTTTTCTTCCTTTGAGAATTTTATGCACAAACTATGCACTTATCTATTTCATTGGATCAAGATCAAAATTCGGATTTTTAAGACAAGTCCCTTTTTTGTTAACCAGTATCATTTTAAGAAAAAAAATAATCAATCATTTACATGGATCAGACTTCTATGATTTCTATCAAAAATCAAGCTTTCTTAAACCTCTTGTAAAGTTATGTTATGATCGTGTTGATACATCAATAGTATTATTAGAGGCTATGAAAAAAGAATTTGTAGACTTCCCGCATATGAAAACCATTGTTGTTTCAAATGCTTATAATGCTGAGTTTAATCAGTTAAAGGTTCCTTTTCCAAAACCATGCAACCTTCTATATTTATCTAACATTATGGCCAGTAAAGGAATATTGGTTTTTTTGGAGGCAGCCTTTGATCTTCTAAAAAACAACCAAAACCTGACCATTAAGATTGCAGGAGCTTTTTTGGGAGATCATCTGAAAAACAAGAGTCAAATAAAACAAGATTTTTTTGAGCAATTAAATCATTTGCAAAACACATTTCCAAATCGAATAGAATATTTAGGAGTTGTCGTAGGAGATCAAAAAGTGAAATGCCTTGTAGAAAGTACGATCTTTATATTACCTACTTTCTATCCAACAGAGGCAGCACCTATTTCAATTATTGAAGCAATGCGAACAGGTAATGCAATCATAACTACAAAACATAATTACTTGGATATGCTCGTTTCAAAGAAGAACGGAGTGTTAATTAGTACTCATTCGACGGAAGAAATCATATCAGCAACAGAGCAATTATTAGATGACCCGAAACTTTTGCAAGAAATTCAGCGACACAATGTTGAGGAGTCAAAAAATAAATACTCGATAAAAAACCATCTAATAAACATAACAAATGTTATCCGAGAGTCCATTTAAAAGATTCCTTAAAAAAGGAAAATATATATTAGAAGGAAGAATCCTTAAAAAGCCAGAAGCCACAATCACTAAAAAATGGTTTGGGAATACTTACGGAGGTTTTTTTGTTCATACCGAAGAGCTAAATGCTAATTCTATCGTTTACTCTGTCGGTATAGGAACTGATATTTCTTTTGACTTGGATATTATTAATGCATTTCAATGTGATGTGTATGGTTTTGATCCAACACCCAAATCAGTGCATTGGGTGAAAGAAAATGTTAAAAACAAAAAATTCAAAATGTTTGATTTTGGAATTTCTGATGTTACAGCAACCAAAAGATTTTTTTTGCCGAAAAATAAAAACTTTGTTAGCGGAAGCATTGAACCAATAAAAACAATTGATCAAAATGAAAGTTTACTGCTCGATTTTAAATCTATTGAAAATATTTTAGCAGAAAATAATCACAAACGAATAGACCTTCTGAAGATGGATATCGAAGGAGCAGAATATGACGTCTTAAAGTCAATACTTAGTAAAGGCATAGATATTCGACAAATAGTCGTTGAATTTCATCCACACCTACTAAATAAAGGCAGGAGTAAGACTAGGGCAATATTAAAACAATTACATAATGACGGATACGTGTGTTTCGGAGTTTCTGACTCCTATTTAGAATATTCATTTATCAAAAGAAAGCCTCAACGGTTACAATAACATGCAACTCTTCACTGACTATTGAGCAGACGCTCAAAAGCGTTTACTAATTTAAATTTTATGAACTTGTTCTTGGGACGAATTATAAATAAAGGATTATTTATATCATTGGAGACCTTTGCACTAAAACCTGTAAAAAAAAGTGTCTTCGATTCAATATCTTGCAATAGCAATTGTGTCTAAAAACTAATGAAAAGATTTATTAAAAAAATAAAACCTATTAGGAGATTTTACGATGCTCTAATGGCCACTAGATATTTTAACTTTAAATATTTGCAGATTTTAAAGTGGATGTTTACTTCCAATGAAGAAACAAACTTTACCTATGATCTGACTGATAAAAATTATTTAGAACTTTTGAAAACTATTGAATCCTGCCTAGATGTTTCTTTTGAACAACTTCAAAAGTATTTGGATGAAATACTAAATGATGACCAGTTAAAACTCTATCTAATTAGAAAAACTAAAGATTCAACATTTGAAAATCTTGCAGATCAACATGTTCGTTTTTCTCGAAGGGTTTGTTGGTATGTGATTGCAAGGGTAATAAAACCAAAAGTTATTGTTGAAACTGGAGTAGATAAAGGTATGGGATCAGTTGTCCTTTGCGCTGCACTTTTAAAAAACAATAAAGAAGGTTACACAGGGAGATACATTGGAACGGATATCAACATTGAAGCGGGCTATTTATTTGATGAAAAGTACAAATCTGTCGGAGAAATTATTTATGGAGATTCTGTAGCCTCTCTTGAAAAGTTAGATCAAAAAATTGATCTCTTTATCAACGATTCAGATCATTCAGCCAACTATGAATACCGAGAGTATCAAACCATAAAAAACAAACTAAACCCAAAAGCATTGATTTTGGGAGATAATTCTCATGTCACTGATAAGCCATTAAAATTTTCAATCGAAAATGATAGAATGTTTGTTCTTTTTAAAGAAGAACCAAAAAACCATTGGTATCCAGGTGCAGGAGTTGGAATTTCATTCCCAAGACTCAAATGAAAGTCTCAATCATTACCATTTCATTCAATTCTGAAAAAACTATTGAACAAACCCTAAAGGCTGTTAAGAATCAAACCTATCCTCATATTGAACACATCATTATTGATGGTAATTCTACAGACCAAACCCTTAAAACCTGTAATAAATACACCCATATCTCCAAAATTTTATCAGAGCCCGACAAGGGCGTTTACGATGCTTTTAATAAAGGAATTAAACTTGCCACTGGAGACCTGATAGGGTTTTTAAATTCTGACGACGTTTTTGCTGATAATACGGCTATTGAAACTATTGTTCGTGCCTTTGATGAAGATTTAGATTGCGTTTATGGTAATTTGAATTATATTAACTCAAAAGGAAATATTATTCGTAAATGGCGATCTAAAACCTTTACAAACGGAGCATTTAAAAAAGCTTGGATGCCAGCGCATCCTACTTTTTATTGTAAAAGAGATGTCTATAATCGTGTAGGGAGTTATGATGAATCGTTTCGAATTGCAGGGGATTTTGAACTCATGCTTCGTTTTTTTGAAAAAGAAAAAATAAGATCACAATTCATCAATAAAGTTCTTGTAAACATGTTAGAGGGGGGAATTAGCAATCAAGGTTTAAAAAGTAAAATGGAAATTCTAAAAGAAGAATTCAGAGCCTTCAAAAAGAACAAGATCCTAATTAATAAACTTAGCTATGTATTGTTCAAGACAGCTAAAATAAAAGAGTTCTTCTTGAATTCTTAACTTTACATCATGAAAGCCATCCTTCTTGCCGGCGGTTCTGGTTCCCGACTATATCCCCTCACTAAGGGGCTATCAAAGCAACTGCTTCCTGTCTATGATAAACCCATGGTCTATTACCCCCTATCGCTCCTATTGCAAGCAGGGATT
>Ga0115572_10000915_pt1 | contig 24366 bp, 21 predicted proteins | sample COGITO_mtgs_1206_FD_88681 | JGI IMG/M metagenome (GOLD analysis project Ga0115572, IMG submission 88681) | Pelagic marine microbial communities from North Sea - COGITO_mtgs_120607 | ecosystem: Environmental > Aquatic > Marine > Epipelagic | place: Germany:Helgoland, sampling site Kabeltonne... | reverse complement strand
CGCTTTAATTTCGCTTAAAATACTGAGCGAAATGAAGAACGACCAGCATTACGACGTTCATTACGGCGACTACGCATGCGACTATGAAGCTCACGACGCTTTGAATCTAACCATTCGTCACGAGTGATTGATGCATCAGAGTTACGTGCTTCTTCGCGGCTGCGATACGCACAAAACTCTTCAAACGCTTCAACATCGTCATTAAATTCACCAGCAACTAGCTCTATCATAATTGCATCATCTAAGAAGCCTAAAACAGGGATATGATCAGGCACTAAGTCTTCAGGATCACTAAAATAAGCCAATGCACTTAAAATTTCCACGCGCTCTTCTTCGGGGATTTGCCATTCACTATCTTCAATCATTGCGACAAATGTTTCTAACTTTTTAATACGAAGACGCACAAACTCTGGAACATTTTCCTTTATATTTGAGCTGATTTTTTTAGCATTATTAATTATTACCTGCTCACTGAGTGCCTGTGCACCTTGCTGAGCTTTTCGCATTACATCACGAAAGTGCTCTAGATCAGCATCGGATAATTCAAACTTAACTTCAAACGCCATTTTAATTCTCCTGTTTTGGCTATTTGGTCATAGTACTTCATCACCATGACTAACAACTATGAAATACCTCGTTGTCATTGTTGAATTTAGCAGATACTGCTGCGCTCATCACCTTTAAAATTAATTTTTTATAAAACACTTGTGGTTTTAGTGTAACAAAGTGTTATTATTTTGTGCATTCGTTAAATGGATTTCAACTAATTAGTGTTCCTATGTCGCTAGAGAGTCAGCTTGTAAAGCATAATACCCCTTCTTCGAACGAGCCGCTCGCTATTATAGAACAAGCCGAAGTACCTCAACTAACACCTTCTAAAACGTGTGATAACTGCCACCAAACGGTGTCAGGTGAATTTTGCTCCCACTGCGGTCAATCTCTCGATTCGACATTAAAATATTTTTGGGTTGTTATTTTGCACTTACTCGATGATATTTTTAGTTTTGACTCTCGGGCAAGTCGAACTGTTTGGCCTTTAATGTTTCGCCCAGGTTTTTTAACTAGTGAGTACTTTGCTGGTCGGCGGGTTCATTACGTTCCTCCCTTACGGCTATACTTATTTATCAGTATTGTTTTTTTCCTTGTTTTAAAGCTTACAGTTGCAGCTGAAGAAACACCTGATCTTGACCTCAACAGCAATAAAGTTGCAATAAATCAAGTAACTAAACATATTGAAACACTCAATGAACAAAAATTAACGCTAACCAAGGAAGAAAACAGTAAAACGTTAAACAAGATAGACGCAGAATTAGTTCGCTTCAATCGTTACTTAGAAGAGTTGAGCCTTGATAGCACAATTGAAGAAAATGCAAAGCTCACTGCAAGCACGCGCAAGCTAATCACCTTAGAACTTGAGAGAATTAAATTAAATAAACAAATTAGTGGTCTGCAAGATAACAAAGATACAGTTAATGTATCGTTCGGCTTTTTATCAAATGAAAGCAACAAAAAGCTAAGTGACTTCGCTACATCACTCACTGAAAAAGCAAAAAAAACCTTCACGTCTGACACAAACCGTTTAATTAACGAAGTGCTAGGAAAGCTTCCTCAATTAATGTTTGTGCTGTTACCACTGTTTGCCGTTTTACTTAAAGTTGTTTTTATTTTTTCAAAACGTCTTTATATGGAGCATTTAACAATAGCGCTTCACAGCCATAGCTTTATTTTTATGAGCTTATTATTAATTGATATTTTAGATGTATCACATGACAGCCTTATGGATGTTGGCAGTAGCTTTAGTGCAGCCATCGCAAGCTTGTTAGCGTTCATTAGTTTTGTATTACTGCTCTGGATACCCGTTTATCTGTTTATTATGCAAAAGCGCATCTACAAACAAGGTATTTTTGTCGCACTTTTGACTTATGGATTTGTTGGTATTATCTATTTTGTTTTAATGGCACTAACTACGATTGCAGCAATTATTTGGGGCTTAACGGAAATTTAGATATCTTTTTTTGATGTGGCTTAACTTACGTTTACGTAAAACCGATAACTAGCTCTAATAAGATGTAAATAGAGCTAGTTAGTTCACAATAAAAACTTATTGACCTTTATACTGCTCTTTTGCTTTTTCTAATTCACCATCGCTAATGCCCAGAGATTCTGCTGCTTCTTTAATAAGCTCTGGTTGCGTCATTACCAAGCCCATTAAGGCTTGAAGTTTTTCTGGTGGAATACCTAACTGCTGTACAAGCGCCATGGCCATCATTGGATTTTGTGTAAACGCTTGAAAAAGCTCATGTACTTTTTCATCACTTACATTGTGCTCTTTTAGTGTTGCTATAATAGGGTTCATGTTTTTGCCTTAGTTCGCTTTCTAGATACCCACTATTATATGGGCAGATCATTCGTTTTAAAGCTGTACAATGTAATTACTCTATGAGTAGTACCACTTTACCTGCATTTTCGTTATTTTCTAATATACGATGTGCCTCATTAGCTTGTTGCCAAGGCAATGTCTTATAAATGTTAAAATCGAACTTTTTACTGACAATATCAGCGTAAAATTTATCAACAAATTCGTTACGCAATTCGCGTTTAAATTCTAAACTTCTATTGCGAAGCGTGGAAGCATGGAGTGAGATACGCTTTTGTAGTAATCGAGCAAAATCTACTTCAGCAAAACGCCCGTCTAAAAATGCCAGCATAATGATTTGGCAATCCATTGCGGCAATGCCCGCATTTTTATTTAAATAGCGCCCTGAAACAGGGTCAACGATAACATTTGCCGATAATTTATGAGCCTTCATATACTCTACAAAATCGACTTGTTTGTAATTGATTACATGATCCGCACCCAGCTTTTGAGCATGCTGACACTTTTTATCACTTCCCGCTGTTATTACAACCGTTGCACCAGCACGCTTGGCCATTTGAATAGCAGCGCCTCCTACACCACTTGCGCCAGCATGAATCAAAGCCGTTTGCCCTTGTTGTAAGTTACCTAATTGAAAAAGCGCCCCGAATGCAGTTAAATAGACTTCACTAATAGCTGCCCCTTCAGCCATAGATATCCCCTGAGGTAGACGCATAAGTTGTGCAGCATCTATTGCAACGTATTCACTATAAGCGCCGCCTGCACATAATGAAAACACTGGCTTTTCAAGCCATTGGACATCTACATCATCACCTACTTCAACCACAAGTCCAGCACATTCTAACCCTAAAATAGGGCTGTCGCCTTCAGGGGCAGGATACTTCCCTTGACGTTGCATGCTATCGGCGCGATTTACACCAATTGCAGCGACCTTAACTAATACCTCATGCGGTTTTATTTGTGGTTTTTCAATTCTACATAGTGTTAAGTTTTCATCATCGTGAGAAATATACTGCACAAAGCCTCCTATTTAATTAATTTTTCGCCATACCTCGGCTTCGACTAATTCACCATTTTCAGTAAGTGAATGATGCCACAAATCACCCTCTATTTTGTAGTCAAAAGCCATGGTTTTACCAAGCAACGATGGAATATTGCCATAAGAAAAAGTTTCAACGAATTGTTGATTTTTTAACACATATTTACCGCCACCAGCATAGTGGAATTTACCATTTTTTTGCGTAATGTAGTTAAAGTGTGTAGGGGTGATAAGCTTCACTGAGGTTAATTGTGGAGCCTTGGCATTGACAAAACCGCCATCTACAGCATATTTTCCTTCAACAAACTCCCAGCTACCTAGTAGTGGGTTAGCCATTGAAAAAGAAGAAAACGCTAACAAACTTACTGCTATAAATTTCATAATCTACCCTTTTATAATTTAATAAAAAAAGGCCAGTGTACCTTTTTATAATTTATTGGCTATCAGACTTGTGGCTAATTCGGTTTCATTTAAATCGCCAACTTTGTTTATATGGATATACATCGTATACCTCACCTGCCTGTATTTTTGCTTGGCAACTCTGCCAAAAACGAGCAGAAAATAAATCAACATGGTGGCGGTTAAACACTGCAAACGCTGCTGTATTAGCGCTAAAGAAAACGGTAAACTGACTAGGAAAAACATCGTTTTGTGCTATATCAAAATAGCTTTGTGCGCTAAGCTCATCTAACGGGTTATCACTGTTTGGCATGTCTCTGAAATTACATTCAACTAATGGACAGATTTCATCATAATCATAAAAAACGACGCGCCCCCAACGGGTTACGCCAAAGTTTTTCATTAACATGTCTCCTGGAAATATATTTGCACCAGCCAACTCTTTTATTGCTTTACCGTAATCAATCATCACGTTTTCAAGTTGTTGATTATCGCATTGATTCAAATATAGATTGAGGGGCGTCATTTTTCTCTCAACATACACATGTTTCAATATCACCGCTTTATCTGAAATAATCACACTACTGCCAATCACATTTTTCATCTCGGTTAGCAACTCATCACTAAAACGATTTAAGTCAAATGCTAAATACCTAAACTCATGGGTATCTACCAACCGGCCCACTCTGTCAGCTTGTTTTACGAAATCGTACTTCGCCATGACCTGTGCTTTGGTGGCTGTTTTTGGTGCATTAAACTTATCTTTAATGACTTTATAAACATATTCAGAGCAAGGAGTTGTAAAAACCAGCATAACCATACCCGGTGTACCTGGAGCTGCAATGTATTTATCTGTCGGTGGGCTGTTTTTTGTTGTATCAACTTTGTAGCGGTAAAACTCTGTTTTAGCATGCTTTATGAAACCAATAGCATTAAATAACTCAAATCGTTGTTTATGAGGCATGAGTACACTTAGGTAATCGACATAACGCGCAGGCTGATCAGTATCAACCATAAAGTAAGTGCGCGCAAAACCAAATAGTAAACTCAACTGATCTGCGCCCATCATTACTGCGTCTAACTTTAGGCCTTCTTCAGTATTTAAAATGGCTACAGCAAACGGCATGTTATCACCATTTTTAGCAATGCACCGACCGATCAAGTAGCATGCTTTATTACGAAAAAACAGTGAGTTTGCATATTCTATATACCCGTCGTTCAAATTAATTAATTCATAAACTTGAGGACATTGTTGTTTCGCTCCTAACATCAACGTGCTTTGCAAAACAGATACGTCTTGTGAGAAATTATTAAATGAGGTTCTAAACGCCTGCGCTAATACCAGCTCAGTAACGGCACTAGCAAAACCACTTTTTAATGAAATACGCTTTACTAAGTTATCAAATGGTCGAGGGGCTGTGCGGTATTTTGCCTTTAAAACGAATAAGTGCACAGTACGGATTTTTCTATCATGCCATATAGCACCAAATGTAGAGTTAAAAAAGGTATGTGCTATTGGTTGATTTTCGTGATTATTTACCATTGCCGCGTAGATGTTTTTTGCCTGCTGCCAGATACGAGCATCATCGTATTCTTTGTATGCTATTAACTTAACCACACTACTAACATTAGCAACTTGACGCTCATACACTTGCAGCCGGGCACGCATAGCGGCCTGAACATCATGCCATTGCCTTTGCTCAAAGCGACTTTGAGCACCTAAAGTTATATTCAAAAACTCAGCAAACATCGCCTCAAAGCCAGCAAACACAGCTCGCGCAAGCTTCGTTGCAATAACGTCTTCGAGATTGCAGTTATGGGACTGATTTTTATTATGTTCAGGCTTTAAATTAGGCATATTTTTATCGCTTATAACGATTATTTTACATTAGCAGTTTACATACCATAGCAAGCAGGCTTAAATTTAGATAATTAATAAAGCGAATGAATAAGATTGATAAAATGAATATTAGAAATGTCGATCTCAACTTACTTGTCTACCTTAATGTGCTCATTGACGAGCAAAATGTTTCAAAAGCAGCAAATAAGCTCGCACTAACACAGCCTGCGATGAGTAATGCACTTAAACGGCTGCGTGATTTATTTGAGGATCCGTTGTTGGTTCGGGCAGCAGGTAATATGACCCCAACAGCAAAAGCGCTGAGCCTTAAACCCGAAATAGAAGCCTTATTAAAAATGGCAGAGGCAATCACTCAACCCAGCGAATTATTTAACCCTACCAATGCTGAACTTACTTTTAGAATAATGGCGAATGACTATTTAGAATCTACACTAGTCGCGCCTTTTATAACGTCTCAACTAGAGAAACACCCCGGACTCAATTTTGATGTACTTAGCCCCAGTGATGTAAACTTACAAGACATGGAAAAAGGAACAATAGACTTAGCCATAAATCGTTTTAATGGTATGCCCCGCTCATTCCATCAGGCAACTGTATGGCGAGATAATTACTGCTGCCTTACGCATCCTGCAAATAAATATTTAGACTCACCTGATTTAGAGCAATATTTAGCCGCTGAACATATTTGGGTCAATCGTGCTGGTTGGGGCGCTGAAGCCGCTGTCACAAATAAATCAGGCAGTCAGAAGCTTGGCTGGGTCGATGAAGCTCTTTGGCAATTAGAGCAAACTCGTCATATTCGTGTATTCACTCGCCATTACATGGTGGCAAGCTTACTCTGCCAATCAAAGAAACTCATTGCAACACTCCCGCGTAGACAAGCAATGCTGCTGGCAAAACACACCGATCTAGTCATTAGCCCAGTCCCTTTTCAGGTGGTGCCAATTGAAGTCAAGATGCTATGGAGTCCTTTACTGCACCACGCAAGCCCTCATCAATGGTTACGCCGCGAATTAATAAACTTTGCGAGCACTATTGCGGATAGATAAGTTGGTTGGGCTAGACCCAACACCCTTCCTATTGATTAAATCAATATCAGTTATTGAAAACAACAATTTCATTAATAGTGCTTCAGAGGCTAGAGTAAAGTCATACAAAATGATTCACTCACCTAACAAAGAGACATGATTATGATGCAAACTACAGCAAGCTTCACCCAACAAGATGGTTTATTCATTGATGGTAATTTACATACTTTTATCGAACAACAACTTTGCGAAAAAGCAACATTAACAAGTGAGTATGTGTACCAAGCGTTAGCAACATTAGTAGATGAATTTGGTTGTCAATGCCGTAAAAACAAACATCAGGATGATGATACTCTAGATGCCCAAACTTTATTACACGCGTACCAAGTTGAACACGCACACCCTCATTGCCACGTAGACGCACAAACAACAACAGCTGTGCTTGACGAGTATTGCTGTCAAGTGCCTGCAATTATTGTTGTTGCATTAATGGATACGCTAAGTGGTACACCAAGTAATGAAGATGATGCACAATCGATTTATCAACGTGCTGCTCAATTAACAAATCGTCCATGTATGTACCGTGCTGCATTTAAAAACGAAAATGCAGCTTAAATTATGATTGCTCAATACGCTCGATAATCTTCTTTGCAAACTCGCTGCAACTGAGGATTATCGCGCTATGACCGTGTTTTTCTAAATCAAACGTTATCTCATTTGCTTCAAATGTTGCTGATAATGCATTTTCAATCGCTTGTGCAGCTTCATGCCAATTCATAAACCGCAACATCATAACCGCACTTAAAATACTGCTTGTAGGATTTGCTTTATCTGTTCCTGCAATGCGTTCGAATGGGCCATGAGTTGGTTCAAAAAAAGCCACTTGACCATTCAAATTTGCAGCGGGCATAACTCCAATCCCCCCTACTTGGGCGGTTAACATATCAGCTAAATAATCCCCGTTTTGATTGGTTGTTACAACTACATCAAATTGCTCTGGGTGCATTAGGGCTTGCTGTAGCATGTTATCAGCAATAACCTCTTTAATAATTAGCGATGGCGCGTGTTCTCTTTCAATAATTAACCAGCGACCATTTTCATGTGGGATAGCACCATATTCTCGCTTTGCTAACTCATAGCCCCAACGCTTAAATGCACCGTCTGTAAATTTTAAAACATTTCCTTTGTGAACCACTGTAAGCGACTCACTTTTTTGCTCTAATGCATACTCAAGCGCATAACGCATGACTCGCTCAGAACCTTCTTTAGATATGTTTTTAATTCCGATGCCGCATTGTTGGTCAAACCGTAAACGAGTAACGCCCATTTCTTGGCATAAGAAATCTAAGATTTTCTCAGCCTCAACACTGCCCGCTTGCCACTCAATTCCAGAATAGACATCTTCAGAACTATCACGAATGACGACGATATTTGTTTTTTCTGGATGCTTTAATGGTGAAGGTAATGCGCTATAACCTTTAATGGGACGTATGTTGACGAATAAATCCATTTCTTGTCGAAGTGCAACATTGAGAGATCTAAAACCACCACCAAGCGGTGTTGTGAGCGGCCCCTTTATTGCCAATTTAAACTGCCTTACAGCATGTATTGTTTCTTGAGGAAACCAATCACCATCGTAAAGCTTTGCTGCTTTTTCACCATTATAAACTTCGAGCCAATGAATTTTTCGTTTGTTTTTGTAACAATGGGCAACTGCATGATTTACCAAATTACGCATGACTGGGGAAATGTCTTGGCCTACGCCATCACCATCGATAAACGTAATAATAGGGTTGTCAGGAATAAGCCACTGCCCCTGATCATTAATAGTAATTTGCTCGCCATTTTTAGGCACTGATATATGTTGATACTGCATACGCCCCCCTGCAAGAAAATATATTTAAGCATGGCCGTAGCACATTGTCTTTAGCTAAAGAAGAATAATGATTATTCAACGGCTAAATAGTCAATTAGGTGTTTCTTCAACTAAGATCTCATCAATAGCAGCGAGTAATGCATGAACACGCTGACTATCAAAAGTAACCGAATCAGATTTAAGTAACCTATCAAGTTCAACTGCTTGTTGATAAAGCGGTTGGCAATCAAACATGCCTGCTGTCCCTTTGATCATGTGAACACTTTGTGCAAACCCTTTCATATCTGCATTATGAAACTGATCAAGTAAGGTATCTCGCTGCGCTTTTAGACCACAGATATAATCTTTTTTTAGTAACTCAAACTCATGCTCTGGCAGTTTTACGTCATCTGCAATGTCAATATCGAGGTAACTGGCAATTTTATGACTGAATTTTGTTCTATCGATTGGTTTTGCAATGTGATCAATAAAACCTTGTTTTAAGTAACGCTCGACTTCGTTTTTCATAGTGTTTGCTGTTAATGCAACAATAGGGGTAGTCAGCCCCGTCGCTTGCATAATATGAATAGCTTGCTCACCGTCCATAATTGGCATTTGAATATCAAGCAAAATCAAATCAAAGTGCTCATCCAAAGTCGCTTGTACAGCATCTTGCCCATTCTCTACAGCAGTGACAGTTAAACCCATTCGTTCTAAGATTCGTTTGATCAATTGTCGGTTTTCAGGGTGGTCTTCTGCCACTAGCACTTCACCAACCAAATTTCGCTGTAAATTATCAGGCGCTGTATTTTTCACGTCGTCTTTGCGTATTTCATCAAATGAATCAACCCAATGGGTTCGCTCAGTTGTGTATAATGCTAACGCCAAACAAAATTCACTACCACTGCCTACTTCTGAATGAACTGTTATTTCTCCATCAAGCTTGGTCGCTAAGTTTTTAGAAATATTTAAACCTAGACCGGTGCCACCGTACTTGCGTGAAATGGATGAATCAGCTTGATAAAAAGGCGTAAACAGCTCCTTTTGCTCTTTATCTGTCATACCAATACCGGTGTCTTTCACTTTTATTTTGAGTTTGTTTTTCGAGCAGCTAACAAGTAATTGAATATGGCCAACTGTTGTGAATTTAAGCGCATTAGTAGCTAGATTGAGTAATATTTGCCTTAATCTAGTTGGATCACACACAATCCAATCAGGCAAAGGGAATTCATAATCAACTTTAAATTTTAAGCCTTTATCGCGAATTTGCTTACCTAACAACGATTCTATTTCGGCGATAGTGGCAAATAAATCAGTCTCAACAAGTTCGATTTCTAATCGGTTTGCTTCTATCTTCGACATATCAAGTATGTCATTGATTAAACCAAGTACATGGCGACTATTTTGTAAAATAACGCGTATTCCATGATTACGCTCGTGCGGCTTTATATCACCTAAAATTATGCCATCAGCATAACCAATGATCGAAGTCATAGGGGTTCGTATTTCGTGGCTCATATTAGCTAAGAAGCGGCTTTTAGCCTCACTGGCGTCACGTAGCTCTTCAGCTAATTGCTGTAATTCTTGGGTGCGAAGTTGTACTTTTTGCTCTAGGTTTTTGGTCAATTCAACGTTACTATCATGTAGCAAGCTAAATTTGTTTGCTACTGCAAAAGCAAGCAACATAGCGTCCAGTGAAGTACCAATCAAACCCAGTAAATACAGATCCATCGAGACAGGTTCAATTAAACCTAAATTCGTTAAATTACCAATCATATTGGGAATGGCCATAGCCAGATACGCTAATACAAAGTAACGCGCCGGTTTAAACCCACTCATCCAACTTCTTATACCAACAACCATCCCTAAACACAGTGTTGCACCTGTGACTAAAGTCGCCCAAATAAAACCAAAACCAGGCCACACCACTGCAAAAGGAACCCCTGCTGTTGCAATGATGCCTAACCCAATTGATAAACTTGAAAGCTTTGGAGAAGTTTCTTTTAATTTAAGTAGACTATTAAAAAATAAAATATTTGTTAGTGGGATTAAAGTAAAACCAATCCAGTGAAGATGGGCACTATAAAAGCCAAATATTTGATCTGGGATATGAAAAAACTGGCTCCATGCGAAAACCCAGCACGCTGTAAATAGCGCATAGTAAAGGTGCGTAACATCCCGCGCACCAAAATAAATGAGTAAATTATATAACCCTAATGCAATGCCAACACCAAAACAAAGCAACATGATCATATTATCAGAAGTTATTTTTTTAAAAAACACGTCGTAAGGTTTGAGTACTAATTTAGGTGGTGTATAAAAGTAATCACTTTGAAATTTCGCAATTAATATGTAGGGTGTATCTGGCGATAATTGCACTTTATTACCATAGTGAAATGCAAACTCGTTAGGTGATAAGCCGCCAGTTTCATAGCGCTTTACTGGTTGCTGGGCATCCGACATATCATAAATACGTGTTTCAATTTTTGAAAGCAACGTGTTGTATGGGTATAGCACAAGCTCATTTAAATCAGTTTTGTTTTGTAAATGAATAACAAACCAAAAACTACCGCCAAAAAAAGTGGTTCTTGTTTGCGGCTGCTTGCCTTGCAACCACGCATCAACTTCAAAGCTATTACGAGGAAATGAGCCATTAACTACTTCAAGCACTTGCCCTTTTTGCAATAAATTAGTTTTACTTTCTTGTTCAGTGTAATTGAACCGCTCAGGTGCGATGGCAACAACTAAGTTACTAAAAAACAGAAATAAAAAACAAAGTAATACTTTTAGCATTGCCTGTCTTGGCATACTTACACCTTAAATTATAAACGCGCAGTTAAAACTGATAACTAATATCCAGCCCGTAACGTCGACCCTCACCTTTAAAATCTTCAAGCATGCCAAGGAAAGAGCTTAAATCAAATTTTAAATGACTATATTGTGTATCAAACAAGTTTTTACCCCATAAAGCAAATCCCCAGTTATCTATTTGATACTGCAAATTTGCATTCACAATGCTATATCCATCTTGCATAGCATAAGGGTTTTGATTTTGGTCAAAATAATACTCTGATTGATAGTCCACAATTAATTGAGCTTTTAATGGGTTACTTGCTAAATCTGCATTATATTCAACACCTGCACTGAGATTCCATTCAGAGGTAAATGGTAAGCGGTTATCTGTTAACGCATTGCCTAGGGGATCAACATACTCTTCAAATTCAGCGTGAGGAATGTAACCCATAGCAAATTTAATATTAAGCGCGTCGGTTATCCAATAATCTAATTCAGCCTCAACGCCGTAAATAACTGAGTCAGCAACATTTTCTAATAATTGAACGGGTGGGCTTTGTTCAAAGGCTGAGGGTTGATTCATAAAAACTTGCTGGTCATTATAATCATAGTAAAAAGCCGCCCAGTTAAAGCGAATACCTTGTTGTGGCCACCATGATTTACTGCCAACTTCGTGAGCGTTTAATCGCTCTTTCTGGTAATCGGCTAATTGAGCTTGTTCAACAGATGATAAAAACCCACCATTATATCCCCCACTTTTTGCGCCATTTGCAAAACGATAATAGGCATACGTTGAGTCATCAACCTTGTAATTAACGCCTAACTGTCCAGAAAACCCATTATCTGATTGGCTGCCTTTTACATGATAAAAAGGAACTTCCACACCTTTTAAATCAGTGGGGTCAACCACAACATTAAGAGTAGAAACCGAGTCATAATCGAGTGATTCATACGAGTAACGAAGGCCGGCCGTTATTAACCATTTTTCGTTTACTTGAAAATCAATCTGACTAAACGCGGCTATGGTCTGATTTTGTATTTCATTATCGTAGAAAAAGGTAGCAGTTAAGTTTGTTGGCAAAATACCACGATAATCACGCAAAATATCATTAACATTATTCTGCCCTATCGACTCATCAGAAAAATAGAGCCCCGTTGTTATAAAATGCTCACCGAGTTTTGACTGTAAACGCAGTTCTTGAGTTACAAGATCAGTGTCTAAACCTAAGCTTCCTTCACATAATCGAGCGGGTGAACCGTCGCAATTAAATGCATGAAAGCGTTCAAGGGTGTTGTAGCTGGTCAAAGAGATAAATTCATTGTTAGAGTCTAGCTGCCAATTCAAATGCGCACTCACTCCTTTACCATCCGTTGAGTGGGGAGAATTATTATTAACACTCACAGTGTAAAAATCATCACTTCCATCATTAAAACCAAAGTTATCGAAACAAGTCGTTGAGCCCGCTTGCGCAGGAGTACATCGCTCTCCTGTAAGTGGATTTGCAATTATACCAATGCTTCCAACAGGCTGAACAATGCCATCCCAATCAGAAATGTGGCCTTTGACTAATACTTGCACAGTATCAAAATCAGCTAAAAAAGAAACACGACCATTTATTTGCTCCATCCCAGCAGTTGGGGCATCAAAATAGATGTTATTGGTCGAATAATCATAGTCTTGGAGATTTAGTGCTACACGAACAGCTGTGTTCTCACTGATGGGTAAATTAAACATAGCATCGAGGCTTGATGCATTGTTATTAGCACCGCCTGCTGTTATGTAACCACTTTGCTCAAACTCTGGGCGTTTAGAGCGAATAAGGATAGCTCCGCCAGTGGAGTTACGGCCAAATAGTGTTCCTTGTGGACCACGCAAAATATCTACCTGCTCTATATCAAACAGATTAACTATTTGATTGCTCGCAGAACCCACAGCAATGTCATCCATATACATGGCCACTGGAGATGTATTTGCCGTATTATAATCAACCAAGCCTACACCACGGATATTAACGGCAGGTGGAGTACCTTCCGCTGCATTTTGGCTAATTTTTAAATTTGGAGCAAATACAGACAACTCCGTAGAATCTTTAAAATGTTGAGCTTTTAGAGCGTCGCCTTTTACAGTACTGACTGCAATACCAACTTCTTCAATTTTTTGCGCTCGCTTCTGCGCATAAACCTCGATAACTTCCATATCACTTTTATGCAGAATATCATCATTTTCAATAGCTTGAATATAAAGCGGAAGAATTAAACCTGATGAGCATATCAACCATATGTTTTTTGTCATAAAGTTACCTTGGTTATAAATGTGCAAAGACCATATTCAAATATGTATGTAAACATACTGTTATATGGTCAATTATAGACTAATCCATCGACTAAAACCGCTGCGATAAGAAAGATTAATTAATTATTGCTGGGTTCAAAGGCATTTTCCCCACTTATGTTTTCAGGATAGTTACATATTGCCCGAGAGGTTTGCATTCCTGCCATAACAGCAGCTTCAACACAACCAGCATTTACGCCTGTTTTTATCCAGTCACCTGTAATAAATAAGTTGGTAAATTTAGTTTCATTGGTTGCCAACCTATATTTACTTGAACCTGTTACAGACAAAACATAACGTTCACTGGGATCAACGTTGACACGCCAATATTGCTCATCAATAGATGATTTATCAACTTGCCCTGATCCATATAATACTGACCAATCGAATTCTTTGTGCTGATAAGCCAAGGGCCATAACGGCTGCATATTATTTTCTAACATGCTTTCAAGGTTTTCTTTTACTTGTGCTTTTGCGCTTACTACGAATTCATGATCGCTCTGAGGTGGGTACTCATCACAAGGAAAAGCACTGCAAAAATAAGCAATATTTACCGGGGAAGAGTTAAGTGGCCATTGCTCTTTATCTATTAAGTTTGACATTGCGGCCCATGTATCAAAAGGCTCGCTAAAACCGCTTAGAATAGGTCCCTCTTCACTTGCTGGCATATATTGCCAACCCAGCTGTTGATCTGTTTTTGTAAGCCATAACTGTGCAGCTTGAGTTGCTACCGTTTTAACATTTTTAGCTTGAGTAAGAAACGAACTATCTAGTTCTAATAGTTCAGGACAAACATGCTCAAGTGATGCCACAGAAACACCCAAAATCAGTTTGTCAAAATCATCATTAACTCTTAAAGTTTTAATGGGTAGCGGCCTGCCATAAAAGGCTTGGTATTTTGCCGGCCAATCACTCCAAAATGATTCTAAATTAATATTATATTGCTGTAATAAAGTGGCTTGTTCTGAATTTAATTGATCGTAAATTGGTTCACTTGGCCAACACGGCAAATTTTTTATATTAACGAGAGGCTGGTATTCTGCTGCTGAATTTAATGATACTTGCTGTTGTAATTCAATTGTATTAACAATGTACTCGCCCTGAGCATTTAGGCTTGGAGTGAGGTTTTGTAATTGATGAAAATATTCAAACTTAACGCCTCTTTTTTGCAACAATTCGTACAGAGGAGCAAAAATCACATCCCCCATTCCAGCTTGCATTTTCCACATTACGCCACCTCGATAACACAAGGCTATACGCAACATAGCAAGTGCAGCAACTCCCGCCTCAACATTAGGCTTACTAAAGTCACCTTTTGGATAAGCAAAAACTAAATCATAAAAGCCACGCACCGGTGCAGAATTCACACTATATTGCACATTTGCGCCGTTTCTTGTTAGCCACTGTCTAAAGTCGTATTTATTAATTACACCAAATCCATCACGGTATACTTTATCTTTTACAAGACCAACCAACATAGCTATCGCCAAATCTGCACAAATATATAATCGTCTCAGATCAGAGTTGTCATCTAATAAATTACTAATTTCGCTGTTTAACCAACGTTTTAGCTTTCTAACCACGTACCAGATAACAAGGCCGTCTTTTTTTTCATCGCCTTGTGGGTTTAACGTTTGCTGGCCATGAACAAAGTGATTGAGTTTAGTAATTAACAAATTCGGGGTTGAGCTTATCTCATTAGCTTGCTGCTCTATGTCATTTGCAAATTCCTGCCACAACTGCTCCGTATCATCGACTAAATCTCCTAACTGCTGTTGCAAGTGACGTAATAGGGATTGATCACGTGTTTTTTTTGTTTTTAGTAGCGTACTTTTATTAGCATTTACTGCGGTAGTTTGTATGTCAGCTATCCATTTTTTTAGCCACGCCAGCGTCATTTTTACAAAATCCCACGCTGTAATATCAAGGCTTCCTTGTGCTGGGTTACCTGGAAGTAAGGGAAAGTCTAAAGGCCAAGTTTGCCATGTTGGTTCAATGTATTCTTCAAGTGCTACAAAACTGTGCGGTTTTAAAGCCTGTTGCCAAGTTGATAATGAGCAACTTTCAGGCCTTTGCAATTTATCATATACAGTTTCGATGGTTTTAAAACTATTAACATAAGCACCAAACCAAACATGTAGACCATGTTCCTCTATTCGTTGTCCGTACTTTGCATTTCGTCCACTGGCTCCTTTACCGCCTAAACGCCAACCTTGTTGGTAAACAGTAATGCTTCGGTGCTGCTGCCAGTCTTCTTGCTCAGTAAGATATAGCGCCGCAGTCATTGCCGACACACCGCCACCTATGATAACTATATTTTCTTGAGTCATATTATTTCCTTTATAACTTATTTTTAAAGCTGGCTTGCCGGCAGCTGATCAAAGTCCATTTGAATATAAAATGGTAGGTGTAGAGGTTGACTCCCTAGTTTTAAGCCAAACATATCGGCAAGCGGAAAACTGTCCAACTGAGTTAGATTTAGAGTGAAGTCTGATTTTAAAAGTTTAAGTTTATGTACCTTTTTTATTTCAGATGGTGAGTGCATTACTGATTGGTAAACTGCATTTTCACCCTCCCCATCTGGAAATTGCTTAAATAGAATTTGATCCATTTGTGGGTTGATAAAACCTTTAAGCAGCTGTTTAATCAAAGATAGATCAATCCCAAAATGAGTGCCTTCAAAGAGGTTAGCGACCTGTTCACCAAAGTCATCAAGTACAGATAAAAATGAGTTATCTTCTTTATTAATCGTTTGTGTAATAGAAAACAATTCATGCATTTGTAACTTTGAGTTTGGAGAGAATTGTTTGAAACATGCTAAAGAAATAGAAAATGGCGAAAGCGCTGATACTGAGCTTGGCATTTCATATTCACACAAATATTTATTGTAGCCCCATGTTTCTCGACCATTAATAAGTGCATAAATATTGTTTACACATATAAAAGCAGGATACCAATATAGATGACTTATATCACCGTGTTCAACTTTTACAGTGGGCAACCAGATAATGATGTCGGTTTCTTGCATCCAACCGTGGTTATTAAAAGGTGGGGTAACCGAAGCTATTTTTTCAATATCAGTAAAAGTAATAAGTGCAAACTCTCCCAAAGCCTTAAAAGTCATAGAGTCTGTGGCTGCTATATTGAGTGTGGAATCGATGTATTGTTGTACTTTTTCTACTTCAACTTCGGCGAAAAACCCATACATATTAGCGTTGGTCATTCTGCATGGTGGTTTGGCTATGGGATTCGATAAGAAGTGTTGGTAAGGCGTTGTTGATTTATTCATGACACTTAAATTCCATTAAAAAAAATAAGTATAGCGGAATTAATTAGGGTTGTTTTGAGGTAACAAATATCGGCAAAGTTGTTGATAACCAGCACTATTAAACCCTGTAGAAAGCGGATTCATGAACCCATGTTTATAATCAGTCACTGTGCACATTATTTGTTTTTGCGCACTCAACCCCTTTATCACGTGGTGAATGTCAAAATGTTGCTCATTAGTAAATATTAATTCACACGGAATAGGAGAAATAACATCAAGGTAATGACGAACTTGATTTGGGTAAAATGCAATGAGCTTTTTAATATGTGGGTTATTCACGTGCGCTATACTTCGCCAAGCAGCAGCACCACCTGCACTAAAAGCAATCACAGTCGTGGCCGTTGCAATATTTTCGAAAATTGAATTAAGCTTATTAGCGTAACCATTATGATTACATTTGCTCATAAAATGTGCGTATTGTTGTTCATCATCAGTGACGGCTTGTAACTCTCCATTATAAGGGTCAACTATGAGGTGGTCAGTATTGAACTGCTTAGCAAAATGAGAAAGGTGTGCTGTTTTACCAAAAATATCACTGACAAAAATATATTTCATTTCTTAAAACTACTGCTTACTAATTAAACTTACCCAATAACGTTACATCGAAAACCATACAAACTCCAGATAAATTTAAATTAAGCTTGTAAAGCTAGAAATTAAAATGTAATATTATCGCTTGGCTGTAAAAAAGCCCTCGCGGTTAACCCCTTTACCCTGATCCAGTAAGCCCGCAAATACGTATATTATAAAGCTAAGTTATCGTACGGCGAGAACCCTAATTCAGAATACGTCATATTTTTAGATATGTTCGCATAAATGTCATAAAGATCGTCAACACTGTAATGAAGCTAAACACAACATAGTCGTCTAATTGTGCTTTTGAGCTAAATAAAAGATTAGCAGCACAAAGATAACAAGAAAAAAGTGAGTTTTATTATGTCTTATAGTTATAACGGATCTATGATCCAAATTGCCCATCCGGTGCAATCAATTTCAGTGAATAAACAACGTGTTATTTTTTCAGATACACAAGGTCTTAAAAATGCCTTATTCACCAAAGCAAGTGATGCACGTCAATTTGTTAAGTGGTTAAAAGCTAACTAATCAATATTGATATGTATTCAAATACGATATTCGCCAGCATCTGCTGGCGTTTTACTTTCTCAAGCTAAAATTATCCTGCTACACTAATTAAATGAGCCTGTAAATTAGTAGTACTTATATGTGTCGTAGCATTTTACTTTTCATGTTTCTTTTCACTTTGCCCGCGTCTGCCACAAGTAAAACTATCAATTGGGTTATCGTTGATTTTGCCCCTTATTATATTTTATCAGACCAATTTATCGGCACAGGCAGAGATGAAAGTGTTATTTCATTATTAGAGCAAAAATTACCCAGCTATACTTTCAATCGTGTTATTTTCCCTTCTAGCCGCGCATTACTAGAAGTATCCAATCCTAATAAAACCTATTGTATGCTTTCCCTTTACCAAAGTGAGCACCGCCGTCAACACATTACATTCAGTGAAGAAAGCTCTACGATCGGTTTATCACCGTCCGTTGCAATTCATAAAAACTTAATTGATAAACTTAAGTTAGATCAACAGATACCTCAGTCCTTTAATTCATTATTGAACAATAAAAAGCTCACTTTGGGTATTTCAATGAGTCGCTCTTATGGTCTTGAAATTGATAAAGTGATTAATAATAGTGCTGATGCATCTATCATCATTCGCCCAGGTAGAGATACACTTTCAAGTCTTACTTATATGTTACATAAGCAAAGAATAGATATATTATTAGGCTACCCGAGTGAACACTTTTATATGGCTAAAACAATGGGTTTTGATACTGAATTGACTCAATTACAACTTCAAGAGGCATCAGATTTTAGTTTGGGTTACATTGGGTGCACTAATACCGAACAGGGTAAGGAACATATTGCAGTGCTAAATAAGGCCCTTAGAGAGATAAAACAAACTAAAGCATATAGAGATATTTTACTTAGATGGCTACCTGATCATTTAAGACCTATTTTAGCCCACCACTTACACAGAAACGCCTCACGAAAATGAGGCGCTTATTTGCATTTTACTGTTAAAAAATCGAAGATTACTTTCGAATACCTTCAATATATAAACCGATATCAACGTGTGTTGATGCTGGGCCTAAATTATAGTCTATTCCATAGTCTGCTAACTTAAGGCTTGTTTCGCCTTCAAACCCAACGCGATAGCCACCCCAAGGGTCTTTACCTTCACCAATTTTATCAATTTCAAATGTAATAGTTTTCGTTACGCCGTGCAGAGTAAATTCACCGGTTACATTCGCTTCATCGCCATCCTCATCAAACTTTATTGATGTGCTTTTAAAGCTCGCATTTGGGAATTTATCGACATTTAAAAAGTCACCGCCACGTAAATGCTTGTCGCGCTCTGCATGATTCGAATCGATGCTTTTTGTATCAATATTAACCATAATCGTTGATGCATTTGGGTTTTTAGCGTCATAACTAAATTCACCGTCAAATGTATTAAAACGACCATGTAGCCAGCTGTATCCTAAATGCTTAATTTTAAAATTAACGAACGCATGAGCACCTTTTGTATCAATAACGTAATCTGCTGCTTGTGCGGCTGTGGCACCAAAAAGTGTTGCAGCAACAGCTGCGCTAACAAGTAATTTTTTCATTCTAATCATCCTTTTGTGGTTTGATCATTCTAATTAAAGTTTTATCTTTATCGATAAAGTGATGTTTTAATGCCCCAAGTGCATGTAATACTACTAGCCCTATTAAACTACATGCTGCCCAATAATGAACTTTACCTGCAATATCTGCCTGATTTTCGACTGAGAACTCAATGGCTGGAATACTAAATAAAGCAAACACGTCAATTGAGCGACCATCAGCAGTCGAAATCAAATATCCTGAAATCACGATGCCAATCAGTAACACATAGATCACTAAGTGTGCGCTATGAGCAATTTTATTTACAAGAGCACTTGAGCTTGCAACTGAGCCTGGCTGTGTACCCAATACCCGCCATGCAAACCTAAATATGAGTAAAGATGCCAGTGTAATACCCACACTTTTATGTAAATCCATTGATCCTTTATACCAGCTATCGTAGTAGGTTAATTCAACCATATATAGCCCTAAACCAAATAACCCTAAGACCATTAATGCCATAAGCCAGTGAAGGAAAATTGCCACTAAGCCATAACTTGATTGAGTATTTTTAAACATATTTAACGGCTCCTTGAGTTAATAAAGCTAGAATAGCCCGTCCCGAAACAAAAGAAAATAGCGGATAACAAACAAGTTATGTGCGTAAATGCACAGGTGAGAATAGAGGTGAACTGAAAAGTTATTAGTTTATTTATTGATTAATCATTTTCCCTCAAACCAACATAGATTTGACTGCGGGGCTCAACCTGGATGCATGTGATCAGCCCTTCCTTGATCAGTTCAAGCATTGCTATAAAACTGACCACAACACCACTTCGACCCTCATCTACTGTAAACAAGATAGAGAAAGGTAATTGCGTACCCGCTTTGGACAGTTTAGATAAAATTAAACTCATCCGTTCACGTGTAGAAAGGGTCTCCGCAGTAATGTGGTGACTTTCAAAGGTTTTAGCTCTTGCCATAACTTCGCTTAGGGCTAACAACAAGTCTTTAATTTCTACATCAGGAAGTTGTTGGTAATTGTCATCTTGGATTGGCATTAAAGCGTGTGCAGTATATATATCACGACCAACACGGGGAATATCATCTAAGTTTTCAGCTGCTTTTTTAAATTGTTCATATTCTTGAAGTCGCCTTATTAACTCAGCGCGCGGGTCTTCTTCTTCTTCAAGCTCTTCGTGTTTGGGTAATAATAATCGCGACTTTATTTGCGCAAGCAAAGCAGCCATCACTAAATACTCACCAGCAAGCTCTAGTTGAAACTCGCTCATCATCTCTACATACTTCACATACTGCTCTGTAATACTGAAGATTGATAGTTCGAGAATATCTAATTTGTGTTTTTTTATGAGATAAAGCAGTAAATCCAGTGGACCTTCAAACGTCTCTAAAATTACTTCAAGCGCATCAGGGGGGATATATAAATCTTCTGGGGTATCAATAACCGCTTTGCCATGCAAAAAAGCCAGCGGCAGCTTTTGCTGTACTGGCTCCTGAGGCTCAACAAGACTTGAATTATTTACATCTGTCACAGTAATGGTGTGCTATTCAAACGGTGCTGTGTCACCACACCCAACTCGAAGCACTTCAACATCATCTTCCGATAAATCAATCACTGTGGTCGCCTGCTCTGCTAAATAGCCACCGTGAATAATTAAATCAACCAATGGGCCAATGCGATCACGAATTTCATCAGGGTCAGATTCTGTAAATTGTTCGTCAGGTAAAATTAGTGAGCACGACATTAATGGTTCACCGAGTTCTGCCAATAACGCGCACGTTATCGGGTGCTCTATAACCCTGATACCTATTGTTTTTTTCTTATCATTGAGTAAGCGTTTAGGCACCTCTTTTGTGCCTTTAAAAATAAACGTATAAGGCCCTGGCGTGTTGTTTTTTATCAACCTAAATAATTGGTTATCTACTCTGGCATAAGTCGACAATTCAGATAAGTCGCGGCAAACCAAGGTAAAATTATGGTGTTTTTCAATACCACGAATGCGTTCAATACGTTCTTTTGCTTGCTTATTACCTAAATTACAACCGATTGCGTAACCTGAATCTGTTGGGTAGACAACAACGCCACCTTTTTTAATAATATCAACCGCTTGCTTTATCAATCGTGGCTGCGGATTATCTGGATGAATATGAAAAAAATCACTCATGTGCGTCTCCTTCTTTACCTTCCCAAAACTGCCAAACACCTTGACAATCTTTCGGCAAATATAAGTTTTTCCCTAATTCTAACCAACTGGTTGGAAAATGAAAATCTGAACCTTGTGAGCATAATAAACCATATTCACGGCTTAACTCACCCAAAAATTGTCTTTCACTTGGCGCCTGTTGTGGTTGCGAAACTTCCATTGCATCACCACCGGCTTCTTTAAATTGTAGCAATAATTTACGTAGCCACTTATTAGACATCTGATAGCGTCCAGGATGCGCAATAACCGCTACACCACCAGCAGCATGAATTGCAGTTATTGCAGTTTGCATATCGCACCACGTACTTGGTACATAACCCGTTTTAGCGCGGCCTAAATACTTTTTAAACACACCGGGAATGGTTTTAGCAACACCGCGTTCTATCAATGCTCTGGCATAGTGAGCACGGGTAATTTGTGCATCTTTAGCAAGCGCTTTTGCTTGTTCATAAATGCCATCAAAGCCATTTTTTTCAAGACGCCGACCAATCTCTTTTGCACGTTCAGCACGTTTTTCTTGCTGCTGCAAAAGTAACGTATTTAAAGCCTCATTGCGCACATCGACATTCAACGCAACAATATGTATTTCAAAACTTTCCCACTTTGTTGAAATTTCAACACCCGTAATTAAACTCAAAGGTAATTGTTCGTTTTTAATGAACGCTTGTGCAGGTTCAATCGCAGCCACTGTGTCATGATCAGTAATTGCAAAAACATCAATGTTTTTATCTACTGCACGAAGTAGTAATTGCTCAACACTCAATTGTCCGTCCGAGTGTGTGGTATGGCTATGTAAGTCGTATTTTATCAAAAGTGGGAACTACTAAAGTTATAATTGCTTAATTGTTATAAAGTATAACAAATTTTTTAAATAAATTGTTTTAAATAAACACTTGACATAAATGCCACAGGTACGCTTTACTGTAGCCACTTAAGACACAGACTAATAAGAAATATAATGACTAATTCAATCCAAAACACAATCTGGTGGTGGCACTCGTAAATTATCGGGTGACGAATTGTCGTGTCTAACACATTCTAAACCCGCTTATAGCGGGTTTTTTTATACATAAATTTTAGGGTAACAAACATGAATAACGATTTAACTCTTACACATCATTGGTGGTGGCGCCTGGCTTAGCGGGACAGTAATGGTTTATCTAAAATATAGATGTCGTTATTTAACCCCGCACAGCATAGCTTGCGGGGTTTATTTTTTTGAGGGAATGAGGTTTGATTTTTAGTCACATAACAACAGCACCGGGTGAGGTCACAAGTATCACCGAAGTCAGAGAATACATTCACAGTCCATTGGCTTTGTATGCACTCTTAGACAAAGATAATTCATTATTGTTAGAGTCAGCAGAAATTGACTCTAAAGACAGTGTTAAAAGTTTAATCTTGGTTGATTGTGCGCTAAAAATAACGTGTACAGGTAAAATAGTGACAGTGACTGCGCAGTCAAATAATGGCATGCAGCTATTACCTTATTTGAAAGACACATTACAAAACTGCTCAACAACTCTTAATGAACACATATTAACTATTGAATATCAAAGTACCGCTAAAGATATTGATGAGGGCAGTAAATTAATTGCTGATAACGCATTTAGTGCTCTAAGAAACTGCATTAATAATATCAGTAGCACCACAAAAAACCCGTTTTCGTTATTTTTAGGTGGTGTGTTTGCTTATGATATGGTCGCAAATTTTGAGCAGCTTACTGTTGTACCCGACGGCGAAAATAGTTGCCCAGATTATGTTTTTTATTTAGCAGAAACTCTCGTGGTCATTGATCATCAAGCTAAAACAACCGAGCTTATAGGTAATGTTTTTAATGGGCCAGATGTGCATGCTAACTGCTTTGAGGTAGGTAAAAAGCTTGAGCGTTTAAATAAAGTATGTGACCAAGCGAGTAATTTCAGTGCTGAACAAACAGCAGGCTACAGCGAGGTAAGTGTAGACATCAGTGACGAGCAATATTGTGAGCAAGTAAAAAACTTAAAAAAACATATTGTTGATGGTGACATCTTCCAAGTCGTACCTTCGCGCACCTTTTCATTACCTTGTGCGAACCCGCTTCATGCTTATAGCCAGCTAAAACAGCAAAATCCAAGTCCCTATATGTTTTATATGCGAGACAGCGAGTTTGCTTTGTTTGGGGCATCCCCTGAATCGGCCTTAAAGTTTTGCCCTCTTAGCCAACAAGTAGAAGTTTACCCAATTGCAGGAACTCGCCCCCGTGGAAAGTTTGCAAATGGACAAGTTAACCCCGATCTCGACAGCCGAATCGAGCTCGAACTACGTAACGACCAAAAAGAACGTGCTGAACATTTAATGTTGGTCGATTTAGCCCGCAATGACGTAGCACGTATAAGCGTACCGGGTACCCGCCATGCAAAAGAGCTTTTAAAAGTAGATAGGTACTCACAAGTTATGCATTTGGTCTCTCGTGTTGTAGG
>Ga0115572_10000914_pt1 | contig 24373 bp, 33 predicted proteins | sample COGITO_mtgs_1206_FD_88681 | JGI IMG/M metagenome (GOLD analysis project Ga0115572, IMG submission 88681) | Pelagic marine microbial communities from North Sea - COGITO_mtgs_120607 | ecosystem: Environmental > Aquatic > Marine > Epipelagic | place: Germany:Helgoland, sampling site Kabeltonne... | reverse complement strand
TATTATGGAGCATGTAAATACAAGCAGCGATGTACACGGAACTATTCATTGGCAAGATCACAACTTACAATACGCAAATTACGGCACAGGAATTTCGATTAACAGCAATGAATATCATACATATTCGGTAGAGTGGGACAATAAATTTATAAAATGGCTTATTGATGGCGTCCAATATCATATTGTAAACATTGAAAACGGAATTAACGGTACATCTGAATTTCATAATAATTTTTTCATCTTATTAAATATGGCAATTGGAGGAAATTGGCCCGGATTCAGCATTGATAACACAGCTTTTCCTGCAAAAATGTATGTTGATTATGTAAGAGTGTATCAAGACGCAATATCTTTAAACGGAAGTGAAATTAAAGAACTTAAAACAACTATTGAGCTATATCCAAATCCAGCATCTAGTGTTCTTCGTTTCAATTTAACAGAATCTACCAACAAGATGAAATATGTAATAACAAACGCTCTTGGATCAACCGTTCAGAACTCAATTTTAACCCAAAATGAAATTAAGATTGATAAACTCTCTCCAGGATTCTACACAATTAAACTATCCAATGGACTGCGGGCTAAGTTTTGCAAAAAATAACAAATCACTTTTGTTTAAGTAATTTGAGAGAACTGATTCTCATCACCATATTTGATTGTAAAAAATGTAAACTAATTAGAATGAATTACAGAATAATAATATTTCTCTTAATTAATTTTTTGGCACTCGCCATCGGAAGCTTCTTTACAAGTAAAGGAGTTCCGTCAATATGGTACGAAGAGTTATCTAAAGCTCCTTGGACGCCTCCAGGTTGGTTTTTTGGATTCGCCTGGACAAGCATTATGATTTGCTTTAGTATATACATGGCTTACTTGTGGCCCACTTCTAAAAACAAGTCTCTGCTGGTAACATTATTTTTGATCCAATGGATATTAAACACAGGCTGGAATCCTGTGTTTTTTCAATTCCATAATGTTGCTGCGGGTCTTGTGATTATTTCCGCTTTAACCATTTTAATTGGATACTTTTTTTACGCCAACTGGACACAATTAAAGCTCAAATCTTTATTAATAGCACCCTATTTTATTTGGTTAATAATTGCCACATCATTGAATGCATTCGTGCTAATAAAAAATTAATATCGCAAAATAATTTTAACAAGAGCCACAACTAAACTTATAAAAAAGAGCACACTAAAAGCAGGCAATCAAAAGTTTCTAGCTTAATAACAAGCCTTAGTAAATAAAAACGAGGAGGAAGTACTGGGTGTTTTTTAGAATGATAAGCTCCTATTCTGATGATTGGAATTTAAAAAAACGTCTTTACAAACTTTTTATTACGTTCTCAGCAGCAAACTCACCTGATAGGATAGCAGCGTTTAACGAAGCGTTAGAGCACGTGTCACCAGCTATAAAAATAGACTCCGAAATAGCGACCTGATCCTTTCCCACTTTGTACTCAATAGCATCAATCTTTGGAAGTGCTTTTTTAATATGAAAAGATTTAATCAACCGAATATAATCAAACAAAAATAACATTTCCAGCTCTTTAGTTATAGCTGTAATCAACTCTTCTTGCAACAATCCTTTATCGTTAACAACTGTAACAGAAAGCAAATGTTTACCTTTTTTCACCTCACCATAAATAGAGGTTGGGTAAAATATATTATTAACTAAACTATTCGTGTCACTTACCAATCCGATTAAACAACCACTAACAACTTCTTTATCTACTTCAAAGTAAAAATTATGACATGAATTCCACTGGATGGGTAAATTTTCCAATCCTTTTAAATTTTTGGGAATCTCGCAAGCAATGATGACTCTATCAGCCTCTATTCGGGTTCCATCGCCCAATAAAACAAAATTATCCTCAATATTAACCACCTTACTATTTAACCTTAATTGAGTATGCTTTAGATTTTTAAACATTTGTTGTGGTATTGCTTCCATCCCTTTTTTTGGTATTGCCGCACTACCTTCTGCAAACATTTTAAAAACAAATTCAAACATCCTAGAAGATGTTCTTAATTCTGGCTCAAGGAAAATACCAGCATAAAAAGGACGAAAAAAACTTTCAATTATATCAACACTAAAACCCTTTTTTTTGAGGTAATCTATAGTCTTAAATTCTTCTTTACTAAAAATAACGTCCAACGAGTCTTGCCTTAACTCCCGTTGTAATTGATAAATCAACCATTTATCCTTTAGGTTCGCTAACGGAGAAAAAAGAACTGGTAAAAGAAACCTAAACGACCTTAGTGGATCACCAAATAAATGCGTTTTCATTTTGGTTTTTATAGATGCTCCTGGAAGTAAGGAAATCAAATCAAGGGTAGCTAAATCCAAATACTTTTTTACTGCTGGATATTCAGTTAAAAGTACTTGAAAACCGTGATCTAATATATAGCCTTCAACATGATCAGATTTTAACCGACCTCCAAGTCGGGTTTCTGCTTCCAAAATAACTGGAGAAAATCCAGCTTCTTCCAAAACTCTTGATGCTGTCAATCCACTAACACCGGAACCAATAATTACAACCTTCTCTTTTTTCTTATCCATCACCTTTGTTAGACTTATCAAGTTAATTATTAAATCATTTTGACGCTATTAGCAGCACTGTTTAAAAAATAATTTCATGAGAAAAATGACCTGCAAAATATAATTAAAACTCACTGAGGAAACCAAGAGATATACGGTTAAAATGATCGGCAGCCTGAACATTAACAATATGCCCGCAATCAGGAATAACATTAAGCTGAGCCAAAAAGTTTCTTTGAACAAATAATTCGACAGCTGACAAAAACATATAATCCTCTCCTCCCATTATAAATAACGAAGGCTTATTAATTTTTTTACGTCTAAAAGAACGAAGTAATGGATTAACATCACTTGTTAATTTATACCATCGGATAAATTCTTTCCGAAACAACTTTTTGGCTTCATTAACAAAAACATTTCTGGACGACTTATGCTTTCGGCGAGGGAGAATAATCAATGCAAATGATTTATAAATAGCCATATGAGGTAAAACTCTATGCAATATATACCCTACACGCATTAGTATTTGACTCATCAAATTAAACTTTAATATAGCTCCGGCCATGATCATCGACTTTACTAAACTGGGTTGAATTTCAGCAATATTTCTAATGATAATTGTTCCTAAAGAAATACCTACAAAATGAGACTGTTTAATTTTCAAAAAATCAAGTACATCAATTACATCTTCACTAATACACCTAAAAGAATACTGTTTTACGGTGTCAAACATTCCTTTAGATTCTCCGTGACCTCGCAAATCAATAAGCAAAACATTATAATTAGCAGTAAAAGCCTTAATTTGTTTGAACCATATTTTTGAAGATCCGCCCGCCCCATGGATAAATGTGACCCATTGGGCATCGATAGATTTTTTGTATATTTTGTATTTCAGCATAAATAGCAATCAAAAAAAAACAGAATTCACGAGTATTTAAGGGCATCATTTTGATGATACCTTTCTTTAAAAATACTATGCAAAAAAGTATTTATTCCGGACTTAACTAGCAAACGAGGGCTTATCAAAACACAAGTTTCACAGAAGCTACCATCATTACATTCAACATCGGTTTAACTAAGCACTAAAATAGTTAAACAATATGTATATTTAACCTACATTTAATTACTAAATTTAAAGGGTATCGAGCGCAATACTAAAGCAAACCTCTAAAGAATGATAAAATCAAACCCATTTTCGCCAAAAGACTTAGACAGAATAATAGAAATGGCTTGGGAAGATAGAACCCCATTTGAAGCCATTAAGTTTCAATTTTCTTTACTCGAAAAAGAAGTGATAAAAATAATGCGCAGTAATCTCAAAGAATCGAGTTTTAAACGCTGGAGAAAACGCGTAAATAGCGGTGTAAGTCAAAAACATTTAAAAAAACGAAGCTCTGAAATCACTCGTTTTAAATGCTCTCGTCAAAAAAGTATTACGGGAAATAAAATAAGTAAGCGTTAAATACTATTGATAAAAATAATAGTCACTTTAATAAAAGATACTCAGCTATAAACGGTTAGATTAAGCTTTAAACCACATTACTTGTTTAGCAGCTAATTATTTTAGCTGTTCACAACAATCTTTTTGTTTCTTCACGAAAGAAAAACTTGGTTTGATCCATTCTTAAAGTAAAATCTAATTTGATCGCTTCCGAAAGACAACCCCGACACATACCCTTCGGTAATACAAAATGGAAGGTGTAAAACCATTGGTTAAGTTATCTCCAATGTGTGCATGTTACCCCCCAATTAACGGTCGTATACTCTTGTTTGGTTGCATCATAAAATTCAGCTATTTGAGGAGAATAAAATGGAATGTTTAAGTTTTGGGCATCTCTAAGGTAAACTCCAGCTTGATGAATAAAATACTGTGCATGATTATCTGGATCATTCTGCTTTTTGTCAACGGCTACCAACTGCCAAACCTCATCCACCCATGGGGCTTTAGCGGGATCGGTACGATATTGTGCGGGAAGGGCTTCACCGGTTGAAGTGATGAATGAATAGATTTGTCCCCCTTTTCCGACTATTAACTCATACCCTAATTGATATGATTGCTGTTCTCATATTTTAATAACGCTTCAAATACTCTGTTTCCTCCCCGACTAGTAGACCATAATTAACCTAACGAGGAATAAGTTTGAGAAAAGCTAAACCAATTAGTATCAATCGTAGCAAGGCCGTCGTTTGAAAATACATTAGTTAATGCTTGTTGATTAATATTTTGAGCAAAAAATATATTAAAAAAATTAATCCTTGAAAGAATAAAAAAAGCTTTCATATTACTTAAATTTAGAGGTATTCAATGTCATCCTGTTTGCGAACAGGTTATTTGAATGTAATTTGTCCAAATAAACAACAAAATGTTATAGCTAGAACATCGGCTCGTTGAATTACAATTCAGGAAAAGTCCCTAAAAATCAAAAACTTAATTTATGTGCTAAAGCTCTCAATTATTAAACTTTTTATAAAAGGACATTCAACTCTTCAATAATACTCAAAAAAATCACATTTAAATTCACGCTAACATATATTTTACCCTAACAAAAACTGTACTCCTGCAAACATACTTTAGTTGTTTCAATGCTTAAAAAACATATCAATAAAGAAAGGGGTCGCCAAAAATAGATCAATCCAGTTGAACTTTTATCAATACTTTTTGAACTTTTTAAGATAAAGTACAGTAAACCAAAACCTATATCTTAGCCCTTCAAATTATGACAACATATGGAAAGTAAAGATACGTTTACATTAAAAAGTAAAACAGTCGGAGGTCAGGCAACTAAAAAACAAATATTTGACGACTGGGGAAGTGACGGAGAGAACCAGTCACCTGCGCTATCATGGGAGAATGCCCCTGAAGGAACTAAAAGTTTTGCTATTACAGTTTATGATCCAGATGCGCCTACAGGTAGTGGTTGGTGGCACTGGCTAGTATTTGATATTGGTAATAGTATTAAGAATATTGAAGAAAATGCAGGTAACCCTGAATTAAAATTAGCTCCACAAAACGCAATACAGAGTGTTAATAATTACGGCACAAAAGGATACGGTGGTCCTTGCCCCCCAGAAGGACATGGTCCTCATCAATATATCATCACCATTCATGCCTTAAACATAGATACTTTAGGATTAGATGAAAATACAAACCCTGCAATTGTGGGTTACAATCTCTGGGCTAACACAATTTCCAAGGCTAGTATAATCATGTATTACGAAAGATAATAAAAACCTATTTTTGGGTTTTTTCAAAAAAAACCAATTAGTATTTAACTGAAATACTGAAAACTCATAAAAAGACACCTTACGCAAAACGTAAGGTGTCTTTTTTTTTGTGGACCCAGCTGGTAAAATCTCGAACATCACCAAGTTGAATTGTAATTTAAGGAAAGTTTTATATCTTGATACAACATGGGTGATTTAGAGAAAATTTTAAACATTAGTAGTTCTGCTCCTCAGCTATTTAAGAAAGGTGAAATGATTCAGCGACCTGGACAATCGAAAGCTAGTGCTATTTATGTGAAGAAGGGTGTTATTAGAAGTTATATCATCGATAGTAAAGGAAAAGAACACATCTATATGTTTGCCTCCGAGGGATGGATTACGGGAGACGTTGAAGCAGTTGAACTTAATGAACCAACGAGACTTTATATTGATTGTCTGGAGGATTCCGAATTAACCTTTATAAGCAAGGATCAAGCAAACCAAGCTAATATGACCAAAGAGCAATTACTTCAAAACATGCAAAAAATATGGAAAAATAAAGCCAAAATGCAAAATAGAATTTTAATGCTATTAGGTTCGCCTGCGATTGATCGATATAAATACTTTTTGGAATTATATCCAGAACTACCAAATCGAGTTCCTCAAAAAATGATTGCATCATACCTAGGAATTATGCCTCAAACTTTAAGTACGATTCGAAAAAAAATAGCCAAAGGAAAATAATTTCATTTCTTCATCTATGCGAATGTATAACAGCTAAGATCTGCTGAACTTTGTATTAAATCAATTTTTAATACAAAATGAAAAAAGCATCACTTATCGTCAGAATACTTTTCGGTTTAATTGTACTGATATTCGGTTTAAACAAATTCATCCATTTTATGCCAACACCTCCGCTTACTCCCGAGGCCGAGGAATTTATGAGCGCCTTAATTAATACAGGTTACCTCATGAATGCTGTTGCAGTCATTGAAATTTTAACAGGAATCATGTTATTGCTAAACCTATTTCAGCGATTGGCGCTGATATTACTTTTCCCCGTATTATTAAACGCCTTTTGGTTTCACCTTTTCTTAGATCCTGCAGGAATTGCAGGAGCATTTGTTACAATGGCAATGAATCACTTTTTATTCTTCACAAACAAGGAAAGCTATAAACCGATACTTAAGTTGAGATAAATATCTAATTTTTTAGAACCTAAAAGTCATGAAAAAGCAATACAAAAATGACGAAATAACCATCCATTGGGATCAATCAAAATGTAAGCATGCAGCAATTTGTATTAGGACATTACCAAAAGTGTATAATCCACGTGAAAAACCTTGGGTGAAAATTGAAAATGCTTCATCCGAAGAGTTAAGAGCTCAAATTAGCAAATGTCCAACGGGAGCATTAAGTTTTACTGAAAACGAAAAAAAATAGGATTTATGAAAGATACATTACATGTTCATGGGGCTCTAGGAGCTGAAAACTACCTAGTAGAATTAACAACTACCAAACATACGGTTAAAGTTGATGAACCAGAATCGATAGGTGGAGCAGACACCTTTCCCAATCCAGCGCAATACTTACTTTCGGCTTTAGCATCTTGTACGGTTATTACAATTAAAATGTATGCCAAAAACAAAGGATGGGATGTAGGCGAAATTAAGGTAGATGTGAAAATGAAAGAACATTTAGTTGAGGGCAAGCGAGTGAAAAAAATAATAAAGGGAGTTCAATTTGAAAAACCCTTAGAAGCTTCTCAAATAGATCGTCTTTTACTAATTGGATCGAAGTGCCCTATTTCAAAATTATTAGAACAACCTGTTGAAATGGAATTTGAAAAATTGTAAGCAATGAAAGCAAGAATTATAATGTTTATTTTGGGAGTAGTACTAACAGGTTGCTCTACAAGAAACGAAAAGAAAATTGAAAAACATATGGAGCCAAGAATTTTAGCAATTGGACGATTACAATCTACTCTGGATGTATTAGTAGAAGAATGGGAAAGATATGGAAGAAACGTAATCGCCAGTAATTCCAATGAAAAAATCAAAGAGATCATAAAAAGCGATGCAATAGACTTTATTGTAATCGGCGGAGGATTACCAGATGATGAAAGACAAAAAATGGTAGATTACATTGCAACAATAAACTCCGAAATTGGAGTTCACCCAATCCCCAAAACAGAAGAAAAAATGGGGCCTTACAGTTTTATCCCTTTCCTAAACAACCTTGCAATAATGCATAAAGTCAAAAAAGCAATGGAGCAATAAAACAGATACCCCAGTATATACTGGGGTATCTGTCATCTATGGGCCAAAGGTCCCAATTGTCGAAATTTTTGGTAGAGGATATTACATTCTTTAAAGACAAGCCAAAATGTAAGAATTAGATTAACAGTAAAATATAAATTCCACTGTTAATGTTTAAACAAACATTGGGAGGGTATTAAAAAAAATAATGAAGAACATTAATGAAATATTAAATCTTGACTCCGAAGAGAACACCTCACATTTTAATAAAGGTGACATTCTTCAAAGAGCAGGAGAAATTGGCTCAAATACTTTTTTTGTTAAAAAAGGATTATTAAGAAGCTATACCATAGACGATAAGGGAAAAGAACACATTTTCATGTTTGCTCCCGAAAGTTGGGTAATTGCAGATATTGAATCTCATGAGTTTAATCAACCAGCTAAACTTTTTATTGATTGTATTGAAGAATCAGATGTAATTATCATGGATAAAAGCTTATTAACCAAATCTGAGCTTAACATTACTCAATTAAAAAACAACGTTAACCTTTTATCTAGACGTCTTGCTGTATTACAAAGTAGAGTAATCATGTTAATGAGTGCTTCGGCAAAAGACCGCTACGAATCATTTTTAGAAACATACCCTAATATACCCAGTAGAGTTCCACAACGAATGATCGCTTCCTATTTAGGTATTACCCCACAAGCTTTAAGTACTATTCGAGGAGAAATAACCAGAAAAAATTGACAATTGCTTGATTTGTTAATCTACCTGAATGCACAGGTATTTAATAACTCTTAGTTTTACTAAAATCAAAATTTAGTAATTATGAGCAAAGCAAAAGTAGCGGGGACATCTCCCCAAATGGAACAATTAGAAGAAGGTAAAACATATGCATGGTGCGCATGTGGTAAATCAGAAAATCAGCCTTGGTGCAATGGTGCGCATGCAGGAAGTGAGTTTACTCCCAATGTGTTTAAAGCAGAAGAAAATAAAACTGCGGCGATATGTATGTGCAAGCAAACAAAGAATCCTCCTTACTGTGATGGATCTCACATGAGCTTATAATCATTAACCATGGAATCAACCATTAAAATTATATAAAATGAAATCAATTAAACATGTACTATTAGCAGGTTCAATCGTTGTACTGTCTGCTTTTATAATTAACAGTTCCATCAATTGGACTATTTCAGAAAACCACGAGATTAAATTCTCAAGTGCTACAGGTGATCCTGAAGGAATATTTAAAACGATAACTGGGGATATTCAGTTTGATGATAAGGATCTGGGTTCATCCAAATGTGATCTTACAATAGATGTTAATTCTATTAATACTGGAAATGGGATGAAAAATAAGCATGCCAAAGGCAAAAAATGGTTTGATGCTGATAATTACCCAAATATTGAATTTAAGTCCGCTAAATTTTCAAAAACTGAAACGGGTTTTGCTGTAACAGGAATGATGAAAATGCATGGCGTTGAGAAGGAAATGACACTTCCCTTCACTCTTTCCAACAATGTATTTAAATCGACCTTTTCCGTTAACCGAATAGATTTCAAGATTGGGGAATCGATGAAGAAAGTTTCGGATGAAATTAAGCTGGAAGTTTCAATTCCGGTGATCAATAAATAATGTAATGAAAAAAAACATACTTCACGGAATCATAGCTGGATCACTTGCAGCTGTAGCTGGGATTACATTTCAAATGGTGTACGAGAATGCTCTGTTTCTTGACTTCAGCTTGGTTATTAACCCTGGCTCCATAGCAGCTGCTTCATTTTTTGGATGCATGCTAATGGCTTTAGGTTATTGGCTGCTAGTTCGCATTAATAAACCCATTCTTAAAGGTTGGCTAAATGTATTAATAGCAGCCCTCAGTTTCCTGAGTATTCTTGGTCCTTTAAGTATGAGCTTACCTTTGGATGTTGAATTTCCTGAAATGTTTCCCGGGTTAGCAATTCCAATGCACTTTTTTCCAGCCTTGATGTTCTTTGGTTTATTTCCTTTTTTCACAAATTCTACACTCGATGAGCCTTCAAAAAAAATGGTATAAAATACTAGACAATCCTGAATCTATAGAAGAAGGAAAAATCTTAAAAGTACAAGCAGGGAAAAAAATATTAGCTGTTTCTAAAGTTAATGGAGAATTAGGAGCCGTAGACAACGCTTGTCCACATATGGGTGGCCCTTTAAATGAAGGAACAATAGAAAATGGCTTCATTAAATGTCCTTGGCATGGTTATGAATTTCATACCTGTACAGGGAAGTCTCCAGAAGGGTTTGATGACAAGGTTCAGGCCTATAAATTAGAGATCAAAGGAAATGGAGTTTATGTAGAAGTGGAAGAAGAGACTATACATGAGGCGACTATTTCTGATGTAATGGTTGAAACAATGGTGAATTGGGGGGTTGATACCGTTTTTGGAATGGTAGGCCACTCTAATTTGGGCTTGGCGGACGCTATGCGTTTACAAGAAGAAAAGGGCAATCTGAAATTCATAGGAATAAGGCATGAGGGAGCTGCTGCTTTTGCTGCCTCAGCTTATGGAAAGCTTACAGGAAAACCAGCTGCTTGTTTAACTATTGCAGGACCGGGAGCAACCAATTTATTTACAGGTATGTGGGACGCCAAAGTTGATAGAGCACCATTGCTAGCTCTCACAGGACAAGTGGCGACTCAGGTTGTAGGTACAGGTAATTTTCAGGAAGTAGATTTAGTCTCCGCCTTTAGTTCTGTAGCCGATTTTAATCATAGAGTACAAGCAGATAGTCCGCATGCTGAGTTAATAGGTTTATCTATAAAACACGCTATACTTAATAAAGGTGTTTCGCACCTAACATTTCCTGATGAAGTACAGGTACTTCCTGCCAATAATTCGATAGCTTCCAATAGTGAAGGAAGAATGCCTAACCTGGCTATATCTCCTCCAAAAGAAGAATTAAATAAAGCTAACTCATTAATAAAAAAAGCAAAGAAACCAACAATTATTATAGGTCATGGTGCTCGAAATGCTTCTCAAGAAATATTAAATTTTGCAGAAAAGATAGGCGCACCAATAATGACCACTTTTAAAGCGAAAGGAGCTGTTGCTGATTCTCATCCACTGGCTTGTGGTGTATTGGGTAAAAGTGGTACTCCCGTTGCCGCACATTTCATGAGTTCTGCCGATTTACTTATTGTATTTGGTGCTTCTTTTGCACGTCACACGGGTATTTCAGAAAGTATTCCTACAATACAAGTAGATCATGATCCATTGGCTTTAGCCAAATTTAATACGATATCGGTACGTGTTTTAGGAGATATAGAAACCACTGCATCTATTTTAAATGAAACATTAGATACTAGCGTAAGCGCTCAACAACCAGAAAAGGAAATTAAGTCAAGATGGATTGATTGGAGAAAAGAAAAAGAAAATAGAGCAAATGAAGTATCAGATAACGCAACACCCTCAAAAATTTTTCTTGAGCTAAACAAACAGGTTCCAGAGAAAGGGGTTATGTGTGTAGATGTAGGGAATAATGCTTACAGTTTTGGCCGTTATTTTGAAAGTCAAGATCATCGTTTTCTATTATCAGGTTACTTAGGTTCAATAGGATTTGCATTACCAGCATCAATAGGTGCTTGGGCCGCTACTAAAGGACAGCTGCCTATAGTTGCAGTTGCAGGTGACGGAGGTTTCGGTCAGTACATGGCAGAGCTAACAACATTAGTGCAATACAGTATTCCAGTCAAATTGATTATCATTAATAATAACCAACTGGCGAAAATTAGTAAGGAGCAAAGATCTGGAGAGTTTGATGTATGGAAAACTGATTTATCAAATCCTAATTTTAGTGACTTTGCTCAATCATGTGGAATGACAGGGTTAAGAGCAGTAAACAACGCAGAAGTTGAAGATAAAATGAAGGAATTATTTCAAACTGAAGGACCTGTATTATTAGAAATAATAACTGATCCTGATAAATTATAGAAATATGAAAATATATGCATTAATAGAAGGGGTAGCTATCGTTGTTTTGATGTCCGTTGTAATGTCCTTTTTTATGATGTTGATTAACAATGGGTTCTTCCCTGGATTTATGTTTGCATGGTTGAAAAGTATTGGTGTCGGGATATTGATTGGGTTACCAGCTGGTATAGTTGGAATTCCGCTCATTCAAAAGGCAATTCATAAATATTTCACTGTTAAGTAACAGCAGATGGAGGCAATGGGCAAAGAGATAAATACACAAAATGGAATTTCTATCCCAACAACAATTTAAAGACCTTTCGTATATGAAAATAGAAAAGACAATAACCAGAAATATTCTGACAGGAATGCTTCTGGTTATTCTAATATTCACTTCTAATTTTGGATTCTCACAATCTGATCAAATTAAGCCGAAAGACTCATTGAGTTTCAACTATAAATTCAATGCATCTATGAGAATGTCAAAAGGCAGACTTAATCAGCTTATGATTCCATTATTGCTGCAAACAACTTTGACTAAAAAAACTTTCGAGATTGATTTAATTGGAAACTACATATACCATAAAATAAATGGCTTTCAACTTGAAAATGACATACTAACAAGAGGAGTATTCACTCTGTTTCCGCAAAGGAGAATTCACCCAGTTATCGGTTATATCTATGAATCAAGTCTCTTATATCAAGTGAAGTCAAGACATTCACCAGGCCTTGGTATTGGGCTGACTATGATCAATAAAACAAACCACAAACTACGTTTAAATTCGTTCGCTTCTTATGATAAGACAGTGTTTGAAAATATCCAAGGTTATGAAACATTCCGCGCTAACCTTATACTCTTTGGGTCAGATGTGTTAATCAAGGACAGGCTTGATTTTAATTACACCATCTTTTATTTTCAATCCGTTCAAGATGAAACGAATTACACCCTCCGCTTTGAGCCAAAGTTACTATTCAAATTGAATAAAATCTTCTCGTTTTCGGTAAACATGAATTATCGGTATGAAAGTATAGTTGACCCTGTGAACACTAAAGAAAACTTGTTTATGACCGTTGGTCTCCAAATAGCAAATATGAAATAGTCTAAAAATAGAAATCAAAAAAAAATACATGCAATGAAAAAAGAATATTCTAATAATGAAATCACAATTGTATGGAAGCAAGATATATGTATTCATGCGGCAGAATGCATGAGGATGTTACCTCAAGTTTATAATCCAAGAGATAGACCTTGGATAAAAATAGAAAACGCAACAACTGAAGAGCTTAAAAAGCAAATAAGTAAATGTCCATCAGGGGCACTTTCTTATTACGAAAATAAATAACTCAGATGGAAATAGGAATAGATAGTTTTGCAGCAGCTCCAACAAGTAATCAAATAAGTGCTTCGCAAGCAATAGGAGAACTCCTTGAAAGAATTGAACTGTCGGATAAAGTTGGCTTAGACGTATTTGGAATTGGTGAACACTACCGAAAAGAGTTTCTGGATTCGGCTTCTCCGATGATATTGGCTGCGGCCGCTTCACGTACTAAGCGAATTATTTTGACGAGTGCCGTTACGGTACTTAGTGCGGCAGACCCAGTTCGGGTATTTCAAAACTTTACAACTTTAGACTTAATATCAAAAGGGCGAGCAGAAATCGTTGCCGGACGAGGTTCATTCACTGAATCATTTCCGCTCTTTGGTTTTAATCTGAATGATTATGATGCGATTTTCTCTGAAAAATTAGAGCTCTTACTTAAAATCCGTGATAATGAATATGTCACATGGTCAGGTAAATTTCGTCCTCCGCTAAATAATCAAGCTATTTATCCTCGCCCTCAACAGAATAAATTACCCATTTGGCTTGGAGTTGGAGGTACACCCGCTTCATTTTCAAGAGCAGGAAAATTGGGCATACCTCTCATGATTGCCATTATTGGAGGTGAAACACACCGATTTAAACCGCTTGTTGATTTATACAGACAAGCAGGAAAAGAAGCCGGTCATGCACCAGAACAATTAAAAGTAGGAATACACTCATTGGGCTATGTGGCAAATACTAAAGAGGAAGCTATTCACGATTTTTATCCTGGCTATGCTGAGATGTTTAGCAGAATAGGAAAGGAACGTGGTTTTCCTCCAGTTACAAGATCAGGATTTGATGCTCAAAACGGACCTCTTGGAGCATTGCTTGTTGGAAGCCCGGAGGAAGTTGCAGAAAAAATACTTCGGCATAGTAAAGCACTTGGAGGAGTTTCAAGGTTCACATTTCAAATGGACGTGAATATTCCTCATGAGAAATTAATGGAATCAATCGAATTGATTGGAGGTAAGGTTTCGCCATTGGTGAAAGACGGGATTCTTAATAATTTCTAGACGTAAATACTGAGAGCGTCAAATTTACCACCAAAAACAGAACCCTCAGAAGGGAAGTGTTTATTACAAAATAATGTCAAAACATCAAGATGAAAAAACCAAAAATAGCAGACATAAAACCAATAGCTACAGAACTTGAAAAAGATAAAAAATACCTTTGGTGCGCATGTGGCGAGTCCAAAAACCAACCATTTTGCGATTACTCGCATGTGTCTACTCCTTTCGAGCCGCTCTCTTTTGAGGCAAAGGAAGATGAGACAGGGTATTTATGTATGTGTAAACAAACTAAGAATCCACCTTATTGTGACGGTACACATGCCACATTAAAAGATGAAAATTCTCCAGAGAGTTCAGAAGCAGTTAAAGAAGGCTCAACCAAAGAAGAACCTACGTTAGCATATATCAAAGCTTTGGCTAAAGATGGTTTATCTAAAACTGGACATCATGGAGAAATGGGTGCTATGGGCGTTCCTATTCCTGAATTGCCTCGTTGGAATGACATCCAATTATTAGCTGCTCAAATGGCAACTAAACCATTGATGGAAGATGTAGCTGTTGGTTCTGAATTAATTATTGGACCAAATGCAAAAAAGCCTTTAAAGTTAGATATACCATTATTTGTTTCGGATATGAGTTTTGGGGCATTGTCTGAAGAAGCAAAAGTTTCTTTAGCTAAAGGAGCAGAAATGGCTGGAACAGGAATCTGTTCAGGAGAAGGAGGGATGTTAGATGACGAACAACAAGCGAATGGTAAGTATTTTTACGAATACGCATCTGCTAAATTTGGTTTTGAATGGGATAAACTAAAAAGGGTTCAAGCCTTTCATTTTAAAGGCGGACAAGGGGCGAAAACTGGAACTGGCGGACACCTCTCTGGGAATAAAGTAATTGGTAAGATTGCAGAAGTAAGAAATTTAAAAGAAGGTACAGCCGCAGTTTCTCCACCAACTTTTGATGACTTGCATACAACAGAAGATTTTAAAAATTTCGCGAATAAAGTACGAGAAACTACAGGCGGAATCCCTATTGGTTTTAAACTATCAGCTAACCATATCGAAGAAGATATCCAGTTTGCTTTAGATGCAAGTGCCGATTATATCATATTAGATGGACGAGGTGGCGGAACCGGTGCAGCACCATTGATTTTCAGAAACAACATATCTGTGCCCACTATTCCTGCTTTAGCCAGAGCGCGACATTATTTGGATAAAATAAATAGAAAAGATGTGACTTTAATTATTACAGGAGGAGTTAGAGTCCCAGATGATTTTATTAAAGCCATGGCTTTAGGTGCCGACGGTATAGCATTATCTAACTCTGCTCTGCAATCAATAGGCTGTGTGGCAGCAAGAATGTGTAACACCAATAACTGTCCTGCCGGAATTGCAACTCAAAAACCTGAATTGAGAAAATTATTAAATGTCGATAAATCTGCACAACAGTTATATAATTTCTTTTCTGCTTCTACAGAATTGATGAAAGTTATGGCTAGAGCATGTGGACACAATCATTTGAACCAATTTGAGCAAAGAGATATTACAACATGGAAAAAGGATATGGCAGATTTAACAGGAATTAAGTTTGCTGGTATAAACTAAAACGATATGTCAACAATATGCATAAATAATAGCGGTTTGGGAGCAATATCAAACCGCGTATTGTTTTAATTAAGTACCTCACCAATTTAAAAGTTACTTAATTTTGAATCCTCTACTACTTCTAATACAAATATTAATAATTATTACGTAATACACCAAAATAATTTTGACGCACACAGGTATCGAACTTTTAAAATCTGATTATCATCGATTTACATTTTTGTTGAAAAAACCGAAAACAAAAAAGTCGTTAAAAATCAGCTGCTTAATGTACTTGTAGAGCTAAATGGTTAATTTTCGAACAATATTCATAAAACTGCTTCAGTTAGCTGAATTTAATTTTGAATAAGCCTTTATTTAAAAGGTATCTAAGCTAATCTTCGTAAGAATCTAAAGTTCTATGAAAAACTACACAATCTATTAATTCCCTTGTGTTTTTTCGTTTTTGAAAAAACTTAGTTCTAATTTAGACAGATATTATGATGTTAGAATATTTTCGTCTTCTATTTGATTCGGGATTACTTGTACTAATTCTAATGGTACAGCTTATTATTTATCCAAGTTTTCTTCATTACCCTTTAAAAAATTTAATTACCTGGCACAACATTTACACCAAGAGAATTGCAGTTATTGTTATTCCACTAATGTTAGGACAGCTGAGTATTTCGTTATTTCAAGTATATGAAAATCAAGTTTTTGATACATTGTTATATGCTGCTATTATTCTGTTCTTATGGGCAATAACCTTGTTTAAATTCGCGCCGATGCACAATGAAATATCACAAGGTAATGTGAGTGAAAAATTTCTCGAAAAATTGGTTCGCTTAAATTGGATCAGAACAATATTATGGCTTTTATTATTCTTGCTTACAGTAACTAAAATAGTTTCCTGAGAATAATTAAACAAAATCGCTTAACCGCTCCCTTACATTTTGTAGTAATTATTCTTTTAAGGTTAAGTATCTTCTTTATGGCTTTTTATCCAACCAACCGCTAACAAATCATTTAAAAACCTAAAAGCACCTGATTTATCCAACAATTTTATTTTATTATTTATCTTTTGAAAATAAAAAATTGACAATTCTAATCTCACTTACTAAAAAAAGCAAAAAAGGAACGGTTGATAAACTGATCAGAAGTAGAAACTAGTTCTATATTATCGTAATTCACCTTTGAAATATTAAACTGATTAAAAAGCGGCAAAACAGAAAAACTCAACTTACTCGCATTGAATTTTTCACACACAAACCTACCACGAAAAATTTGACCTGTAAGCACCTCACCAAAAACCAAACAATTAGGGCCAAGTTGATTTAAAAAATCATCTTTATTTAATTCATTTAACGGAAACAGGTATTCAGGATTAATCAGCTCAAGCGTCCCCGATTTCAGCAATCGCTTCCCCTTACAACTAACCTCCATTTTACTCCTTTCACATACCGTTGACCATATCATTGAGGCATCCACATCCAAATCAGCCCAGTACTTCAAACCCAATTTCCCCATCAAATCATCATCAAAAACAATTTGCTCCAGGCTTACATCTAAACTCTTAGAAAGCGCTTTCATTTCAATCACTTCTGAATCGGAAAGAGAATAAACTCGAACCCATAAACCATTCCCAAATATTTTAAAATGATGCTCCACCTTTGGTTAGAATTAAAGAGTCAAAGAAACAATATAAAATACTACCCTCATCTTATTTTCAATTATAATTTACACCCATTTTATTAAAACACTTTGGTCATCCTGACGACCTTCAAGAACCTTTAATCTTTTAAGAAGCATTTCATAAATTTCATTTTTGTAAAAATTCTCCCTAAAAAAAACATACTCTATCTGGTTATCCATTAACTCACCATTAACTCCATCGGAAGTAATTAAAATAGTTAATGGCATCCGTTTTAATAAAATGCTTTTTAATAGTAAAATCACAAAAACTAGTTTTTATACACCTAATTATGATCTTAAAAAAGCAGAAAAAAGACCTGTAAATTGCACCTTAGACAACATCTATCTAATTCCCTATTTTGAGAATAACGTTTGTCTTATCCACCGTAAAACCTACATTTTCACCCGTTAAATAATCCTTTTCCGCAAAAAATATAATTACCCTTTTGTTAATTTTATTTTCGCCATGAATGTATTTGTTTTTTTAAGTCACGTCTAGTTTTGAAGTATTATAGCTTAAAGACAAAATAGGTTGAAATATTATGAAAAAAATTAGGGACGCTCTGGTTTTAAAAAACTTAGAAACAGCCACCATTTAAAACACGAATAATAAAGATGTTTCTTTGAATAATAAACCTATCAATGCGTTATTGTTTCAAATTTCTATTTTTAATTTCAAGAACTAAGAGAACCAAAAACTGAATGAAAGCGCGGAAGAAATTTAAAATAAAGAACCTTTTTATTGGATTATTCATAGGAGGATTACTTGCATTGTTTATCAATTTTATGTTTGTTGATGAGGATAGAGAAAGTTATCTTTTTGGACATTCAAAATATATTTTCGGGATTGATATTTCACACTACCAAGGAAACATAAACTGGAACAAGTTGCAAAAATCGCATCATCCTATAAAGTATATTTTTATTCGCTCTACAATGGGAGACGATGGTGTGGACTCACGTTTCAAGAGAAACTGGAAAAATGCAAAGAAACATGGGTACATCAGAGGGGCTTACCACTATTACCGACCCAATGAAAACTCAACAAAACAATTTACAAACTTTTCTAAGAATACCGTTTTAAAAGAAGGGGATTTCATACCCATACTCGACGTTGAGGAGCCAAGTAAATTTGGGAAGAAAAACCTTCAAGCAGGTGTTTTAAACTGGCTAAAACTTGCCGAGAAAAAATACGGGGTTAAACCTATGATTTACAGTGGAAGAACGTTCTATGAAAACCAATTAAAAGGCGTTATCGATAAATCCTACCCCATTTGGATTGCCTCTTATTCTCAAAAAAAGAAAGTAAAACATATCAACTGGAAATTCCACCAATTCACCGAACGGGTTAAAATAAAAGGAATTCGGGGCCGTGTGGATGGAAACGACTTTGAAGGAAGCTTCACCGATTTAGGTAAAATGTGTATTGACCCTGATACCGTAATCAAATAGGTTTGTTCAAGAGTTAATTCATACAACAATCTTTTTCAAGCACTTGTATTTTTGGTTTTTGGCTGAATTAGTCGAGGTATATCCAAACTCATCAGCAATAACATCCCACGTTTTGCATTCGTAGTAGAAGGCTTGGAATAGTTTTAGGCAGCTTTCGGAAATTTTGGCGAGGATGGGGGCCAGTTTTTCAAGATGGTTTTCGGGTTCTTCGAGAAGGCTTACGTCCTCAACATCATAAATTTCATAGTATTCACTGTTGAGTTCCCTGTTTGTTTTTCTGAGTTGTTTAAGCCATAGGTTTCGGCAACAGGAATACAGGTAGGTTCCTACTTTGCAGGTGAACTCCAATTCGGGGGTTTTTACTTTTTCCAAAAGCACCACTACTCCATCCTGAAAAATTTCTTGGGCATCATTACTGGAACCGGAGTTTTGAATGACGTAATCCCGGATTTTAGGGTACTCATTTTCATAAATCTCTTCAAAAGCGGAACTGTCTCCAACTGCTAGTCCTATTATTAAATCGTTTTCGAGGTTGTCTTGTTCCGAGATGATGTTTTCCGATGATTCATCACGCAATTCATCATGATCTATATCAAAAGATATATCCTCATTAAATAATGATATTTTTTTACTGAATACTTGAAATTCAGTAACTCCCGAATCCCTTTCTGAGGCTATTTCGGAAAAGTGGTCTTGATAAATTGCTTTAATTTCCAGTTTTTTGAGTTCTCGGAAATAAAAATGCAGATTAATTAAGTCCTTTATTTTACTGGACTCTACTCCTGATTTTCGCCAGTTTAAATAATCCTGATAAAAAAAATCTTCTTCCATTGGGTGACTTTTTAAAAGCTTAGGGTATCAACTAATGTAAATAACCTTTTAATTAAACAAAAATGAGAAGAAAAGAAAAAACACATTATGTAATTGTTTTGGATCAGAGTGGTTCAATGGATGGAATTAAAAACACGGTGATTAGTTCGTTTAACGAGCAGTTGCAGAGTTTGCAAAAGCAATCGAAGGAAATGGATATTGAGGTTACGCTTTCTGTTTTTAACGATACTACAACGTTGCTGAACCTGAGTTCGAAAATTGGAGATATTAAGAAGTTGAACAACAAAAACTATCAGCCCGATAGCCTTACGGCTTTATATGATGCCATAATGATTACCTACAATAAGATGAAGCATAATATTGAGAAGAATGATCATTTTGTGGCTTTGATTTTAACCGATGGTATGGAAAATTCCTCGAAGGAATACAACAATAAAGATGTGCAAAGGCTGATTAAAAAAGTTGAAAATCGAGGTGGTGTTTTTAATTTTCTTTGTTCCGATATTGATGTTAATCATTATGCTGAAAGCCTCAATCATCAAATTGATAGCAATCTTTGTTTTTTTGCCAAAAGTTTTGATGTTGACCTGGAGGAAAAGCTAAACGATGTAACGGAGTCGGTGTTGAATGTTGGTCAGCAAAAAAGTAAATCAAGCGATGTTTAAAATAAAAGGAGAAATAAAGGCAATTTGTGAAGCTGTTCAGGTTACTGAAAAGTTTAAAAAGAGAGCGTTTGTTTTGATTGACGATTCTTCTCAGTATCCGCAGTACATCAACTTTCAATTGGTTCAAGATAAATGTGAGCTGATTGATGGATTTCAAATTGGGCAGCGTATTGAGGTGAACTTTAATCTTCGAGGTAGAGAATGGACCGATAAAAACGGGGCTATAAAATACTTCAACACGCTTGATGTCTGGCGGATAGTTTATGAGGAGTCAAGTACAGAAATCCCTCCAATTCCGACTTTTTCAGAAAGTGATGAAGATGATGGAGAAACTCTTCCTTTTTAAGTAAATATATGAGAAATGAAAGTAAGCAAATTGGTTAAGCAAAGGGTTAATGAATTAAATTCTGAGTGCTCCAAAGATATTGTGGGTGTGCCTTCGGGATTTGTGAACATAGATAAAAAAATTGGTGGTTTTAAAAAGGGCGAGTTCATTGTGATTGGTGGACGACCGGGAATGGGTAAATCAACTTTTGCGATTCAAATGGCAATTCAAATGTCACGAGCAAAGCATAAAGTTCTTTACATCAACCTGAATTCCTCTCGGGAATTGATGCCAATAGGTTGATTGCACAACTGGAGGATATTTCTTTGAATGAACTCCAAAATGGGACGTTCAGGAATAATCCTGAGGTAGATATTAATAGTGCAATTCCTTCATCGGAGGAGCTGAATTTATCTGTAGTTAAGGACTGCTTCAAAATAGATGATTTTGAAGGTCTTGTAAACAAAGAGAAACCTGAAATTGTCCTCATTGATTTTCTTGAGTTAATGAATGCAGGAATAGCAAATACGAGGAAGAATTTAGATGCTGTTGTCATGGCAATAAAACGAATTGCAAGAAAGAATGGAATTGTTATTATCGCCCTTAGTCAATTAAGGAAAAACCTTGTGAACCGGCATGGTGACTGCAAACCTCAACTAGAAGATCTTCCTGGAAATGGAATCATTGAGGAATCAGCATCAAAGGTTGTTCTACTATATCGACCTGAATATTATGATATAACAGAAGATTGCTACGGAAACTCCGTAGTTGGTTTGATAGAGGCAAATATGGTTTTAAATAAATACGGAAAACCGGGTGTTTTTAAATTTAAAGTAAACAAAAACTTTACTTGTTATATCTGATGATATTAACCCAACCTATTCCTAGATTAAACAGATTGATTAGCGCTAATATTTTTAAAACTTAATGCAAATAAGGTTGATTAAGTACTTTGATTATAGAAAAGTGGATTACTAGTAAAAATGACTATTTCAAAGTTAATGAAAGCATAATATGCTTTTTATTATTATTTCTCCATCCGGCTCTGGATTTTACATCGGTGAAGAATATTTTTAAGTCTGCTCGTGAAGCTACATCTACATAAAACACTTTTTTGTCCGCCCTCGATGCTACATTTTCATAAAACCATAAGCCATTATTACCCGTGGCTCGAGATGATACATTTTCTCTGTAAACTATTAGATCAGCTCGAGAAGCAACAGTTTCTATATATACTTTTACATCCGCTCTTGATGCAACGTTTTCAACGAATACTTTTTGTGAATACGTAAGATGAAAACCTAGGGCAAAGGCTGTAAAAAGTAATAAATGTTTCATGTTGAATTTCTGTTAAAATAGTTATTTCTAAGAAAAAATATTCTGAGTAGTTTACATTTAGTATTATTTTTCTGAAAGTTTCTACTGTTTAAAATTGAAACAGTTTAACCAAGTAAATCTTTGAGTTTTTGAATCAACTCATTTTGGATGGATGCTGTTTTGTCTTTATTATACCATTGTTGCATTTCTTCAAAAATTCGTCAAAGCGGGTTCGTTCACTTTTTGGTCTCTATATAGATGTATTTCATTACATCCATTATTTAACTTTTAAAATCAGTTACCCTACAACCAAGGAATACTTATATTTTCATATAATTCTCCCGTTAATAATTCAACAACTACTTTCACCTGAAAAGGTTCTCCAGAATCGGATTGTTCAATCATTGTCATATATAAACGAGGTGATTTTAGTTTATTTTCATTTTCAATAAAGTCCTGCAAGGTCAGATATTTACTGGAAAGACTACCATCCGAGTAACTCTCATAATCAGGGTAATTTTTTAAGTAAATTATTTCATTTATGGTGTCGTTAGCTGAAAATTCATCATTGTAATCATTTATTGTAATTACATGTAATTCTTTAAGGTATTTACCTTTTAACCCGAAACTTCCGTTCTCAGGGCAACTGCATGCAATTGCACTATTCATAAATAAATTAAACCCTTGACATTTTACATTTGTATTGGTTGAAACATAATTAACATCAAAATCAACAACTAGCCCTTTTAGATCTAATGAATCGTCAAAAGATGGGTTTCCGGTAAAAGAAATATGGTCACCATTAATTTGGTATGTGTGATTATATACCTCAACACCAACGATATCAAAATAATCTCCTGTAATTGGGGGACATTCAGGGGTGCCATCACATGAATCTTTTCTACAGCTGATAGGAATACCTCCAGCAAAAAGTAGGATGATTAATGATAATTTTAATTTTAATTTCATAACTATAGTATTCTGTTACTAGCAAAGACACCATTTTTGTAAAAAGGTTGCTTAAAGTGGTGCAAAGTAACTATACAATATGAGGAATTTGTTCAGTTTGAAGATGTTGAGGAATATGATAAGGTGACCAAAAAGGGAAACTATCAATGCGGAGGAAAACTAAGTTGAGAAGCCCCCGCTTTCTGCCCTGGTTGAAAATCCAAAAAATTGAATTATATTGATTGAGGGTTAGAGGAATCGTAAATAAATTTTTCATGTTAAAATTTTTGTTAAAAATATTCCAATCGATTTAAGTTGATGGTGTCATTTTATTAGAGCTTGAATTCAGCGAGGATTTAAAATCAAAGATTAAATTTTAATGAAATCGGTAAACCAACAAATTTAGCTTAGCATTACCTGAGATTCTATTTTAAGTTTAACACCAATTTTCAGGTAATTGATGTTACTCTTCTACAAAAAACCCTACTATTTCTGAGCTTAATCCATAAAAAAAGCCACTCAAAGAGTAGCTTTTTTTTATGGATATGTTAAAATATTTACTTTGTAATCACTACACCTGTTGTATAGTTTTTTCCTTCAGAAAAAACTTTAACGAAGTATAATCCTCCATCAATATCACTTGTTTCAAACTGAATAACGTTTCCAGATTCTAAACCAATACTATGAGACATTACCAATTGTCCAACAGAACTATATAATTCAATAGAACTATTTTCTGCATTAATATTCCCTAAGTTAATATTCACAACATCTGTAGCAGGGTTTGGATAAACAGCTATTACATCTGTAAGAATCTCTTTAGTATCGGTAGTAGTACCACAATCAGCAGATACTTCTACAGAAGCTCTTCCACACGCATTAGTAGCTCCAGACTTGAAAACCCAGTTGTATACTGGATAAGTCCATGCACTAGGAACACTAGTTCCTTTAATCTCAACAATTCCTGCTGAAGAAAACATTGCAGCACTAAAGTCAATACTTGATTGTACATTTATTGTAAAGGTACTTCCGATAAACGATAATTCGTACTCTCCTTCAGGTAATTCGAGGTCTAGCTGAACTTTATTTAAAGGGTATGCAGTACCTGCTACATATGAAAGTTCATCTCCATTTAATTCTACAGTCTTAGTAGCAACAACATTTGTAGTACCAACTTCATAAACAGTTACAACTATTGTGTGAGAAGTATGATTCTGATATAAAACAAGAT
>Ga0115572_10000906_pt1 | contig 24453 bp, 20 predicted proteins | sample COGITO_mtgs_1206_FD_88681 | JGI IMG/M metagenome (GOLD analysis project Ga0115572, IMG submission 88681) | Pelagic marine microbial communities from North Sea - COGITO_mtgs_120607 | ecosystem: Environmental > Aquatic > Marine > Epipelagic | place: Germany:Helgoland, sampling site Kabeltonne... | reverse complement strand
TATTAGCTTATCGCTATACGTATTCAATCATGAATTCTGAGCTGAAGGCTTTGAATGTAAAGCTACAGGCTGATATTGATCAGGCATTGATTTTAGAAACTGAATTAAAACAAGCGACTCATGATGCAAATATGGCAAATGACATTAAGGGACAATTTTTATCGAATATGAGTCATGAGCTAAGGACGCCCATTAACGGTATTCTGGGCATGAATGAGTTATTGCTTGATATGGATTTGACTGATGAGCAGGTTGAATATATTGGTATATGTAACAGCAGTGCATTGGTTTTACTTGATACGGTGACTCAAATACTGGATGTTGCAGCGATAGAGTCTGGTGGATTAACCTTGAAACAAACGTCGGTTAATTCACGAGCTTTCTTCGATGAGATTATTTCGATGTTTTCTGCGCAGGCAGGGGCTAAAAAACTAGATCTAGTGTTAACGCTTGGGCAGGACTTCCCTGCTGAAATTATTATTGATCCGGTGCATTTAAGGAAAGTTCTGATCAACCTTATCGGTAACGCAATTAAGTTTACGTCGACTGGTGGTATTAAGGTTTTGATTAGCTGGCGATCGGGTTATCTTCATGGAATGGTACAAGATTCCGGTATCGGGATTCCAGAAGATTCACAGCAGCGTATTTTTGAAACCTTTCAACAAGTTGATAATTCCTACACTCGCGAATATGCAGGAACAGGGTTAGGCTTGCCGATTTCACAGCAGATATGCAGCATAATGGGAGGAGAGCTTTCTCTTTACCAATCGAATGAACAAGGTTCTGTTTTTAAGTTTCATATAGAAGCGGCAGCAAAAGGAAAAGAGTTAGTTCCTGAGTTGAAGTTACCAGCGAAGGGCTCTGTGTGTGTCTTCACTGATTCTGAAATTTTACGAAATTGGTTCTTTTCTGAATTGAATCAACCCAGCTTTAAAAGGGTTGAGGATATCAAGGATGCTTCACTAAACCTACATTCCTTCGCTTATATTATTGTCGATTCGAATGGGTCGGAAGACGATCTTCTTATGTTGGCAAATAAGCATGATCTTAAGCAGCAACACTTACTCTTTCTCTCATGGGTTGGGCAAGGCTTGTCTTCTGAACTGAAAAATCAGGTTAAGCTATTGCGTAAACCGGTTCTAATTAGCGAATTAGCTAATGCTTTTAGTAATCAGAATGATAACAATACCCAATAGCATTATAGATATAGGTCAATTTTTTATTAAATAAGCGTTTATTTTATAAATATTGTTTTGAAAATTCGCCTTCTATCAAGATACTCCTTCAATCTGAATTTTAATCGGTAGGAAGTGTTATGCGACGGATGGTGTTTTGCCACTTTATTATTTTTTGTCTTAGCTTAAGTGCTCAAAGCTATGGCGCTTTATCAGAGACTGATATCTTGGTTGCTGAAATGGTTATGATTCAGCAGGACCAAAAATTGTTAGCTGAAGCCGTTGCTGAGGGTAAAGATAGAGCCATATTGTGCGGAAGCTGCCACGGGAAAAACGGCAACAGTGTGCGTGATTATATTCCGAACTTGGCCAGCCAAAATGCTGCCTACCTGTTTAATCAGTTTGAAAAGTTCTCTAATGGTGAGCGTAAAGACTACGTTATGAGCCGTTTAGCAAAGAATCTAACGCGTCAAGATCGTATTAATATAGCGCTGTATTTTTCTCAGATGAGTGTCGAAATAAGAGAGCAGCCTGTTGCTAGTACTGATAAAGGAAAGCAGGTGTATCAAGGTCTATGCTTTTCATGTCATGAGCAAAATGGCCATGGCAATGGTCAGTATCCTAGAATTGCTGGTCAGCCGTATGAGTTCTTGAAGAGGGCATTGAATAGCTTTGCAGGAGGGGATGATCGAAGAGCAAACTCTCCTATGGCAGGAGTCGTTAAAAATTTGACGGAACAACAACTCTTAGATGTTGCTGCATATGTTGCCAGCATGCCTTAAACTGGGGGAATGAAACAATTAACAGATCCCTTTGGCCGTAAAATTGAATATCTAAGAATCTCAGTAACAGATCGTTGTGATCTACGTTGCAGTTATTGTATGAGTGAAGATGTTGAGTTTTTACCGCGCCAAGATATTTTATCCTTTGAAGAAATACTGCGCGTAGTGAACAGTTTCGCTAAGCTTGGTGTGACTAAAATTCGCATTACCGGTGGTGAACCGTTAATGCGTAAGAAGCTTCCTGAGTTAATTGCGAGTATTAAAGCGGTTGAAGGTATCGAAGAAGTGCTAATGACGACTAATGGCACTTTATTAACTCAATACGCTAAGCCTTTATTTGAAGCGGGTTTATCGCGTTTAAATATCAGTATCGATACGCTAAAAGCTGATCGCTTCCAAACACTTACCCGCCGTGACCGTCTGCAAGCGGTATTAGAGGGTATTGCTGAAGCAAAGAAGTATGCTTTTGATGGAATCAAGTTGAATGCTGTCGTGATGAAAGGCATGAATGATGATGAAATCATTGCTTTAACTGACTTTGCTGTTGCTAATGACATCGATATTACGTTTATTGAAGAAATGCCATTAGGGGAAGTTGGTTATGATCGCAGTGTAACTTTTCTTTCTAGCGCAGAGATTCGCGGTGTGATTCAGCAGAAGTATAACCTGCAAGACTCGAGCTATAAGACTGGAGGCCCTGCGGTTTATACCAGTATAAAAAACAATAAAACAAAGATTGGCTTTATCTCTCCACACAGTAACAATTTCTGTTCTTCTTGTAATCGTGTACGTATCACGGCAGTAGGGCGATTATTGTTATGTTTAGGTAATGAAAATAGTCAGGACTTACGTACGTTGATGAGGGATGGCTGTGATGATCAGCAATTGACTGATCACCTTATTTCAGCGCTGCGTTTAAAGCCCGAAAAACATGAGTTTGATTTGGCAGAGGAAGTCAAAATTTTACGTTTTATGTCTCATACAGGTGGCTAATTGCTGCTATTGGCTACTACTAGATAGAAGTACGATATTAAACATATGTCAGTTAAAACCCTACCAGATCAGATTACGGATTTACTTATTGCGTTAGTGTTTGTGGGTAAGCTGTTGCCTGGAGATAAGTTACCACCGGAAAGGCAGTTTGCAGAATACTTAGGTGTTGATCGTACTTCTTTGCGTATGGCCTTAAAAACATTGACGCGAATGAATGTAGTTAATGCAGTACAGGGTTCCGGTATCAGGGTGCTTAATTATAAAGTAGATTGCGGTTTGGATTTTTTAACGAACTTGTATCAAGTTGAAGAGTTAGAATTTGGTGGTGATTTATTGCTGTCGGGCTTAGATATGCTCAACCGTGCAATCCCTTTGGCGATTAAGATGTCTGTTGAAAAAAATGGAGTTGGGGCGCGTGAATCTAGAGGTCATATATTAGAAGCTATACAAAAAATGCATCAATCTGTGGAGCAAGGTTTAGATGCTCGGCAACTAGCTATTCTCGATTCGCAGCTGGTGGACAATTTATTATCCTCTACTGATAATATTTATATGCAGTTAGCGGCAGGCAGTTCGCGCCAGATAAGGATTGCACTTGCTGAAAAACATTATGAATTAATTGATGTGAAGAAGCATTTAGATTGGTTAATAAATATTATGATGCGAGTTGCCAGTGGCATTTTGAGTATTGAAGATATGTTGTCTGAATACAGTGAATATATGAATAAAACAAGTGAGCCGTTAAAGGAATACCTAATGGCTTTGCCAGCGCAGCCAGTATTAAAATCGTCACCCTTACATAATGAAAAAAACATTATCGATCTAGATGACATTATGAAAAAAAATATCACCGATTAATGGCTAGCGTTTAATTGCGTCTAGAATATGAAAACCCTACTAGAAGAATCATTAGTGTCATTAATAATAATGGCCATAACCCCCACATCATAAAAGGAGTCTGTCCTTTACGGGTTTGTGCCATTGCCGTCAGAGTTGCCCTTTTCTTGGTCTCAAGCTGCGTAACAATTTCCCCTTTGTGATTTACTAAAGCGGTTATTCCAGTATTGGTCGATCGAAGCAAATAGCGTTGCGTCTCTAATGCTCGCATTTGAGCAATTGCCATATGTTGTTTTGGACCAATAGAATCTCCAAACCAAGCATCATTACTAATCGTGATGAGTAAGTCTGATTCTTTTGCTGAGTCGGCGACAAATTGTGGGTAAACAATTTCATAGCAAATAAAAGGCGCTATTAAAAATAACGTGTCATCTTTTTCTGCCTTTAACAGTGCTTGTTTTTCGTCCCCTTTTTTAAAACTAGACATGGGCAGGTCGAAGAACGGAAGTAGACCACGGATCATATTTTCGAGTGGAATATATTCACCAAAAGGAACGAGTTTTTGCTTGTGATAAAGCCCAGCACCTGTTCCTATCGCTAAAATACTATTATGGTACTCGCCTCTTGATGGCCCTTCAGTATAGCGAAATGGAATACCGCTGATCAGTGTTGTTCGGTGTTCGATTGCTTCTTCATTTATGTTATCAAGATAAGATTGAAACTGATCCTTTAGAACAGTTATTGCCGTTTCTGGCCATAAAACAAGATCACTGTCCCAGTGCTGACGTGTTTGATCCATATAGGCATTGAATGTTGGTAGGCGCTGACGAGGTAGCCACTTTTGGCTCTGCGGAATATTCCCTTGTACTGCACTCACTTTTAACTCATTCGTTTGTTCTGTCCACTGAATATTTTGTAGTGCTAGACCGAGTGGCCAGATGAGTAATAAGGCTAGGTAATGAAAACGTTTTTCTTTAAATGAAAAGTAAATGGCCGCTGAGGTTAAAGCCGTAAAAAAAGATAATCCATAAACGCTCAATATTGGAGCCCAGCCATTGAGCCATGTATGTAGTTGAGCATCTCCGGCAAATAACCAAGGAAAGCCGGTAAAGATCCAGCTACGAAACCATTCATACAAAAACCAAAATGCAGCGAACGCAAGAATAGCTATTAGAACAGGTGAGCCTTGTCGATTATAAAAACGCTGAAAAAAGTACATGAAGAGCGCTGGGAAAGTTGCAAGAAATGCAGCAAATAATCCGACCATTAGAATGGCAAGTAGTGCCGGAGTGCCTCCATGATCATGCATGCTGACGTAAACCCAAGATACACCAACCGAAAATTTTGCAAAGCCAAATAACCAAGTTCTAAAAACAGCTTGCTTAGGTGTGCTATTTTGTAAACTGTACAGCAGTCCTATTAATGACAGGATAACTAAAGGCCAAAGGAAAAAAGGTGCGATTGCAAAGGGGAATATCAAGCCAGAGAAAAGTGCAGTTAAGTTTGGCTTAGTCATCATTGAGCGTAAGAGGCGCATACTTTTTCCTATTATAAAAACAAAAAAGAAAGCGCTTAGGCTTTCTTTTTAATCAATCTCAAGCGAAGTTTCCCTGAATTAAACGGGAGTTACTTCCATTAGATTGATGCGGCGTGCATTTCCATTAACGATTTTGAAACGCCATTTTTTGATTGTAATTGCTTCATCACACTCAGGTACTCGCCCAAAGTGTTGGACGACAATCCCGCCAATAGTATCAAACTCCTTATCATCGAATTTAGTACCAAAGTGATGGTTAAAGTCTTCGATAGGCGTAAGCGCTTTTACCATTCGTACATCATGATCGAGTTCTTTGATGAAGCTATCATCATCTTCTTGGTCGTGTTCGTCTTCAATCTCACCAACGATTTGTTCTAGTACGTCTTCAATGGTAACAATACCTGCAATACCACCAAATTCATCGGCGACAATAGCCATATGGTTGCGAGTGGCACGAAATTCTTTTAATAAAATATTAAGACGTTTACTTTCAGGGACAAAAGTTGCGGAGCGTAAGATATCGGTGATATTGAAATCTTCTCGTTGCTCATTAAGAATAAGCGGCAATAAATCTTTCGCCAATAGAACGCCTAAAACTTCATCTTTACCTTCGCCCAAAACAGGGAAACGAGAGTGGGCTGATTCAATAACGGATGGGAGAAATTCTTTGATTGAGTCTTCAGATTTGATACAAACCATCTGGGAGCGCGGCACCATGATATCGCGAACTTGCATATCTGAAATTTGCAGTGCGCCTTCTAAGGTAGAAAGGGTCTCGCTATCAACAACGTTTCTTTCTGCAGCTTCACGCAGAATTTCCTTTAGGTCATGACGATCATTTGGGTCGTCAGAGAAAAATGTAGATAGCTTATCTAGCCAAGTTTTGTTTTGACTATTCGGTCGCTCTTCGCTCATTAGGGGGTATTGATCTCGCAAAATAATGTTCAAAGCTTACTTTATAAGGCCTAGGCTTTAAAAAGCAAGCTTTTGGCGATTAATTATACCTTCTCGACCATCAAGCTACCGATAGAGTAACCTGCTCCAAATGAGCAAATAAGGCCTTTTTCACCAGACTTGAAGTCTTCTTTGTATTTATGGAAAGCGATGACAGAGCCAGAAGAGGCGGTGTTCGCAAATTCATCCAATACAACTGGGGCTTCTTCTAATGTTGGTAGGCGCCCTAGTAGTTTCTTTGCTGCGAAGTTGTTCATGTTAATGTTCGCTTGGTGTAGCCACATGCGTTTTAGCTGATCCGCCTGCATATGGCTTTCTTCCAATTGCTCTGATATGAACTTAACGATGAGTGGTAATAACTCTTTAAAGACTTTACGGCCTTGCTGCTGAAAGAACGGGCGATCTTCAGGCAGATCTTCAAAACAATAATCGGCATAGGATGCGTCACTACGGATATTGTCAGAATACTGAGTCATTTGTTTTGTGCCAATGATGCGGAATGCGCTATCACTAGTACAAGTTGCTTCTGGCTCAATTATGGCTGCAGTCGCTACGTCACCGAAAATGAAGTGGCTATCACGATTTTTAAAGTTTAGACCTGGTGTTGTAAATTCTGGATTGATGAATAATACGCACTTCGCTATACCTGCGGCTAAAGCCGCATAAGCGTTGATCATGCCGAAGGTGGCAGATGAGCAAGCAATGCCCATGTCGTATGCACTACCTTTAATGCCTAGATCTCGCTGAATTTCTACAGAGATGCCAGGGTAGTCCCGTTGACGAAACGTACTGGAAACAACGATTAGATCGATATCATCAGCTGTTTTACCTGCTTCAGCCATAGCTTGTTTGGCAGCAGCGATACCCATAGTGACCATTTCAGGGGTTTTACCTTCTCCTGTCATTGGGAAGGTTGGGTGCATAATGTTTGGATCAATAATGCCGTCTTTATACATAGCATATCGAGACTTGATGCCAGAGGCTTTTTCAATAAATTCTGGACTAGATCCTACTAAGGCTTCTTTTTCCCCAGCTTCAATTTCGGCAGCATGTTCGAGGTTAAAATTTTCGACATATTGGTTAAAGGCTTTTACCAACTCTTCGTTACTAATTGTATGAGGGGGAATAAATAAACCTGTACCGGAAATAACGAACTGAGACATGAGCTGTAACCTTACTAAATTGATCTGTAATTATGTTCTCTATGCTATCAAATCTATTTGAGTGGGTCTTCTACGACTGGCGCTATATGAGCACTAAAAATGAGAGATTGCGCAAATATTGCTTTTATATTCGAAATAATTCAGAAGAAGATTGCTATGGGTCTACAAATGACAGGTATAAATAAGCACTAGAAAACGCTCTAGTGCTTATTCAACGAATCTAAACTTAAGATAGATTAGAAAGTTTTGGATGTGCTTTTGGGTTGCGACGAACGATTAAGGCAACCTTGCCTATTTTTTGAATCAATTCAGAACCAGTTTCTTTTACGATGTCTTCAATTGCTTGAGCACGCATGTCGCGTTCTCCAATAGCAATTTTAACTTTAATCAATTCGTGATCATCAAGAGCACGGTTTAATTCTTCCAGTACGTTTTCCGATAACCCATTACCAGCTATGGTTACAACAGGGTTTAGATTATGGCCAATAGAGCGCATTGCTTTCTTTTGTTCAGCAGAAATTGCCATCAGATTTAGTTGCCTAACTTAATTAAGTGGTAAACTCTGATTATATAGTAATAAATTTGAATTTGCCGCTTCTTAAAGTGGCCTTATGTGAGAAATCAGAGTTATGGCACGTTCCAAATCGAGTAATGATTGGATGGATGAACATTTTAATGATCATTATGTGATGAAAGCTAAGGAAGAGGGTTACCGTTCTCGTGCTTGTTACAAATTAATGGAACTAGACGATAAAGATAAGTTGATTAAACCAGGAATGACGGTGGTTGATCTGGGGTCTGCTCCAGGAGGTTGGTCTCAGGTTGCGGCAAGACGTGTGGGGGATCATGGATTGGTTGTGGCGTCTGATATTTTACCTATGGATGGCATTGCTGGAGTGACTTTCTTGCAAGGTGATTTTACAGAAGAAACGGTCTTTGATGAGCTTATGAGAGTTATTGGTAATCGACCAGTAGACCTTGTAATTTCGGATATGGCCCCCAATATGAGTGGAATGAGTGCTGTAGATCAGCCAAGTGCAATGTATTTAGTTGAACTTGCCTTAGATATGGCGCGCCAGGTATTAAAGCCTGGTGGAAACTACGCGGCTAAGGTTTTCCAGGGGGAAGGCTTTGATGAGTACCTGAAGGACATGCGTTCTTCATTTCAAAAGGTCGTTACGCGCAAACCGGAGTCCTCTCGAGCTCGCTCTAGAGAAGTTTATCTAGTAGCAAAGGGTTTTAAGGGTTAGTTAATCCTTTGCTAAGCTAAACTAGTGATTAGGTAAAGAAAGGTATAAATGACATCTGATTCTCTAATAAGGGCGTAGATGTACTAGAGATCAGACAAAAAGCTGCGTAAGCTAAAGGCTTACGCTACATATAAAATTAGAGGTATGCCTGTTATGGCAAAGAATTTAGTGCTTTGGGCCATCATCGCTGCGGTATTGATGACGGTTTTTAATAATTTACAAAATGTCAGCCAAGCCAAAGAACTCAAGTATTCTGAATTTATTAGCAGTGTGCGCACAGGTCAAGTTGAGCGCGTAAGCATTGCCGGTCAGAATATCGAAGGGGTATTGAGCAATGGAGAGACTTTCTCATCCATTTTGCCTGCCTACGATGATAAGTTGATTGACGACTTGTTGAATAATAATGTGCAAGTTGAAGGTAAGAAGCCTGAGCAACAAAGTATCTGGACTCAGTTATTGGTCGCATCCTTCCCTATCTTGGTCATCATTGCGGTATTTATGTTCTTCATGCGTCAGATGCAAGGTGGCGGTGCTGGCGGTAAAGGCGGCCCAATGTCGTTTGGTAAGAGTAAGGCTAAATTACTCAGTGATGATCAGATTCAAACCACTTTCGATGACGTTGCTGGTTGTGATGAAGCAAAAGAAGACGTTAAAGAATTGGTGGACTTCCTTGTTGATCCTGGAAAATATCAGCGTTTAGGTGGTCGAATCCCTCGTGGTGTTCTTTTAGAAGGGCCACCAGGGACGGGTAAAACATTATTAGCTAAAGCCATTGCTGGTGAAGCAAAAGTACCTTTCTTCTCTATTTCAGGTTCTGATTTCGTAGAAATGTTTGTGGGTGTAGGTGCGTCTCGAGTACGTGATATGTTCGAGCAAGCTAAGAAGCAAGCGCCTTGCATCATCTTTATTGATGAAATTGATGCGGTAGGTCGTCATCGTGGAGGCGGTCATGGTGGTGGCAACGATGAGCGTGAACAAACTTTGAACCAGTTGTTGGTTGAGATGGATGGCTTTGAAGCAAACGATGGAGTCATTGTTATTGCTGCAACTAACCGTTCAGATGTATTGGATAAAGCATTATTACGCCCAGGTCGTTTTGATCGTCAGGTTGTTGTTGGTTTGCCAGATGTTCGTGGTCGTGAGCAGATTTTAAAAGTGCATATGCGCAAAGTTCCTGTTGCAGATGATGTTAAAGCATCGGTTATTGCCCGTGGTACTCCAGGTTTTTCTGGTGCGGATTTAGCCAACTTGGTGAACGAATCTGCACTTTTCTCTGCTCGAGCAGCGAAAAGCCTTGTAACGATGGAAGAGTTTGAGAAAGCAAAAGATAAAATCATGATGGGCGCTGAGCGTAAAACCATGGTTATGTCAGAGAAAGAAAAAGAAAGTACGGCTTATCATGAAGCCGGGCATGCAATTGTGGGTTATTTATCTGCAGAGCACGATCCGGTTCATAAGGTAACGATTATTCCGCGTGGTCGAGCACTAGGTGTAACTTTCTTTTTGCCAGAAGCTGATCGTATTAGTGAAAGTCGTCGTAAAATCATGGGCGATATTGCAACGGCTTACGGTGGCAGAATCGCAGAAGAAATGCTTTATGGTAAAGAGGGTGTCAGTACTGGCGCCTCTCAAGATATTAAAATGGCGACTCATTTTGCTCGTGCAATGGTTGTTAATTACGGTTTGTCAGAGACATTAGGGCCTCTAGATTATGATTCTCGTGATTCTGATGGTATTGGTTCACGCCACGTATCTGATGAAACTTCACGATTGATCGACCAAGAGATTAAGCGTATTACAGAAGAATGCTATGCTCGTGCTGAGAAAATCTTGGAAGAAAATAGCGATATTCTAGAGGCAATGAAGGTTGCACTGATGGAATATGAAACGATTGATTCTGAGCAGGTGAAAGATTTAATGAATCGTCAGCCTGTTCGCTTGCCTGCTTCTTGGGATGATACTCATGGTGGTTCTCCAACGGCTTCTACTGAAGAAAAAACTGTTGAAGAGGCGGATTTGGATAAGCAGGATGATGCTGATGATGCGGCAGGCGATAAAGTCGACGTGTAAGTAGCATGTAGTGCAAGTGTTTTTCGCTTTAAAGAACGGGCTCCGGCCCGTTTTTTTATGGCACATTTTTACAGTGTTTTTTACTATTTGTAGAATAGATCTAACAAAATAAACCTAACAGAATGAACTTAGCGGTATGAAAGATAAGTTATTAGCGTGTGGTGCTCGCAACGGTCAGATTCAACAATTAGATCTAAGTTGCTGCAATATCATGGGTATATTGAATGTCACGCCGGATTCCTTTTCGGATGGTGGCTCGTTTAATAGTCTGGATAGGGCGCTGTTTCATGCTGAGCGAATGATTAATCAAGGTGCTACCTTAATTGATGTGGGCGGTGAGTCGACTCGTCCTGGGGCTGCTAAGGTTTCTCTGCAAGAAGAGTTGGATCGAGTAATTCCTGTGGTTGAGGCGATTCATAAAAACTTAGATACGATTATCTCAGTTGATACGAGTACGCCTCAAGTTATTACGCAGTCGGCGGCTGTTGGCGCGGGATTAATTAATGATGTACGGGCTTTGCAAAGAGAGGGTGCTTTAGACGCTGCGGCATCAACTAACTTGCCTATCTGCTTAATGCATATGCAGGGCCAGCCAGATACTATGCAGAAAGCTCCTAGCTATGATGATGTGGTTAGTGATATTCATGCTTTTTTGGCTGAGAGAATTCATGCGTGTGCTGCTGTTGGAATTAATAAAGAGCGCCTAATCCTTGATCCAGGTTTTGGTTTTGGAAAGGCTTTGGAGCATAATTATCAATTGTTAAATCAATTAGAGACATTTCATAAGCTAGGTTTGCCATTATTGGTGGGTGTGTCTCGTAAGACGATGATTGGAAAAGTTTTAAATGATCGCCCAGCAGATCAACGCTTGATGGGTAGTGTCGCTGCAGCAGTGATTGCAGCTATGAAGGGGGCGTCTATTTTGCGAGTGCATGATGTTGCTGAAACCTGTGATGCCATCAAAATAGTAGAGGCTACTCTGGTTTAAGTGCTTAGGCTTAATTGCTTAAGTTTAATTTCTTAAGTCTGATGTACTATTTTTAGAATGACCCTAGCAAAGAATAATAGATAATAATTTCCAAGGAATGATTAGATAATGAGCAGAAAATATTTTGGTACCGATGGTATCCGTGGTGAAGTCGGTACATACCCAATTACTCCTGAATTTGTAATGAAGCTAGGTTGGGCTGCAGGTAAAGTCTTTGCGAAGCAAGGCAAAAGTAAGATATTAATTGGTAAAGATACGCGTATTTCAGGCTATATGTTTGAGTCAGCATTAGAGGCTGGATTAACGGCTGCTGGCGTTAGTAGCGGAATGCTTGGACCAATGCCGACACCAGGAATTGCTTACTTAACTCGGACCTTCCATGCTGATGCGGGTATTGTGATTAGTGCTTCACACAACCCTTATCATGATAATGGTATTAAGTTTTTCTCCGGTGATGGTACCAAGCTTGAAGATGATATTGAGCTTGAAATTGAGAAGTATCTTGATGAGCCTATGACAACTGTTGGTTCTGATCAATTAGGTAAGGCATTTAGAATTAATGATGCGGCTGGTCGTTACATTGAATTTTGTAAAAGCACCGTTCGCCGATTAAAGCTCGAAGGTAAACGTATCGTTTTAGATTGTGCTCATGGCGCAACGTATCAAATTGCACCGGCAGTATTTGAAGAGTTGGGTGCTGAAGTTATTGCTATTGGTACGAGCCCTGATGGCCTCAATATTAATAAAAATATTGGTTCTACTTCACCGCAGAAGCTAAAAGAAAAAGTGGTTGAGACTCGCGCTGATCTAGGTATTGGTTTTGACGGTGACGGCGATCGTGTCGTAATGGTCGATGAGAAGGGAGAGGTCGTCGATGGTGATGAGCTACTTTACATCATGGCAATGCATGCTCGCAGTCGTAAGCGTTTAGGTGGTGGTGTTGTTGGCACTTTAATGAGTAACTTGGGTCTAGAGCTTGCGCTGAAGAGAGAGAAAATCGATTTTGTTCGCGCTAATGTAGGTGATCGATATGTTATGCAGCAATTGAAAGAGCATGACTGGCGTTTTGGTGGAGAATCATCAGGGCATCTTTTATGTTTGGATTCTACCTCTACTGGTGATGGTGTTGTTGCTGCATTGCAAATTATGATGGCATTACAAGATTCAGGTAAAAGCTTGCACGAGCTTAAATTGGGTATGACTAAGTGTCCGCAAACCATGATTAATGTTCGTCGTAACAAAGATATTGATGTTAATAAGGATGAAATAATTCAAGCCTCTGTGGCAGAAGTAGAAACTGAACTTGCAGGACGAGGGCGTGTTTTATTAAGAGCATCAGGTACCGAACCTGTTGTGCGAGTTATGGTTGAAGGTGAAAACGGAGAGCTGGTTGCTAAGAAATCGCAGCAATTAGCGGAAGTTGTAGCAAAAATCATATCTTAATTTCGATTTTCGCCATCTACTGCTTGAGTCAGATGGCTAACTTCGCTACTATCTCGCCCTGTTTTATATCGTGAGGTGATTATGCGTCGTCTATTGGTGGCTGGTAACTGGAAAATGAATGCCAGTAAGGTCATGTTGAATGAGTTATTATCTGGAATTACTGCAAATATTCCTCAGAACGCTGACGTCGTTGTATTCCCACCGGCTCCTTATCTATTAATGGCTGCTGATAAACTACAGGGCTGCTCTGTTTCATTTGGCGGCCAAAACCTTAACGCTAATGAAAGTGGCGCTTATACTGGTGAAGTCTCAGCGAGTATGCTGGTTGACTGTGGTTGTGAAGCGGTATTGGTTGGGCACTCTGAGCGCAGAACACTGTATTCTGAAACTGATGCGGATGTATTGGCGAAAACAGAGGCCGCTTTAGCCGCTGGTCTAACACCTTATGTATGTGTTGGTGAAACGCTAGAAGAACGTGAAGCGGATAAAACTGAAGCAGTTGTTGAGCAACAAATTAATGCAGTGTTGAATGGCTTAAGTGTTCAACAATTGGCAAAATGTGTATTTGCTTATGAGCCTGTTTGGGCAATTGGAACTGGTAAAACAGCGACTCCAGAACAAGCGCAGCAAGTGCATGCATTTATTCGCAGCTTATTAGCCGCGAAAGATGAAGAATTAGCACTGAATAACCATGTTCTGTATGGTGGCAGTGTGAATGCGAGCAATGCGAAAGAATTGTTTGCGCAGAATGATATTGATGGTGGCTTAGTGGGCGGTGCATCGCTGCAGGCTGAAGAGTTTTTAGGAATTTGTAATCCGGCGTAATGCTGGTTATAGCGATAGGTAGAGAAAAATGGAAAAGATTACCCTAGTAGTACATATCTTATTGGCCTTTGGTGTTATTGGCTTAGTCATGATTCAACAAGGTAAGGGTGCTGATGCTGGTGCTTCGTTTGGTGGCGGTGGCTCTCAAACAGTTTTTGGTGGTCAAGGTTCAGGAAACTTCCTAAGCCGTATGACAGCCATTGGTGCAGCCGTTTTTTTCGCCACAAGTATGATTTTAGCTGTTGTCGCAAGCGACAAAGCTCAGGGTATTAATGATTTAGGCATTCCAGCGCAAGAGCTAATGGAAACCCTTGATCAAGATGCTCCAGTTGTAGAAGAATATGCTCCTGCTACAGACGCTCCTGATATCGATGTTTCGATTGATGATGTGCCAGTGTTAGAAACTCCGGCGCAATAGTGGTGGCAAGCAGTAAGAATTTGCGGATGTGGTGAAACTGGTAGACACGCCACCTTGAGGGGGTGGTGGGCTTACGCCCGTGGGAGTTCGAATCTCCCCATCCGTACCAATTCGCTTTTTTAGTCTATCAGGCATATAATTGCCGCAGATTAGAGAAGCAAAGCAAGAAGCCCCGAGTTAGGGGCTTTTTGTTAGGCGTCATTTTTTATAAATTACGCCGAAAAGAGAAAGCTAATGACCGCGTTGTGCGATTTGGTTTTCTTGTCTGCAATGAGTTACGCGGACTGGGCATATGTTGCCCAGTTTTTGTTTCTGGCGTTTGAAAATCGCAGATTTTTTTATAAAATGTACAAAATTTAAAGGTTACTAAGCTTGGCTAGTAAAGAAGAACTATTACGTGAAATGATTGCTCCTGCTATTGAGGCAATGGATCTGATCCTTTGGGGGTTGGAATATTCAGCCCAAGGGAAGCATTCAGTTTTACGCATCTACATCGATCATGAAAACGGTGTAAACGTTGATGATTGCGCATCTGTCAGTCGACAAGTGAGTGCGATCATGGACGTAGAAGATCCTATTAGCCAGGAGTACACCCTGGAAGTGTCATCACCGGGTATGGATCGCCCGTTGTTTACTCTAGAACAGTTTACAAAATACATTAACGAGTGGGCTGAGATCCGTTTACGTATGCCATTTGATGGTCGACGTAAGTTTAAGGGTGTCATTATGAATGTCGAAGATCAGGATATAGTTGTGCGAGTTGATCAGCATGAATATTTACTGCCTATCGATATGATTGAAAAAGCACACGTTATTCCCCAATTCAAGGACTAGGCAGGAGCGAGGCTAGAAATGAGTAAAGAAATACTTCTGGTCGCGGAAGCGGTTTCAAACGAAAAAGGCGTTGATAAAGAAATTATCTTTGATGCGATTGAATCCGCATTAGCAACGGCGACGAAAAAACGTTACGAAGACGAAGAAGCAACTATTACTGTAAACATTGATCGCCGAACAGGTGATTATGTGACTTTCCGTAGCTGGTTAGTTGTAAGTAACGATGTAGTACCTGGTTTGGGCGATGAGCTAACACTTGAAGAAGCGTTAGAAATCGACGAAAACTTGAAGCCTGGGGACGTTTATGAAACTGAGGTCGAAAACGTCGGCTTTGGTCGCATCGGTGCTCAAGCTGCTAAGCAGATCATTGTACAAAAAGTACGTGAAGCTGAACGCGCTATGGTTGTTGAGCAATACGAACATCGTGTTGGTGAAATGGTTAGCGGTAGCGTTAAGAAAGTAACACGTGACAACGTAATTGTTGATTTGGGTAATAACGCTGAAGGCCTATTACCAAAAGATCAATTAATCGGTCGAGAAATCGTCCGCATGGGTGATCGTGTACGTGCTGTTTTAGACTGTATTCGCCCAGAAAACCGTGGACCTCAATTGATGCTGAGCCGAACTGTGCCAGCAATGATGATTGAGCTGTTCCGCATTGAAGTGCCTGAAATCACCGAAGAAGTGATTGAAATCAAAGGCGCTGCTCGTGACCCTGGTTCTCGTGCCAAGATTGCTGTGAAAACTAACGATGGCCGCATGGACCCTGTTGGGGCTTGTGTGGGTATGCGTGGTTCTCGTGTGCAGGCTGTGACGAATGAGTTAGGTGGTAACGAGCGCATTGATATCGTGCTTTGGGATGATAATCCAGCACAGCTTGTTATCAATGCAATGGCCCCTGCCGAAGTTAGCTCTATCATCGTAGATGAAGATTCTAACTCGATGGATGTTGCCGTAGCTGCTGACAATTTAGCGCAAGCGATTGGTCGTGGTGGACAAAACGTACGTTTGGCTTCTGAGCTTACAGGCTGGGAAATCAACGTAATGACTGAAGCTGCTGCAGCAGAAAAACAAGATCAAGAAGCCGGTAGCATCATTGATGAATTCACCGAACAGCTTGATATTGACGAAGACTTTGCAGAAGTGTTGGTTGAAGAAGGCTTCACAACGTTAGAAGAAGTTGCTTACGTTCCAATCGCTGAAATCATTGCCATTGAAGGCCTTGATGAAGATATTGCAACAGAGCTTCAAAATCGCGCTAAAGATGTGCTATTAACTCGAGCGATTGCTTCAGAAGAAAAATTGGAAGAAGCAGAGCCGGCTGAAGACTTGTTAGCAATGGAAGGCATGGATAAACACCTTGCTCTTGTATTAGCAAGCCAAGGCATTTGCACAATGGAAGATCTAGCAGAGCAAGCCATCGACGACATTATTGACGTTGAAGGCATGACAGAAGAAAAAGCGTCAGAGCTTATTATGACTGCTCGTAAGCCTTGGTTCGAAGACGCTGAGTAATAGATTCACTCGGCCTAGGAGAGATGCATGACCGATACAACAGTACAAGAGTTCGCCGATGTGGTGGGTACCGATTCCGATCGTTTACTATCACAAATGAAAGAAGCGGGCTTACCTCAGACTAACGCAAATGATGCAGTTAGTGCTGAACAAAAAGAGGCCTTGTTGGGTCACTTGAAGAAGAATCACGGCGAAGCAACTGATGCAGAACCGAAGAAGATTAGTCTGAAGCGTAAAACAACAAGTACGCTTAAAACAGGCCAAGGCGGCAAGAAAGATGTTGCTGTTGAAGTGCGTAAAAAACGTACTTTTGTGAAGCCTGATGCTGAAGAAGTAGCTGCGGCAGTTGAAGAAAAAGTAACTGCCGTTAAAGCAACTAAAGCAGAAGCAGCAGAATCCAAAAAAGCAGCTGAAGCTGCTTTACAGGATGCTAAGAAAGCAGCTGCAGCTTTAGAAGCAAAAGCGGCTGCCGAAGCGGCTAAGAAAGCAAAAGCAGCGGCTGAAGCTAAAAAGATTAAACCAGCGGCTAAGCATAAGATTTCTCAGAAATCTCAGTCTGAAGCCAAAGCTCGTGGTGGCGTAAGCTCCACAGCTCGTGTTGCAGCAAAGGCTAAGGTAGCCGCTAAGCCAAAAGCTGAAGCGAAACCAAAAGCTGAAGCTAAAGCTAAGCCAAAAGCAGCAGCGAAACCAAAAGCAGCGACTAAGCCTTTACAGCGTGATACTCGCAACAAAAAGCCAACGGCTACAGCAGCTGCGAAAAAGCCGGTACCTTCTAAAGAAGAAATGGCACAGAAGCAAGCTTCAGCAGAAGCAGCGACTCAACGTGAAGGTGCAGACCGAAACAAGAAGCGTACTTCAGCTCCAGGTAATGCTCCTCGCGCTCCTGGTGGTGCTCCACGTGGTGCAGCTCCTCGTCAGTTCCGTACTGAAGATGGATCAGCCAATCAACGTGGTCGTCGTAAGAAGTTGAAGGGTAAAGCGGCACGTACTGCACAAGCACAAGCAGATAACGAGCACTCATTTACTAAGCCTACTGCGCCGGTTATTCATGAAGTTGAATTGCCAGAAGCAATTACAGCGGGTGATCTTGCTGCCAAGATGGCCATTAAAGCAGGTGACGTTATTAAAGCATTGATGGGTATGGGCGTAATGGCCACCATCAACCAAACCTTAGACCAAGATACGGCAACGTTGGTGGTTGAAGAGTTAGGGCATAAAGTTACTAAGTTGATTTCTGATAACGCGCTTGAAGAAGACGTATTCGAATCAGTTGTTTATGATGCTGATGAAGAGCCTCGTGCTCCAGTTGTTACTGTAATGGGTCACGTTGACCATGGTAAAACTTCTCTGCTTGATTACATTCGTTCAAGTCGTGTAGCGACTGGCGAAGCTGGCGGTATTACGCAGCATATTGGTGCTTATCACGTAGATACTGATCATGGCATGATCTCTTTCTTGGATACACCTGGACACGCTGCGTTTACCTCTATGCGTTCTCGTGGTGCTCAGTGTACTGACGTTGTTATCCTAGTTGTTGCCGCTGATGATGGTGTAATGCCACAAACGAAAGAAGCCGTACAGCACGCGAAAGCGGCCGGTGTTCCTATCGTTGTTGCAATCAACAAAATGGATAAAGAAGCTGCGGATCCAGATCGTGTTAAAAACGAGCTGGCTGCATGTGATGTGATTCCTGAAGATTGGGGCGGTGACGTTCCTTTCATGCCAGTATCTGCGCATACCGGTGAAGGTGTTACAGAATTATTAGATGCAGTATTGTTGCAATCTGAATTGCTTGAACTTAAGGCGGTTTTCCAGGGTCCTGGCCAAGGTGTTGTTGTTGAATCACGCCTAGATAAGGGTCGTGGTCCTGTTGCTACATTATTGGTTCAGAATGGTACTTTGAAGAAAGGCGATATCGTTCTTGCTGGTACTTTCTATGGCCGAGCTCGTGCATTACTGGATGAGAATGGTAAGCCAACAGAATCAGCGGGTCCTTCTATTCCGGTTGAAATCTTAGGTATTAACGGTACGCCTGATGCGGGTGCTGCTTTCATCGTTGTTGAAAACGAGAAAAAAGCACGTGAAGTAGCAGAGCACCGTGAAGCTACTCGTAAAGAGCAGATTCAGCAGCGTCAACAGAAAGCGAAATTGGATGCCTTGTTTAACAACATGGGTGGCAGTGAGCAATCTAACTTGAATATCGTTCTTAAGACCGACGTTCGTGGTTCTCTAGAAGCATTAACCGCTTCTCTTAACAGTCTAGCGACTGAAGAAGTGAAAGTTAATATCGTATCTTCTGGTGTTGGTGGTATTAGTGAAACTGACGCGACATTGGCTTTGGCTTCTGAAGCGGTTGTATTTGGTTTTAACGTACGTGCTGATGCTTCGGCAAAACGAGTTATCGAAGATAACGGTTTAGATTTACGCTACTACAGCATCATCTATGACCTTATTGATGATATTAAAGCAGCGATGTCTGGCTTGCTTGCTCCTGAATTGCGCGAAGAGATCTTGGGTGTTGCGGAAGTACGTGAAGTATTTACCTCGCCTAAGTTTGGCTTGATTGCTGGTTCTATGGTTACTGATGGTGTTATCCATCGTAATAAGAGAATCCGTGTTCTTCGTGAGAGCGTTGTAATCTATGAAGGCGAGTTAGAATCTCTTCGTCGCTTTAAAGATGACGTTCAAGAAGTTCGCCAAGGTATGGAATGTGGTATCGGTGTTAAGAACTATCAAGATGTTCGCGCTGGTGACCAGATTGAAGTTTACGTTGTGAATGAAATCGCACGTACACTTTAATTGATCGACTATTAAGTCGGTTAATTAGTTAATACGAAAAACGCCGCTTTATGCGGCGTTTTTTCGCTATGCTAACTGTATAAGTTAGTTACAAGATATTTAGGGGCAAATTATGCCAAAAGATTTTAGCCGTACCTCGCGATTGGGCGAGCAGATTCAACGAGATCTAGCGCAATTAATTCAATTTGATATGAAAGATCCACGCTTAGGCATGGTGACATTAAACGCTGTTAAGGTTGCCAAAGACCTTGGTTATGCTGACATCTATTTCACCGTAATGGGTGCTAAGGGTGATAGCGATCAAACAGATGAAGCTGAGATTCAACAGCAAGCCAGCAAAATTTTAAATGATGCGGCAGGTTTTTTACGTGGTGAATTGTCACGTCAGATGACAACGCGCATTACGCCTTTATTACGCTTTCACTATGATGAATCTTTGTTGCGTGGACATCACATGACGAACTTAATCAATAAAGTGGTTGCTGAAGATAATGCCCGTTCAGGCAATACTTCTGAAGATGGCGAGAAGTAGATACAAACAATATGGCTCGCATTAAGAAAGGCCGTGATATTAGCGGTATTATTGTGCTCAATAAACCATTGGGCCTCTCTTCAAATCAAGTTCTGCAAAAAATCAAATGGCTGCTAGGTGCCAAAAAAGCTGGTCATACGGGTGCTTTAGATCCAATGGCGTCTGGCGTTTTACCTTTGTGTTTTGGTGATGCGACAAAGTTTTCACAAATTTTGCTCGATTCAACCAAAGGCTATATCACAACGTGTAAGTTGGGTGAGATACGCTCAACGGGTGATCAAGATGGTGAAGTTGTTGCGACGGCACCGATACCTGAGTTTGACGCTGACTCGATTGAAACAATTCTGAAAAAATTTCGTGGTTTAATCACTCAAGTACCACCTATGTATTCTGCACTCAAGCATGAAGGTCGTCCTTTGTATGAGTTAGCTCGTAAGGGTGTTGAGTTAGATTTAAAGGCGTTAAAGCAGCGAGAAGTGACGATTCATTCGTTAAAACTCCTAGCTATTCGTAAAGATTTGGGTGAAATCGATTTAGAGGTTGTTTGCTCTAAGGGTACTTATATTCGTAGCTTGGTAGAAGATATTGGTAATGAAGTTGGCTGTGGTGCTTACGTTAGTATGTTGCACCGTAACCAAGCAGGGCCATTCTCAGAGGCGCAAATGATTGATTACCAAACACTTTTGGATCTTGAAGATGATTACCCTCAAGTTTCTGAACGTCATAGGGTAATGGATGAGATGTTAATTCACTCTTCTGAAGCCATTCCCGACTGGCCGAAAATTGAGCTAACCTTGCACGAAGGGCACAAAATTTTACACGGGCAGAGAGTCAAAACTAGCTTCCCGCTCACGCCTCAAGTACAATTATGGGTTAATAGCCCTGATGGGGTGGTCTTTGTAGGCGTTGGTGATATTACTGACAACGGTACATTGATACCTAAGCGCGTCTTCCAAGTGACTCTGCCAGAATAAAGGTTAGAGGGAGTTGGAGGTTAAGCGTTCTTAACGATTTCTGGCTAGCGTTTGTTTTGACCTCGGTCTTAATGAGTGCAGCATCCTACTGTTAATATGCACGGTGGAGATGTGTGGCCAATTTAACCGCATATTATGGAGAAATGATCATGGCATTAACTGCTGAAAATAAAGCGGCAATCGTTGCTGAATACCAAACTGCTGAAGGCGATACTGGTTCACCAGAAGTCCAAGTTGCTTTGTTGACTCACAACATTGTTGGTTTACAGGATCACTTTAAAGTGAATCATAAAGATCACCACTCTCGTCGTGGTTTGATTCGCATGGTAAACCAGCGTCGTAAGTTGTTGGATTACTTGAAGGGTAAAGATGCAACTCGTTACACTTCTTTGATCAAGCGTTTAGGTCTACGTCGTTAAGATGCAGTCCTCGATAGAAGCCCTCCGGGGCTTCTATTTTTTTATATAGAAAATTATTATTAACACTGTACTGTCAGTTCTTAGCTACTTCTAACCATTTGCCTTTCAGCTTCCTTTTTATATTAAGGAAAACTATGCGAAAAGGGCCAATGCTTAGAAGTGCTAACAGAGCAGTCATTTAAGGATTGAAAGAATGAGCAATATCCCTACAGCGATTACCAAAACGTTCCAGTTTGGTGAAGATACTGTAACTCTAGAAACTGGTCGTATTGCACGTCAGGCTTCTGGTGCTGTTTTAGTTACTATTGGTAAAACTCAAGTATTGACCACAGTGGTTGGTGCTAAATCTATGAAGCCAGGACAAGACTTTTTCCCACTGTCTGTTCACTACATGGAAAAGACGTATGCTGCAGGTCGTATCCCTGGTGGTTACCTAAAGCGTGAAGGTCGTCCTTCTGAAAAAGAAACTCTAACGTCGCGTCTTATTGACCGTCCAATTCGTCCATTATTCCCTAAGGGTTTCATGAACGAAGTTCAGGTTGTTTGTACTGTTATTTCTGCAGACAAAAATGTTGATCCAGATATCGCAGCAATGATTGGTACTTCTGCTGCTATCTCTATTTCTGGCATTCCTTTCAGTGGCCCAATCGGTGCGGCACGCGTTGGTTTTGATGAAGAGAAAGGTTATGTATTAAACCCAAGCTATGAAACACTAGAAACTTCATTGTTAGATATGGTTGTTGCTGGTACTAAAGACGCTGTATTGATGGTTGAATCTGAAGCAGACGAGCTGACTGAAGATGAAATGTTGGGCGCTGTTTTGTTCGCTCACCAAGAATTCCAGTGTGTTGTTGACGCGGTTGCTGATTTCGCGGCAACTGTTAACACTCCTGTTTGGGAATGGACTGCACCTGAAGTTGATACTGCTTTGTTTGATGCTGTTTCAGCTCAAGCTGCTGCAGCTATTGGTGACGCATATCTTACGACTGATAAGATGGAGCGTTATGGCAAAATCGATGCAGCTAAGCAAGCAGCGGTTGAAGCTTTATGTGGCGAAGAAGAAGGCAAGCCATCTGCGGATGACGTTGCTGGTATGATTGCTAAGCTACAAAAAAATATCGTTCGTCAGCGCAGTGTTGCTGGTGAGCCTCGCATTGATGGTCGTGATAACGATACTGTTCGTGCAATTACTGTTGAAACTGGCGTTCTAGATAACGTTCACGGTTCTGCTTTGTTTACTCGTGGTGAAACTCAGGCAATCGTTGCTGCTACGCTAGGTTCTGGTCGTGATGCTCAGATGGTTGATACTTTATTTGGCCGTGTTGAAGATCCATTTATGTTCCAGTACAACTTCCCTCCATACTCTGTAGGTGAAGCTGGTCGTATGGGTGGTGTTGGTCGTCGTGAAATTGGTCACGGTCGTCTAGCTCGTCGTGGTATCCAAGCAATGATGCCTAAGCACGAAGATTTCCCTTACTCTATCCGTGTAGTGTCTGAAATTACAGAATCTAACGGTTCTTCTTCTATGGCTTCTGTTTGTGGTGCTTCTATGGCATTGATGGCAGCTGGCGTACCGATGAAAGCTCCAGTTGCAGGTATTGCAATGGGTCTTATCAAAGAAGACAACGGTTTTGCTGTATTGACTGATATCTTGGGTGATGAAGATCACTTGGGCGATATGGACTTTAAAGTAGCAGGTACTGACCAAGGTATTACTGCTTTGCAGATGGATATCAAGATTCAAGGTATCACTGAAGAAATCATGGATATCGCATTGCAGAAAGCAAATGCGGCTCGTATGACGATTCTTGAGTCTATGAATAAGTGTATCGCAACACCTTCTGCTGAGATGGCTGATAATGCTCCTACTATGAGCACAATCAAAATCGATCCAGATAAGATTCGTGATGTTATCGGTAAAGGCGGCGCGACTATCCGTTCTATTACTGAGCAGACAGGTGCGGATATCGATATCGATGATCAAGGTAACATTAAGATCTTCGCGGCTGGTAAAGAAGCATCAGATGCTGCTAAAGCTATGATCGAAGGCATTACTGCTGAAGCTGAAGTTGGTAAAATTTACCGTGGTAAAGTTATGAAGCTAGCCGACTTTGGTGCTTTCGTTAACATCATCCCAGGTAAAGACGGTTTGGTTCACATCTCTCAGATTTCTGAAGAGCGTGTAGAAAACGTTTCTGATTACTTGAAAGAAGGCCAAGAGATCAATGTAAACGTTCTAGACGTTGATCCTAAGGGTCGTATCAAATTGACCATGAAGGGTGTTGAGCAAGACGCTTAATTTCTGATTGATTGTTTGATCTAAAAAAGGCGCTAACTGGTAATGGTTAGCGCCTTTTTTGTTTGTGGCATTTACGTGATTATCTTGTTGGGTTTTATTCGGGATTAGTTTGTTGATTTTTATGCGTGATTAGCTGCGTTCAGTATGAGGTATTTCCTTTTGCGGGACGCTGCAAGTACATCCATGTAAGCTCTGCGATGGGATCCCTCCCATCGAAGCCCCTTAAACGAAACACCTGAGCCCTCACCGCAAATCACTCACACCTTTAGAGTCAAATAAATCATTACCTCCGAAATGCATATGCTAAATCTGCTCAAATGTTGACTGGTGCAGTATTAGCGTTGTTCATTTCAGGTGGCGTCATTTCGCATGGATGCGAAATACAAGCCTACAGGGAGAGCGAAGCGACGTATTTACGGCGTCCCCAGAAAGGAACTACCTAATTCGGCGCGTGTTAAGGTCTATCATTCTCTTTTCTCTCCTTGAATCCACTTAATTCCCATCTACTCTTTGAATCTCGCAGTTAATTGTTTGGTTTTTAATCAAAATAGCCAGTTTTCAAACTAATTCCGGTCTTTTGTAGATAATTTACAGAAAGCAGTTGACGGGGCTGTGGATAAGCGTATTATTCGCCGCCTGCTCAGAC